>Ga0209014_10000207_pt1 | contig 32891 bp, 29 predicted proteins | sample BarGraNGADG00212_FD_184491 | JGI IMG/M metagenome (GOLD analysis project Ga0209014, IMG submission 184491) | Arctic peat soil microbial communities from Barrow, Alaska - Barrow Graham LP Ref core NGADG0002-212 (SPAdes) (version 2) | ecosystem: Environmental > Terrestrial > Soil > Wetlands >...
GTAGTGTGCCCAACTTGTCTCGGGCCGGGACCTGTCCTACAGTTCAGGTCAGCCGGCGAACCGGTCGTACATTTTCGAGCTGAATACAGGGGGCTCCCGGGCAAGCCGGTGCGATACCGGCGCTGTCGCGCAACTGTAAGTCCGCAGATCCGCGGGCGAGCCAGAAAACCGGGCCCTTGATCCATTGTCAACGCCTTCGCGGGAAAGGTGTGGGCTGGTCGTCCATCACGGATGGCCGAATCTCACCCGGCAGCCAGAAGCGCCGGGTTTTTTCGTACCCCACCCCTCACCAGATCTGCGCGGCGTAACCGGAGGGTTCAGCAACAGTTTTGGTAGCAGGAGTTCATCATGAGGTCCTGGTCTCGGGCTCAACGTCGCACCCATTCATCGTTTCTGTTCGTTCTTATCGCGCTCACGAGTCTTGCGCTCGCCGCCTGCGGAAGCGGCGCGGCCAGTAGCAGCACGTCCTCACCCAAGGAGGCTGTCGCCGTCGCCACCACCGGCGCGACCTTCCCGCTGACCGTGACTGACTCGACCAACACGAACGTCGTCTTCAGCAAGGCGCCGATGCGGATCATCTCGTATTCCCCCGCGGCGACCGAGGTGTTGTTCGCGGTCGGCGCCGGCAGCCAGGTGGTCGCGGTCGATAAGTTCTCGAACTACCCGAAGGATACGGGCGCCCTGCCCAAAGTTGAGTACTCGAAGCCGGCACCTGAGCCTGCGGTCGCGCTCAACCCGGACCTCGTGATCATGGCTTCGCAACAGGAGGGCCAGGTCCCCCAATTTCGGGCGCTTGGGCTGACCGTCCTTCTCTTGAAAGAGCCTGCGAACCTGGCAGGCGTGCTCGACCAGGTTCGGCTCGTTGGGCGCATCACCGGCCACGCGAGTGACGGCGATCAGCTCGCGGCCAGCATGCAACAACGCATCGACGCTGTTGCCGCGAAGGTCGCGAAGTTGCCGGCGGGTCCGGCGCCGAAGGCTTTCTATGAGCTAACAGCGGATGGCTACACGGTAGGCCCGGACAGCTTCATCGGATCGCTGCTGCAGACCGCGAGACTCGCGAACGTCGCTGAGAAGACCACTGGCGCCTTCCCCCAGGTGAGTTCTGAGGTCGTAATCGCCGCCAACCCGGACATCATCTTCCTGGCAGACGGGATGGCGGGCGGCACCGAATCGCTCGCGACGGTCAAGGTGCGACCGGGCTGGGCCAACCTGAACGCCGTCAAGAACGGCCGGGTCTACGTCGTCGACTCCGATGTCTTCAGCCGGCCAGGCCCGCGGATAGTCGACGCGCTTGAACAACTCGTCAAACTCAGCTACCCGGGGCTGCAATGAGCGAAGCGGGGCGCCCGTGGGCAACTTCTGCCGGCGCGGCGATAAGCGCTCGCGGACGCGTGGTCATCCGCAGCCGCGTCGCTGCCGGCTACGCTTTGGGCATCCCACTCCTTCTCATCACCCTGGTAGTGGCGGCCTCGATCGGTCCGGTTCAAATCGACCCGAGGAATACGGCGTCAATCGTCCTGAACCATCTCCATCTTGCGGGCCTGAGCGGGCGGGTGAGCGGCGCTGAGGACGTCATCATCTGGCAGGTCCGGCTCCCACGGGTCCTCACTGCCGGGCTGGTTGGGGCAACGCTGGCGGCATCGGGAGCGAGCTACCAGGCGGTCTTTCGGAACCCGCTCGCCGACCCGTATCTCATCGGCGTCGCGGCTGGCGCGGCCCTGGGCGCGACGACCGCGATCGTTTCACCGTTGCCGCTCGACTTCTACAACTTCGGCTACCTGGCGGCATTCGCCTTTGTCGGCGCGATGCTCGCCGTTGGTCTGACCTACGAACTGGCGCGCGTCGGCCGCACGATCCCGCCCACCGCGCACATCCTCGCCGGCGTGGCCGTTTCTGCCGCCGCGAGCGCCGGGACGACCCTGTTGATGATGCTGAACGAGTCCCGCGTCCTCGTGGTCTTCTCGTGGCTGTACGGCGACTTCACAACATCGAGCTGGTCGAAACTCTGGTCCATCCTGCCTTATGTCGCCGCCGCACTGCTCGTACTCGTGATGCTGGGGCGCCGAATGAATGCCCTCCAGCTGGGCGAGGATGAGGCGAAGTCCCTTGGTCTGCGCGTCGAGCGGCTGAAGGCCGCCATCATCATCACTGCCTCGCTGGCCACGGCGGTCTGCGTGGCAATATCCGGGCTCATCGGCTTTGTGGGACTGATCGTCCCGCACGTCTGCCGCATGCTCTTCGGTCCGGACCACCGCGTCCTTGTGCCCATGTCGATCATCTTTGGCGCGACCTTCCTGATTGGCTCGGACCTCGGGGCACGGACCGTGATTGCCCCGCAGGAGATCCCCGTCGGTATCCTCACCGCCGCGATCGGCGCCCCGTTCTTCCTCTTCCTCCTCCGCAGGCAACGCCAGGGGATGAACCTGTGAGCACCATCGAAATGCTGGGGGTGAGCGTTGACCTGGGCGGACGTCGAGTCGTTGACGATTTCGCCCTCGCTCTCGAACCCGGCGACCTTGTCGCGCTCGTGGGCCCGAACGGCGCAGGCAAGTCGACCGCGCTGCGCGCCGCCGCTGGACTCGTGAAACCGGCTTCGGGGACGGTGAAGGTCAACGGTGTCGCGATTGGTGACTGGCGGGCGGGGGACCTCGCCAAGAAGCTCGCGGTCGTCACCCAGGCCCCCACCATGCCACCACTCTTCAGCGTCCGGGCGATGGTTGCCCTAGGCCGGACGCCCTACCTGGGGCTCTTCGGTCACGAGACGTCGCAAGACTGGGCGATCGTCGATGAGGCTCTTCACCGGGCCGGCATCGATGACCTCGCCAACCGCCGCGTCGGCGAGCTGTCAGGCGGAGAGCGCCAGCGGGTCGCGATCGCACGGGCTCTCGCGCAGGAGCCCGCTGTACTCCTCCTGGATGAACCGACCGCGAGTCTCGACCTGCGTTACCAGGATTCGACGCTATCGCTGCTCCGGGAGATGGCGGTGGGCTCGGGTCTTGCCTGCCTCATCGTACTTCACGACCTGGCGTTGGCCGGCCAGTTCTGCGATCGGGTCGTGCTGATGTCTCATGGCCGGATCGTGGCGGCAGGAACGCCGGAGCAGGTGCTCGAACCGGACCTGCTCGCGGAGGTCTACGAAACCCCGCTGCGCGCGCTCATCCATCCGGAGACCGGGCGCCCGGTTATCGTGCATGCCGGGCCCAGCGGTCGTCCCCACGATGAAAGGGGCATGCCGTCTTGAGCGAAACAATTCCAGCGTTCGTGGTGGCAGGCACCCACAGCGGCGTGGGGAAGACGACCGTCACGGTCGGACTCGTTGGCGCCCTCCGCGCCCGTGGCCTGAGTGTGGCTCCATTCAAGGCCGGCCCCGACTACATCGACCCCACCTACCACGCAGCAGCCGCCGGCCAGCCGTCGCGGAACCTGGACACATGGCTCATGCCCCGGGAGGCCATTCGGCGCTCGTTCGATCGCGGAGCGGCCCGCGCGGATGTCGTGGTCGTAGAAGGCGTCATGGGGCTCTTCGACGGGAAAGAGGACGAGCGGAACGATGGCAGCACGGCCAGCCTGGCCAAACTGCTCGGTTTGCCGGTAGTACTCGTCGTTGACGCCCGGGCGATGTCCGGGAGCGCTGCTGCCCTGATTCACGGATTCACGACTTTCGACTCGGCCGTGGATGTATGCGGCGTAATCCTTAACAATCTCGGCAGCGACCACCATTACGAACTCGCCCGCGATGCAATCGAGCGGCACACACACGTCCCGGTTTTCGGCGGGATCCTTCGTAGCGACTGCCTGGTTCTCCCCGAGCGGCACCTCGGCCTCATCCCGGAGCCGGAGCGCGTAGCGGCGAGCGTGATCGACGAAGCCGCCCGGGTCATCTCCCAGCGCGTGGATATCGATGCGTTGCTGGCACGAGTAGCGGTCAACAGGGCGTCAGAGCTATATGCGGAGCCCCAGGCCGTCGTCGAGCGAGTGCCAATCGCCGTCGCCCGGGACGAAGCGTTCAGCTTCTACTACGAGGATGGCCTGGACGCCCTGGCCGAGGCGGGCGCCGAATTGCTGAGCTTTTCCCCTTTGCACGACCGGTGTCTGCCGGCTGGCGCGCGGGGACTCTATATCGGCGGCGGCTTCCCCGAGGTATTCGCCGCCGGGCTCGCGGAAAATCAGCCGATGCGACAGGCGATACGGAACTTCGGACTGACTGGCGCGCCGGTCTTCGCCGAATGCGGCGGCCACATGTATCTCGGCGAGTCACTGACCGATCAGGAGGGGAACACCCACCCGATGGTCGGCCTGACTCCGGTCCGCAGCACACTCGCAGGCACGCGGCTGACGCTGGGCTATCGCACAGCGACATCACTCCGCGACGGGCCCCTTGGACCCGCCGGCACGGTCATCCGTGCACATGAGTTTCACCTTTCCGCAGCGACGCCACCTGACGCCGGCAGCGCGTGCTGGCGTGTCGAAGGATCCCCGGTGGCGGCGGCCGGCTTCGCCCGTGGCGGCACCTGGAGTTCCTACCTGCACCTGCATTTCGGTGCGCAACCCGCGCTCGCCCGAAACTTCGTTGGGGCCTGCGCGGCGGGGGAGGGAGCCTGATGGCCGGACGAGGACTCGTGATCGTTTATACGGGAGACGGTAAAGGAAAGACTACGGCCGCGCTTGGGGTCCTGTTCCGGGCCTGGGGCCACCGTCAGCGCGTGATCGTGCTCCAGTTCATCAAGTCGGGGCGACCCCCGGCGGGGGAACACGAGGCTGCCGACCGCCTCGGCATCGAAGTCGCCGCGCTGGGTGACGGTTTCACGTGGCTATCGAAGGACATCGAGCAGACCGCCTCTCTCGCCACCGACGCCTGGGAGCGAGCGAAGGCGACCATCGTGGGCGGGGAATATGACGTGGTCGTCCTCGACGAGCTCACCTACCCCCTCCAGTACCTGTGGGTGCCCGTTCAGGAGGTAATCGAGACATTGCGGGCACGCCCCGCCCACGTCCATGTCGTGATCACCGGGCGCGGTGCACCCGCCGAACTCATCGAGGCTGCCGACCTGGTCACGGAAATGCGCCTCATCAAGCATCCCTACCGGGAGCAAGGCATTCCAGCCCAGAAAGGAATCGACTTTTGACACCTCTACCGTCGCCCCTCCGCGACCTCATCGCGGCCATTCCACCAATCAGCCATGCGGCGCGAGACGCAGCGGCGAAACGGCAGGATCAGCTCACCAAGCCACAGGGCAGCCTGGGCAGGCTCGAAGAGCTCTCGATCCGCCTCGCCGGCATGACGGCAAATCCGCGTCCGCGATTTGCATCACCCGCGGTCATCGTCGGTGCCGGGGACCACGGGATCTGCGCCGAAGGCGTTTCCGCCTTCCCCAGTGAAGTAACGCCCCAGATGGTCGCGAACTTCCTCGCGGGCGGCGCGGCGATCAATGTGCTGTCCCGGCAAGCGGGGGCACGTGTGGTCGTCGTCGATTTCGGGGTGGCTGCCGACCTGAGTGACACCCCGGGGCTCGTACACGCCCGGATCGCCGCAGGCACCCAGAACTTCGCGCGCGGCATGGCAATGACCCGGGAGCAGGCTCTTGAAGCGATCCTGGCCGGCGCCGAGGTCGTTACGTCCGCGGCACGGCAGTCCCTAGACCTGGTCGCGGTGGGCGAAATGGGGATCGGCAATACGACGCCTGCATCGGCCCTCACGACCGTATTCACGGGTCAGCCTGTTGCGAAGGTGACCGGGCGTGGCACCGGCATCAGCGACGCGGCGCTCGCCCACAAGATCGATGTCATCGAACGCGCCCTGGCGCTTCACCAGCTCGACGCCGAGGATCCGCTCGGCGTGCTGGCGGCGGTCGGCGGATTCGAGATTGCCGGACTCGCCGGGGTGATGCTGGCGGCAGCCGCTCGCCGGATCCCGGTTGTGCTCGACGGCTTCATTACCGGTTCCGCTGCGCTGGTAGCAGCGAGGCTTGCCCCGGCCGTCACCGACTACATGGTCGCGTCCCATGTCTCGGTCGAGTGCGGTCACCCGGTCATCCTCGACAACCTGGGGCTTGTGCCGCTATTCAACCTCGACCTCCGGCTCGGCGAAGGCAGCGGTGCCGCACTGGCCCTGCCGATGGTCCGGGCGGCTGCCGCGATCCTCGATGAGATGGCCACCTTCGACGAAGCCGGCGTCTCCGAAGGAGAGCCGTAGCCTTGGGTGGCCTCCTCGCCGCGATCGGACTACTGACGACACTGCCTGTCCCCGGGCGCAGGGCAGTCGATCTGACCCCGGGCGCGGTGCGGTGGTTCGCTCCGGTGGGGCTGTTTCTCGGATGCCTGCTCGCGCTCGTCTCGGCGTGTGCCCACTGGGCATGGCCCGCCCCGGTGGCGGCGGCAGTTGTCATCGCGGCCTGGGCCGTTGCGACGGGTGCGCTGCACCTCGACGGCCTGGCCGATACGGCCGACGCCGCCTTCGCCTCAGTGAGCCGGGAACGACGCCTGGAAATCCTCCGCGACGTCCACCACGGGACATTCGGGATCGCGGCCCTCGTACTGCTCCTGTTACTGAAATGGGCTGCCCTCGCGGCCCTGCCCGGCCGGGCGGCTGCGGCCGCGATCATCGTGAGCTGTGTGACCGGGCGGGCGGCGCTCCTGCCGATTCTTCGACATTTCCCGTCGGCGCGCCCGGGAGGGATGGCCGCAACGATGCGTGCCGGGGCCACTTCGCTGGCTACCGCCGCAGGCATCGCGGTCGCCCTTGGCGTCGGACTAATCACCGGAGGATTGGCCGGCATGGGCATCGCCGCATTCGTGACGGTCGCCTCACTCCTCGAGGCGTGGTGGCTGGCGCGGCGCTTCGGTGGAATCTCGGGCGATGCCTGCGGCGCCATCGTCGAGACGGGGGAAATGCTCACACTGCTCGCCATGAGCGCGCTGGCCAACCACGGATGGATGCACGCATTCCCCTTTGGGCCCGCGGCGTGAGGCGGCGGAGCGCGGTCCTCGTCATCGCCATTTGCCTTGACCTGGCCTTCGGCGAGCTTCCAAACCGCTGCCACCCTGTCGCCTGGCTGGGCCGCGGAATCGGAGCAGGTGAGCGTGGGATGCGGAGTCTGCCCGCGCCAGCGACGGGTGTGCTGCTCGCTACGGTCTTCCCCCTGGGGGCCGCGCTCGTTGGCCGGCGAGCCGTGCTGGCCATGCGAGGGGCACCGAAATGGACACGCCTGGTCGGCGAAGCGCTTCTCCTGAAACAGACCTTAGCCGCCCGCGCGCTCTTTGAACACGCCCGCGCAGTGCGCGAGCGCCTCGAAGCCGAAGACCTCGAAGGGGCGCGTTCTGCCGCGGCGATGATGGTGAGCCGCGACACCGCGACCCTCAGTGAGCGCGCCCTCGCATCGGCGGCGATTGAGTCTCTAAGCGAGAACACGTCTGACAGCGTGATCGCTCCGCTGACCTGGTACCTGGTCGGAGGGCTGCCGGCGGCTGCGGCCTACCGTGCGATCAACACGCTCGACGCGATGGTCGGATACCGATCAAGAGGTTGGGTCGGAACACCGTCGGCCCGGCTCGATGATGCCGCCAGCTACATCCCCGCCCGGCTAACGGCTGGCCTCTACGCCCTCGCCGGCGGGGGATGGTCGACCTTCACGGGCGCGCGGGCTGACCATCGGGCGACCCCGAGCCCAAATTCTGGCTGGCCCATGGCGGCGGCGGCTCACGCGCTGGGAGTGAGGCTCGAGAAGGCAGGACATCACGTCCTGAACGAGTCGGGGAGACATCCGCTGCCCGGCGACATCGCAGCTGCGGAGCGGCTGACCTGGAAGGCCCTGGGCACTGGGGCCGCGGCGGCAGGTGTCGCAGCATTGATCGTTCCCGACGGGTGCTCCTCGTGAACGCACCGGTCGTCCATGGCGGTCTCTCCGACGCGGAGCACGCCACCTATGCAGACCGCGGCATCGCGCTGGTAGACCTCAGTGCCAGCCTGAATCCATACGGTCCGCATCCGCGCGTGACTCGTGCCGCCCGGTTCGCGGCGATCGACCGCTATCCCGAGGCAGACTCACGAAGGTTACGCGAGGCATATGCGGCGCACAGCAGCCTATCGGCAGACCGGGTGCTGGCCGGCAACGGATCGAGCGAACTGATCTATCTCGCCGCGCGCGCGGCAGCCACCGCCGCCGGGACGGGCATGGTCATCGGCCCGACCTTCGGCGAGTACTCACGGGCGATCCGCGCAGCAGGCATGACGGTCGAAACGTGGACGGCCCATGCCCCCGCATTCGAACTCTGTGTGGACGAGATCGTGACGCGCATCAGGCAATTGCGGCCGGACATCGTCTTCGTTTGCAACCCGAACAACCCGACGGGTCGGCTATTCGGTCAGGCCGAGATCGATGAGATCGGCACCTCGGTGCGCGCCACCGGCGGTTGGATCGTGATCGACGAGGCCTACATGGACTTCGCGAATCCCGGCCGTTCGCCCATCGCCCCGGCTCCCGGCGAGATCATCCTGCGTTCGCTGACAAAATTGCACGCTGTGCCTGGCCTTCGCCTCGGTTTCGCACTCGCGGAGCCTTCGGTCATCGGAGCGATGGCGGCGCTCCAGGCCCCGTGGAGCGTAAGCGCGCCGGCGCAGGCCGCCGGGCTCCAGGCGCTCAAGGAGGAGGCGTTCGCCGCAAAGAGCGTCCAGCGCATCGCGCGATCACGGGCACGACTAGTAAGGAGCCTGCAGAGCGCCGGATTCGAGGTGAACGACTCGGCAGGAAACTTCCTGCTCGTTCGCGTAACCGGCGGTGCTGTTTTCAGGCGCAGGCTGATGGAGCGTGGCTTCGTGGTCCGGGACTGCGCCTCGTTCGGCCTTCCCGAGCACGTGCGGGTCTCCATCCCACGCAACGCCGATCTTCGTAGACTGGTCAGCGCGATGATCGGGGCCAGCGAGGGAGTGGACACATGAGCCGGGGACGCGTGTTGATGATCCAGGGGACGGCATCCTCGGCGGGCAAGAGCTTCCTCGTCGCCGGACTTTGCCGGCTGTTCGTGCAGGAAGGCCTTCGCGTTGCGCCATTCAAGGCGCAGAACATGTCGAACAACGCTTTCGTAACGATCGACGGGCACGAGATCGGACGCGCACAGGCCGTGCAAGCGATGGGCGCGCGGCTCGTACCCCATGTCGATATGAACCCGGTACTCCTCAAGCCGGAGGCCGATCATCGCTCCCAGGTCATCGTCATGGGACGGCCCGTCGCCACCCTCAACGCCGCAGCCTACCAGGAAGCGAAGGAACACATCTGGGAGGACGTCACCGGAGCGCTTGACCGGCTGCGCGACCAGTACGACCTCGTCATCGTGGAAGGGGCGGGCAGCCCGGCCGAGATCAATCTCAAAGCCCGTGACATCTCAAACATGCGGGTAGCGCTCTACGCGCAGGCCCCTGTCCTCATCGCAGGCGACATCGACCGTGGTGGCGTGTTCGCCCATCTCTACGGTACCTACTGGCTGCTCGATCCGGAGGAACGGGCGCTTGTGAAAGGCTTCCTTATTAATAAGTTCCGCGGCGACCCGTCACTTCTTGAGCCGGGTCTGACGGACATCGAAGGTCTGACCGGCGTCCCCGTGGCGGGAGTCGTCCCCTGGCTGCGAGACGTCCATCTGCCGGAAGAGGATGCAGTCGCGATCGAACGCCGAACGGACCCACGCGGCACGATTCCCGGTATCGACATCGCTGTGTTGCATTTCCCCCGGATCGCAAACTTCGACGACTTCGATCCATTGGAGGAAGAGCCGGACGTCCGGGTCCGTTACGTTCACGCCGCGGATGAGCTGGGCGACCCCGACATCATCGTCCTGCCAGGAACGAAGGCGACGATGGCGGACCTCGACTGGCTGCGCTCCTCGGGCTTCGAACAACCGCTGCACGCCGCCCGTGAGCGCGGCGTAGCCATCCTCGGCATTTGCGGTGGGTACCAGGCCCTCGGCGACAACATCGCCGACCCGATGGGGACCGAGAGCAGCACGGCGGAGATACCCGGGCTGGGCCTTCTGCCGGTGACAACGGTCTTCGGCGATGACAAAACAACCGCCCAGAGCACCGCGAGCGTCGTAGCAGACGCCGGCGTCCTGCGAGGGCTTGCCGGGACTGAACTGGCCGGCTACGAAATCCACACGGGTGCAACGCAGGTGGAGGGCGGGATAGCCATCAGGCTCGCAGGCGGTCAACCGCTCGGCGCGATCGACGAGAGCGGACGTGTCTTCGGGTGCTACCTCCACGGGCTCTTCCACAACGATGCGTTCCGGCGAGGCTTCCTGGCGAACGTCGCGGGTACCCGGGGAAAGCGGTACGCGCCGGCGATGACGGAGTCCGTAGAGGCATCATTCGACCGCCTCGCCGATGCGTTGCGGTCCTCCATCGACCTGCCGCTCCTCTTTCGCCTTGTCGGGTTGGAACGCTGATGGGAACGCTCACCCTGGTGACTGGCGGCGCGCGCAGCGGGAAGAGCCGTTTCGCGGAGTCCCTTGCCCGCGCATCCGGGGAGCCCGTGGCCTACCTGGCCACTATGGAACCGCGAGATGAAGAGACTGCCTCCCGGATCGCGCTCCACCAGTCACGGCGGCCCGGCAGCTGGCGAACCGTCGAAGCACCGCGAGACCTGCCGGCCGCCCTGGTGAGCATCGACCCGGGCACATTCGTACTTCTCGATTGCATCGGGCTCTGGGTTACGAACGAACTGCTGGCGGCCGTCCCTGATACGGAGCGGGCGTCCTGGGCTTCCTTTGAGCAGGCCATCGATCGATGCGTCGGCCTCGCACGCGATCTCATCGCCGTGGCGCAACGACGACCGGGCACAGTCGTGGCAGTTACCAACGAGGTCGGCAGCGGTATCGTCCCGCTGGGAGCGCTCAGTCGCGCCTACCAGGATGCCCTCGGGCTGGTGAACCAGGAACTGGCGCGAAGCGCCGACGAGGTTCAGCTCCTGGTCAGCGGGATCCCCCTCCGAATGAAGCCCATGGTCGTGGGACAGGGCGCGAGCTAACCTGAGCCAATGCGTCCACGCTGGCTCGCGCCAGAATCGCGAATCTTCCTGAAGCCGGGCGTCGGCCTGTTGGTCGCAGCCATCGCATATGCCGCGCTGACGGCGGCGCTCGCGCCATTCCTACACTCGGACGCCATTCTCGACGTCGCGCTGGTCTACCTCCTGCTCACCCTAGTAGTGGCAGCGCTGTGGGGCTACTGGGTCGGCCTGGTCAGTGCGATCGCCGCGGACCTCCTCGTCAATTTCTTCTTCGTCCCCCCTCTCCACAAGTTCACCGTCCAGGAACCAGCGAACGTCGTCGCGCTGGTCATCTTCCTCGCCGTCGCACTCATCGGGGCGTCGCTGCTTGAGCTCCTCCGGCACCAGATTCGCCTCGCCGAGAGCCGCGCCGCCATCACGGCAACCCTGCTGGAAGTTTCGCAGGAGTCGGCGCGCGCGGTGTCTCCTCGAGACGCACTGGACCGCCTCTGCCTCTCCGTTGTCAAAGCCCTCCATGGACAGGGCTGCTCGATCGTACGGGCCGGCGACCACTGGCAGGTGCTGGGTTCCGTCGGGGGTCTGACCGAACTCACACGCGAGGAGCAGGCCGTCGCCGCCGAGGCGCTGCGCACCAACACGATTGCGCGGCTCGGGTCATCGGAAACCCGGCCCGCCATCCGTCGCGCTGCTACGGCCCGATCCTCGATTACTTTCGTGCCGTTCTCGCCGGTCGCCGCCGAACGGGGGGTACTGCGGGTACGCGGACCGATCTCGGCACCGCCCCTCGTGGATATCGATCGATTGCTTCGCTCGTTCGCAGACCAGGCGAGCGTCGCTCTGAACCGTGCCCTCCTCGCAGAAGAAGCCGCGCAGACAGAGGTCTTGCGGCGGGCAGATGAGTTCAAGACGCTGATCCTCTCAGGCGTCTCCCATGACCTGCGAACCCCGCTAACGGCGATCAGGGCAGCCGTGGACAGCCTGCAGGACGAAGGTGTCGACTGGTCGGCCGAGGACAGGACCAGCTTCCTCTCGACAATCGACACGCAAACAGACGTACTGAGCACCACCGTCAATAACCTCCTTGAGATGAGCCGACTCGAAGGAGGCGCCGTGAAGCCGCTGCTGGAGGCGATCGAGGTGGACGCCCTCCTGGAGGAAGTCCGGCTCATGACGGCGCGGGCAACTGCCGATCGAGTGGTCACCGTCGAATCTCCGGCCCGGCTCCAGTTAACGGCCGATTACGGGCTCCTGGTCCAGGCCCTCATCAACCTGATCGAGAACGCGGCCAAGTATTCGTTTCCGCGAGGGAAGATTTGCATCAAAGGTGACCTCAACGGGAACAAGGTCACCCTGACGGTGCAGGATGACGGGCCTCCGATCCCTGCCGGAGATCTGCCCTACCTCTTCGAGCGCTTCTACCGTGGTTCGAAGGCAGGAAAGCTAAAGGGAACCGGGTTAGGATTAGCCATCGTGAAGGCCACGGTTGAGCTTTGCGGAGGGACGGTCCAGGTCGAGCCGGCAGGCGGAGGGAATGCGTTCGTCATCCAGCTCCCGGGACGAACAGGCGCGCCACGATGAGCGGTGCGAAGATCCTCGTTGTCGACGATGATCCGGCGATCCTCCGCGTGGTCAGTCGCGCGCTGGAGGCTCGAGGCTACGCCGTTCAAACGCTCGCCGAAGGCGCCCACGTCGAAGAGACGGTCGCCGAGTGCAAGCCGGAAGCGATTCTGCTGGACCTCGTGTTACCCGACAGCGACGGTATCGAACTCTGCCGCGCGATTCGTACGCGGAGTTCGGTGCCGATCATCGTTCTCAGCGCCATCGGCGACGACGCGAAGAAGGTCGAGGCGCTCGATGAAGGGGCCGACGACTACCTTTCCAAGCCGTTCAGTCTCGATGAACTGCTGGCACGAATCCGGGTCGCACTGAGAAGGCAGGCAGGCTCCGCGCGCGGGACGATCCTCGCCGCGGGACCTCTGCAACTGAACATCGAGGCTCACTCCGTCCTGGTCGATGGAACGCCCGTCCACCTGACGCCCAAGGAATTCGAGCTTTGCCGCCTGCTCATCCAGGAGCAGGGGCGCGTCCTGACACAACGGCTGATCCTGTCCCGCGTATGGGGGCCCGAGTACGTGGACGATTCCCACATCCTCCGCACATTCGTGCACCAGTTGCGATCGAAACTGGGAGCCGTCTCGCCCGATGCTGCGAAACTCATCGTCAACGACCCGGGAGTGGGGTACCGGCTCCAGGGCGAGTGAGCCACGTTCTCCCTACGGGTCGATGAGTACGCCGGGGTTCAACACGGCATTGGGATCGACCGCCCGCTTGGCAGCCCGCAGCGCGTCGGCGAAAAGGTCCGGCCTCTCCTGGTCATACCAGGGCCGGTGCTGGCGCCCGACCGCATGGTGGTGAGTGATTGTGCCGCCTGCTTTCATGATCGCATCTGAGGCAGCCTGCTTGAGCTGGCGTTGCTGCTCACGGGGGTCACCGGCGCGATAGGCGCCGGCGTACGTGTAGTAGGGCGCCGGCCCGTCGGTGTAGACATGCGTGAACCGGCAGTTCAGCGTCCCCCCGCCGAAAATCTCGTTGAGCGCCTTCAACGTCTGCTCACGAACGTAGCGGTCGAACTCGGGCCATCGGTCCCACGTAATCGCGGTCTCGAACGTCCCGCCGACCATGCCCAGGCCAGCGGCGAGCCCGCCGCCGCGAGGGATGAATGCATCTCTCCAGGCGCCCACCGCGCCCCCACGCCCGGTTGGGGTCCCGGTGCCGTCATCGATGGAGATCTCATCATCGGCGATGAGCCCGCCCGCGCCCCGGGCGATCTCTACAGCCTGGGCGATCGGCCAGCGCTGGGAGAGCTCGGAAGATTCGAAAGCGACGATCAAGAGCGAGCTGGTGCCGTCCAGCCCCCCACTCCCGGCGGCAATGAGCGGATCGAGGAGACGGAGATTCGCGGGCCAGAGCTTCGCCTGGACGATGCGGCGCGCGGCTTCGTATCCGGCCTCCCATGACGGGAAGGTTATCCCGGCCGTCGCGCGGTAAGTCGGCCGCGCCTGGATGCGCATCCACGCCTCGGTGATTATGCCGAGTGTTCCTTCGCTGCCGATTACAAGCCGATCCGGGTTCGGTCCAGCCCCTCCCCCGGGGAGTCGGCGCGACTCCCACCAGCCTTTCGGAGTGAGCATGCGCGTCGATTCGACGAAGTCGTCGATGTGGGTGTGGTTGGTCGCGTAATGGCCACCGGACCTCGTCGCGATCCATCCACCCAGCGTCGAGTGCACGAAACTCTGGGGAAAATGGCGCAACGTGTAGCCGCGGGGGCGCAGCTGATCCTCCAGATCCGGCCCGAAAACGCCCGCCTGGATCCGGGCCGCACGCGAGACCTCATCGATCTCAAGCACGCGATCGAAGCGATCCATGTCGATCGATACGATCGGACCCCGGTCTGCCGGCGGGGTAACCCCCTCGACGACCGTCGAACCGCCGCCGTAGGGGATGGTGCAATAGCTCCGGTCCGAGCACCACGAGAGCAGCGCTTCGAGTTCGGCCTCCGTGCGCGGATGGGCGACGATGTCGGGCGGGTTGGGGTACTCGCCGAAGACCGCGTAGCCACTGCGATCGGCACCGTACGAATGGTAGGCGCGCTCCCAGTTGTCCTGGTAGCAGAAATCTGCGAACTGTTGCAGTGGAGCAATTCGCGGCGGGCGAAGCTCAAGTTCATCCGCGGTCGGGATCCGGGGAGCCGTCAGGGTAACGCCGAGCCGCTGCGACACCCGGGCAGCGTGTTCGACTCGTTGTTCGTAGGTCGGTTCTTCAGCGGCGAAGCCGAACATCCACAGGCTGCGACGAGGTTTTGCGGGGGAAGTCATGAGCGTCTCCAGTGCCGGCCGGGTGGCGCCCGATTATAGCGCCCGGGACGCGGCGCACCGCCTCTCATCTGATCGATAGGAAAGACACGATGAAGAGCGGAGTTGACGCGCCAGAACCCACTCGAGAGAGTAGGCATCGAACGATCCTATTTCTCGGATTGTTCGTACCTATTTGAGAGAAGCACTCTGGAGTGGGGTAAGGAAGCCATGGAAGCCGACTATTGGAGCAAGTACTGGTCCGTAAGGTCGAGCCGCCGACGGCTCCTCGGCGGGGCCGGGGTCACCGGGGTGGGGGTTGCGGCATTGGGACTCGTGGGCTGCGGCGGCGGAAGCAGCAGCCAGAACAACGGAGCCAGCAGTCTTGCCACTCCAACGCCGGGCGCGGGTGCGAGCGCGACAGTGGATCCGTTCGCCGGGGCTAAGAAGGGCGGCATCCTCAACACGACCTTGGTTGCGGAACCACCAACGATCGATCCTTTCGGCAACCTCAGCTACACCACGAAAAGCCTGGCCGCCTTCAGCTATAGCCGGCTCATGCAATACAAGACTGGCCCCGGCATCGCACCCACTGACGTCAGGCCGGCGCCAGACGCAGCCGCGAAGATGGAACTCTCGCCCGACGGGATGACGTACACATTTACGCTCCGCCAGGGCATCAGTTTCCACAACATCGCCCCCGTGAACGGCCGCACCATGACGACAGACGACGTCAAGTTCTCGTATGGCCGCGCCACGGCCTCGACGAACGGCAATGCCTCTCGTCTGACTGGCGTCATCGACAAGGTCACCTATCCTGACGCCTCGACCGTCGTATTCACGCTGAAAGCGCCGAATGTCACCGTCCCCGATCTCATGGCCGACACCAATCTGCTCTTCATCATGCCGACCGAGGCCGACGGCAAGTTCGACCCGGCGAAGACCATGATTGGCAGTGGCCCGTGGGTCTTCCAGAGCTATACGCCTTCCGTCGGGTTCAAGTTCAACAAGAATCCGAACTGGTGGAACACCGGCTTCCCCCTGGCGGACTCTTATAACCTGGCGATCATCCCGGACTACCCGACGCGCCTGGCCCAGTTCCTTGCCGGCAATTCCGACGTCGAAGCGCCCACTTCGGACGACCTCGTGAGCGTGAAGAGTCAGATCAGCGACGTCCAGTTGTTCGGGACAATCGCCCAGTTGATCTCCTTCCTCTATTTCGATCCCGACCCGACCTCACCCTGGGCGAAGGACGACCGGGTCCGGCAGGCCATCTCGATGTCCCAGGACCGCAACGCGCTCCTCGAACTGGCTTACAACCTGAATAAGCTCAAGGCGGCCGGCCTCGATGTGAAGGGACCGTGGAACAACATTATCCCCGCTGGCATGACCCGCTTCTGGCTCGATCCACAGAGTACGAACCAGGGCGACACCGCCCAGTTCTTCAAGTACGACCCGGCGAACGCCCAGAAGCTCCTCGCCGCCGCAGGCTATCCCAGCGGCTTCAGCACCACCTACCAGTACAGCGCTAATGCCTACGGAACGACCTTCAACCAGAACGCCGAGGCGATCATCGCGTACATCAACGCGATCGGCGTCAAGACCACAACCGACGTCCAGGACTACCCGTCGAAATACATCACCCAGACGTTCCTCGGGAATTTCAAGGGCATCGCGTTCGGGTACGAGACGCCGTTCCCCGAAGCGAGTGGATATCCGAACCGGATGTTCACGGACAATCCGAACAACCACAGCAAGATCCATGACCAGCAGCTCATCGACCTCACGAACCAGCAGCTCGTGGAGACAGACGATGCAAAGCGGAAGGCGATCTTCTGGCAAATCCAGCAGGTGAACGCCCAGCACATGTACTACATTCCAATGCCGCTGGGTGGAGGTACTTCCTGGTCGGCCGCCCATGCGAACGTCAAGAACGTCTACACCTTCCCGACAACCGGCTACGGGTACGCGACCGAAACCGCACCCTACATGTGGAAGGCCTGACAACTCCCAACGACGACTCCGGGCGGCGGTGAGCCTCGATCTTCCGCCCGGGGTCGCAAACCCGTGGGTATCACGAAGGAGCAGGGTCTACCGCCCTGCTCCTTCGTTGTCCGAAATCGAGTCTCGAAGAACTAAGGCGCTGATGGCCCAATTCAATCCTTTCCGGCCGGCCTACCAGGAGGACCCCTACCCCTTCCTGGCGCGACTGCGAGCAGAAGAGCCCATCCACCGCAGCCGCGATCTCGGGTCCTGGGTGGTCACACGCTGTACGGACGTGATGGCGATCCTCCAGGACGATGAGCACTTTAGCTCGGACCCCGCGCGAAGCGGTGGCACACTCGGGGAGCAGGTTCGCGGCCTGCGCAACATCACCGCGCTTGGGACTGTTCCGCTCCTCGGGAACTCTGATCCACCCGTCCACACCCGTCTGCGCGCGATTGTGAACCGGGGCTTCACCCCGCACGTGGTGGATGGATTCCGCACTCAGATTGAGGACTTCATCGAGGCGATGCAGGGAACAGTGCAGGCGGGTACACCATGGGATGTCATGGCGGTGCTCGCGGAGGCCCTGCCGGTGGTCGTGTCGCTGGCGTTCCTCGGCGTGCCGCCCGATGACCTCGCGGATTTCCGAGCTCGAGCAGCCGCGATCCTTCGCATCCGGAGCGGGGAAACGGTAGCCGACCCCGTAACGCTCGCACAGGCTCAGCGGGCCGCATTTGAGATGACCGGCTACCTGGACTCCCTGCGAAAGGACCGAGACCGGGTGCGGGCAGACTCCGTGCTCACCATGTTGTTGCAGGCACTCGATGACGAGGAGGATCTGACGACGGATGAGGTGGCGATGCTGCTCATCCATATCACCTCCTCAGGGAACGGACCGACCGCGCTCGCAATCGGAAACGCCGTTCTCTCGCTCGCGGAGCACCCGGACCAGTTCCAGGCTCTGCACGAGGATCCCGGCCTCGCGGCCCGGGCGGTCGAGGAATCGCTGAGGTTCGACAGCCCGACGCACATCATTACGAGATTCGCGACGTGCGCCCAGGATCTGGGGGGCCGCCACATCGCCAGCGGCGACACCATCCATCTCGTGCTTGGATCGGCGAACCGTGATCCGGTCCAGTTCGAGGACCCTGATCGCTTCGACCTCGCGCGCGCGGATGGGCGAACCTTCAGCTTCGGCCATGGCATTCACTTCTGCCTGGGCGCACCCCTCGCCCGCCTTGAACTCGAGGTCACGCTGTCGTCGCTCGCAGCGCGGTTCGCACAGATCGTTGTCGATCGAGGCCGGTTCGAACGGAGAAACGCTCTGCTCACCAGGGGGCCACGGCGTCTCGTGGTGACGGGTCTCGCCTGAGCAGACCGCCAACTCCCCGGGCTTGCCTTTTAATGTGGAATATCTGAATATATTCTTCCGAGAGGGGCTCCCCCTCGGCTGCCCGGGAGCGCGTAGTCTCCACGTTCAAAGAGACGCAACCACCGGGACAGGCCCAGAACCCGTTTGAGGTGGTATCGCCGTGATCACTCTCCTCTCTGATTCCGGAAAAGAACTGGCAACAGGAATGCTCAAGGCCGGACGTGCCGATCGCACGCTTGAGCTGGATCGCGTCATCCGTGGCAAGGGCCAGCTGCTTCACTACTTCTTCGGCCGAGGAAGACGCGCCGTGCTGGTCGAGGTGGGCGACTTCCGGCTCCGGGGCGTCCTGGCGACGCGATGGATTGGGTCGGAACGGCTCTGGCAGGTGGCCCTGGAAGTGCCGCGGCCTGTTCGCTCACCTATAGCCACGACGACCGATCCCTCGGGCCCTCACCAGCCGCGGTCCTGACCTCTTCGAGGTCGCCGCTCGCTGCCCCGCCCGGGCCGGCGCTGAGCGTTGCTACGCGGAGCACGCCGTGATCGTATAGTCGGGTTCGATGGGTCCATAGTCACATTAAACGGATCGCCGCCGTTGATATGCGTGAGACTGGAGCGGGTTCGCATCCCGCAATTGGAGGTTGAACTGGATACCTTGCTTTCGGCCCGGGCGCTGATGGGCCTCAGCCTGTTCTTCCATACGATCTTCACTCCCCTGGGCATCGGCATACCGCTGCTGCTTTTGATCGTTGAGGGCCTTGGCCTTCGGCGCGGAGGCGAACGCTATCGGAGGCTCGCACGCGCCTGGACACCCGTCGCAGGCCTGCTGTTCGCCGTGGGCGCCGTCTCCGGGACGGTGCTTTCCTTCGAACTCGGGCTCCTCTGGCCAAAGTTCATGGCCTACGCCGGCGGCATCATCGGGATGCCGTTCTCGCTCGAAGGCTTCGCCTTCTTCACCGAGGCCATCTTCCTTGCGATCTACATCTATGGCTGGGATCGCCTCTCACCCCGCGCGCACTGGCTTTGCAGCATCCCGCTGGCGATCAGTGCCTGCCTCTCCGCGATCCTGGTCATCTCAGCAAACGCATGGATGAACGATCCTGCCGGGTTTGACCTCGTGAACGGGACCGTGAGCAACGTTGACCCCTGGGCAGCCATGTTCAACAGGGCGTGGTTCCACGAGGCCCTGCACGGAACGCTCGCCTCGTACGCGACCGCTGGATTCGCCGTTGCCGGCGTCTATGCCGTTCTCATGCTCCGCGGCCACCGGGACGCACAGTCACAGCTGGGCCTGAAGGTCGCCATGGGCATGGCGGCTCTCGCGCTGCCGTTCCAGGTCATCTCCGGTGACATCGCCAGCCGTGCCGTCGCCGCCGATCAACCGGCGAAGTTCGCTGCTATGGAAGCGCAGTCCGAAACCCGGGCAGGCGCCCCTCTCCGGATCGGCGGGATACCTGTCGGAGACGAGACGAAGTACGCGATCGAAATCCCGAAGATGCTGAGCTTTCTCAGCTACGGTAACGTCAACGCAACCGTGACCGGGCTCGACGCCTTCCCGCCAGACCGGCGGCCGAATGAAGCTACAACCCACCTGTCCTTCGACATCATGGTTGGCAGCGGGACCGCGATGTTGCTCATCGGCGCTATGTACTGGTGGGCCTGGTGGCGACGCCGGGCTGCATTTGTACCCGGCCCGTGGCTGCTCCGCGCGATCGCCGCTGGCGGTGTGCTGGGCTTCGTCGCGATCGAAGCCGGCTGGTTCGTGACCGAACTCGGGCGCCAGCCGTGGCTGGTCCGCGGCTACTTCCTCACCTCCCAGGGAGTGACCGACCGGAGTGGCATCCAGGTCTTCTTTGTCCTGTTCACACTGCTCTATACGGCGATCACCATCGGCCTCGTCACCGCCCTGGTCCGATGGCCGCGAAGCCCGGTGGAACCGCAGGACAGCCCAACCCCGGATGCCGGAGGAGCCAGCCATGTTGTCGCCTGAGCAGATGGCCGCCGTGGTCGCCGTCGCCGCAATCGTCATGTACACGATCTTCGGGGGCGCGGACTTCGGCGGGGGCATCTGGACGTTGCTGGCATCCGGGCCGAGAAAGCACGAGCAGCGCAACGCCCTGGAGCGTGCCATCGGGCCCGTCTGGGAGACCAACCATGTCTGGCTCATCCTGCTGATCGTGACGCTCTTCGTCGTGTTCCCGACCGCCTACGCCGCGATCTTCACGGCGCTCTACGTGCCGCTCTTCATCGCCCTCCTGGGGATTGTGGCACGGGGCGCGGCGTTTGCCTTCCGCCACTATAGTGCCCGTGAGTCGCAACTCTCGGAGATCTCGCTCCAATCATTTTCGGCCGCGAGCATACTGACGCCCTTCGCGTTCGGGTTGTCGGTCGGGGCCGTGACCGGGGGGCACCTCAAGGTCAGCGGGGGGGTCGTCTCATCCGGGGCGTTCACCGCCTGGCTGCAGCCATTCTCGATTACGTGCGGGCTCATCGGGTTGTTGATCTGCGCCTTCCTGACCGCCTCGTACATGATTCCCCGGACCGAAGGAGCCCTGCGGCGCGACTTCCGCAACCGGGCGATAGCCGCTTCGCTGGCGCTCGGAGTCGTGACCACCGCGGCGATCCCCATCGCTCACTTCGACGCGACAGAGTTCGCGGACGAATTGAGCCGGGCAAGCGTGCTCACGGCAATGTCGATTACGGCCTGTCTTGGGCTCGCAACGCTGGCGGTGATCCTCCGCGGCAGAGCTTCGCTGGTGCCGGTATTCGCAGCGGCCACAGCCGCCGGGGTAGTCCTGTCCTGGGCACTAGCACAGAACCCGGACCTCATCGCGCCCGGGCTCTCACTCCAGGATGCGGCGGCAACGAGAGTCATGGTGAAAGCGTTCCTCATCGCCCTACCGTGCGGCGCCGCCATCCTCATCCCGTCTCTCCTCCTGCTCTACATCACATTCAGCCGGGACGTTTTCAGCGACGGTGATGCGAGCCATTAGCACCAGCTCTTCCCCGTCGGCATAGACAGGACCTCGGCTGGCAGCAACTCGCGAAGCGAACGCGCAACAAGCGTACGTTGCCCACCCGCACGCTGTTCCAGCACCCCGCGCACCACGACGAACGGCGATAGCCGCACAACCGCTCGCTCGCGCTCGCCCAGTTCCCGGCTTACCAGCACGTTCATCAAACCGAACTCGTCCTCGAGGAGGAGGAAGATGATCCCCTTCGCAGTCATGGGGCGCTGGCGGCAGACGACGAGTCCCGCCACCTCCACCACCTTCCCACCCAGGGGCGGTTGCTCCTGGACGCGCTCGATCACCTGTTCACGTTCGAAGGGCCGGGGTCGCAGCTGCGATGGATCTTCCCCTCGTGCGGCCAGCCATGCCCGCCCGCCGGCCCTACCGAACTGGGCTTCGACCACAGGCCGAGGCAACGCCGCGAAATCGCCGATGGTCCGGATGCCAAGCAGCCCCAGACGCTCGATCACCTCGTGGTCGAGGGGCAGCCAGGTAGTCGGCTTTCCCGCCAGGAAGTCCTTCGCCTGGCAGGCTCCACACGCAGTGCTTTGCCAGGCAGGGCACAGCGCGCCACAATCCCGGCCGTGAATTTCGTATCGGCTATGCCGAGGCCGGGTTGAAGGCCGGGCGGCACAGCGTCGAAGATCGCCTGCTCTACCAGCCCCACCCGGGGATAGAGCGCTTCAAGCCCGTGAATATCGGCATAAACACCCCCGGCTCACCCTCCTCGACGATGGGGCTGATCGAGGCGATGGCCTCGACAAGATGCGCCGCAATCCGGGCGACCAGCGCCGGGCGCTGTTCAAGGACAATGAGCCCAGGGCAAAGCGCAGTCGCCTTCCGAAGTGGCATACCCTGCCAGACCCCAAGCGACGCAGCACGTTCCGATCGTTCGAGAACGCGAGCGCGGGACTCGTCAGTGAGCGCCACCGCCGCTGCCGCCAGTGCGGGCCTTTCGGCTACTTCGCAGGCAAACGACAGGGCAGGGATGACCAGGCAGGCAAGGGGCACCAGTTACCTCCGGTAAGGGAGGATGATGATAGTAGCACGTTTGTTCTTTTACCAGTCTCCCCGCCCGAAGCTTCACGTTCGGCCCGCAGCGCAAGAGAGCCCCACTTCAGGTGGGGCTCTCTTGCTGTTTCCTGTCGCTGGGTCCCGCATCCTGGAGCGGACTCGGAGAGGACGGTTGCCACACCCAGGGTGCGGGACCCAGCGATAGGCTCAATTGCGGAGGGCTACAAGAGACGCTCTTTTTGCAACCCCCGACGGGCGCAGGTGTACTGCAACGACAGGCCGTCTCCCGTCACCGTCGTTCCAATCTCGCCTCGCACCTCCTGCACCAGTCACATGACTTCATCCGACAATCACAGTACGGGGCTTCCCGGCGCATACATGGCCGGCCCTGCCGTGATCTCGATCCGGTATTCTCCCGCGCCCATGGCAAACCCGAACGGAACATCCCAGGCGGCCGACCACTCGGATGACGTTCCCTGTGAGAAGCGCGCACCCGATTCGGCCCCATTTGGCGCCACCACTTTCAGCGCGACGCCGTCGGCGGCTGTCACTGGCTGACCGGTCAACTGATCCGTCACCTCAAAGCGAAACACGATTTGCGAGACGCTCTCAGCGCGCTCGGTACAGGCGTCAACGGACATGACGTCGTAGACGTCTGCCACAGCTGCCCCTGCCGTCTTCACGGAAACGGCATACGGAACCGCATAACAATACGCAGAGCCCGGAGTGCCCTCGCCGGGCATGCTCTGCGATCGCTTCACCGAGGAGACCATCAGCCGCAACTGCGCGTTGAGTCCCTGTTGGTCCTGCAACATCTGCTGGACCCTCTTGTAATCACCATTCGAGGAGTAGCCCTCATACGCGAACCCCGCGACAAGCGCCACTCCTACGACTGCCAGCGCGCCGAGCCCGAGGACCCGTACCCTGCTGAACATCTGGTATATCCCCCTGTGCTGTTTGTCAGCCAGGACAGGTGTGGGCGCCATGAAGGCGCCCACACGTTCATTCAGGATTCAGGACCCGCCACCGCCACCAGAGAGGTCAGCTGCTTCCGCTGCCCCTCCAACAGATTCGCGGGCTTCCTTCCCGACTACGGCGCCCGCTTTGACACGGGAGATACCGAAGGCCTGGAAAAGGATGAATAGGAGTGTCGACCAGACACCACCGATGACGAGAACAAAGCCAACCTTCGCCCAGAACTTGAAGGTCAGGATCTGCTCATGCTCTTCAACCAGCGCCGGCACGAAGTTCCGGCTGGCTGGCAGTTCGATATTGGCGTCACTGGCGTCGTAGAGCCCCTGGCCGTCAAAGTGAACCACCATGCTCTCGGCGTCCGGTGTTGTCGGGTGATAGACGAACTCGACCGAACCATCGGCACCGGTCTTCGCCGTGCCGACTTCCATCAGCCCGCTGGCGCCGGCGAATTGCTCCTTCAGCAGGAACGTGACGTCGGCCTTTGCAACGGGCTGGCCGTCCTTGTCGGTGAGCTTCCCGAGGATTGATACGTGATCGCCCTGGAGCGCGATGCCCGCGGCAGGGTCAACGGTGAACTTGGTGGCAGTCAGGGCAGGCGCCGCACTACCACCGGCAGCACCACCAGCCGCCCCGGCGGCGGTAACCTTCAGCGTGCCGTTCTGAAGTGAGCTATGAATGTCACACTCGATATTGCAGGCGAAGCCGAAGTTCCCACTCTTCGTCGCGATGAACTTAATCGTCGACGATGTATTGTTTTTGTCGAGCTTGTCGGTCGCCATGTTGTAGCCACTGAGCTGGATGATGTGCTCATCGCCCGTGTTCTGGGTCTGCGACCAGAGGAAGGTCAGTTCAACGGACGCGCCCTGCGTGACCGTGATCGTCGCCGGGTCGAAGCCGGCGTCCGTGATCTTCACGGTGATCTGCGTTGGCCCGTCATCGGCCAGGGCCGACTTCGAAGCCATCGGGACGATCGCGATGAGCGCGACCATGAGAATGAATGCGGTTTGAACGAGCCTGTGCATTGTGAGCTTCATGGCTATGCCCTTTCCACCTGGGGCTTGAGCGCCGCCGGCGCGTGTGCGCCAGAAACACTGTGAGCACGAGCCTCTTCCAGTTCCCATCCCTCTTCCATTTCATCAATCGAAATGATCGGGAAGAACTTGGCAAAGACGGTCATGATGAAGGCGAATCCCGCAAACGAGGCGACCGTGATGAGGATCTCAACGCCGGAAGGCATATACGCGCCCCACTCGTAAGGGAGCAGAGGAGCGCTCATCGACGGGACGACGATCACCAGGCGCTTCAGCCACATGCCAACGTTCACGAGGACCGAAGCGAAGACGAGGATGCGAATCTTCCTGGTCCACGGCAGAGCAGCGAGCACTACCGGGACGATCTGGCCACCGATGAAGCCCAGCCAGACCATAGCCGCATAGCGGCCAAAGAAGAGCTGGTTGATGAGAGCACCGTCACTCGCCTCCATCTTGTAGCTCATCGTCAGGAACTCAGCGAACGTGAAGTACAGGTATGCGACCCCGAAGACCACCATCAGAGTTGCCAGCAGCTTGAAGTGCCGTTCTGTCAGGAAGTCTTCGAGCCGGTAAACGCGTCGGAAGACATACATGAGGGTTATCAGGATGGCCGTTCCCGAATAGAGCGCTCCAACGGCGAAGTACGGGGCAAAGATGGTGCTATCCCAGCCCGAACGGTAGGTCATTCCGAAGATCCATGACACGACCGAGTGCGTCGCGATACCAATCGGAATGATCAGGGCCGCCATGATGGTGCCGGCCCGCTCGATGCGGCGGCGCTGCTCAGGCAGAGCCTGCCATCGCATGCCGACGGCCGTGTAAAGCTTGCGCCGGAACCCCGACACCTGCCCCCCAAGCTTGTCACGAAGAATCCCCGAGTCCGGAATGAGGAACAGGAAGAGATAGATGATGCTCGCCGTGAGGTACGTCGGGATGACCATGATGTCCCACATGAGCGGGGACTCAAGGCGCCCGTACATGATCAGGTGCAGGACCCGGTCGGGGCGCCCCATGTCGATCGCCGGCATGATGGCGCAAATGGTGAGCGCCGCAACCGTGCTCAACTCGGCGAACCGGGTCAGCGGCCGGCGCCACTCGGCACCAGTGAGACGAAGAATGCCAGAGATGAACGTCCCTGCCATGCCCAGTCCACTGAAGAAGACGAAGTTCGAGATGTAGACACCCCAGGTAACGGTGTCGTTCAACCCGGTGACTGCCAGGCCGTCTTTGAGCTGCGTCGCATAGGCGACTGTCCCGGCCATAATGAGGATGAGGAGGATCCCCATCCACACCATCCAAGCCCGCGACGTACGGGTCAGCGGCGCCATGATTCGCTCATCGAATCGCGCCTTGATCTCATCATGAGTGAGTACTGCTTGAGTCAATTTGAGGCCCCCTGGGTCGAGGAGGACGGACGAACCGGCATCCCATTGCTATCGAGCGTCGCGCCCAGTTCTTGCCAGTTCCGCGGGGTCTTGGCCGCAACCGTGCTGTCCACCGTGCGACCGTAGTCCTGGCCGTGGCCGGGGATGTACCAGACGCGCGGCCTGGTACCGAGTTCTTCCTTGAGCCGGTATGCAGCATTGGTGCCGATGAACCGGGAGAACTTCACGATTTCCTTGCCATTGGTCCCAACGTCGGAGTTGAGGTCGGCAAGGTAGATCGCGAACATCGGGCAGGCAGTCGCACAGGCGGGAAGCTTCCCTTCCTTCGTGCGGTGCGCGCAGGTCATGCACTTCTCGACGGTGCCCTTGCGGTGTGGAACAGGGTATTCCGGTGTGTAGTTGGCGAGTGAAGCGCCTTCGGGGTTAGGCGGCTGCCCCCAGTTGAAGCGGCGCACGCCGTAAGGGCAGGCGGCCATACACATCCGGCAGCCGATGCACTTGTCGTGGTTAATAAGGACGGAGCCTTCCGGGTCATGGTAGGTCGCGCCAACCGGGCAAACCTTTGTGCAAGGGGCGTTTTCGCACGCATTGCAGATTCGCGGCATGAACGACGTGTATCCGCCGGGATCGTCGACCTGGAGGATTTCAATCCACTCCTGCCCAGGGGGCACGAAGTGCTCGGCATTGCAGCCTTCAACGCACTTTGGAGCCTGGTCGATCGTCGTGCAGCCGTCGCACTTGCGAAGGTCAATGGCCATCGCCCACTGGTGAGTCGGCTGGGCTGGTTCGCTTTCCTGGGCATTGGCGGTCTTTGTGGCCGACGGCAACAGGCTCGCGGCTACAGGGACTGCGCCGGTCGCGCCAATTGCCGCAGCGATCCCCAGACCGCCGAGGACACGGCGACGCGACACGCCGCTGGGATGGGTCGTCTTTTCCCGGGCACTATCCATCGAATTTACCTCTCCTGATGCAATGATTTCTCCGCCGGAAGATTTCGGCATGCGTGGGACTGCGTGGTCGACGTAGGTAAAAGCACGTAGTCTCATTCAAATTGTTCAGCTAACGCCAATCATTCCCCTGACAGATTCGCGGATCGCGAGGACGTGATGCCGTCCGCTGAAGGGAGGTAGAATGGAAAAGCGAGGTAGCGAATGCCTGACGGGCCAATCCGGGTTGTCATCGCCGAAGACCACGCCGTCGTTCGGGAAGGTACACGAGGAATCCTCCAGGCAGACCCGCAGATTCAGGTGGTTGGCGAGGCGGAGGACGGGCTTGGCGCGTTAGCGCTTGCCGAATCGATCAAACCGGATCTGATGGTGCTCGACCTGCGTATGCCCAAGCTCTCCGGCATCGAAGTCGCACGGCGCATCAGCGAAGTCTCACCCGAGACGCGCATCCTCGTACTGAGTGCACACGATGATGACGACTACATCTTTGCCGCGATGGAAGCCGGGGCCGCCGGATACCTTCTGAAGACGGCCCGCGGGGACGAGGTGATCTCCGCGATCCACGCGATCATGAGAGGCGAAGTCGTCCTCCAGTCAGCGGTCGCGGCGAAGTTTGTTCGCCATCACCGCGAGGGCGACCGCGCGACCCCGTCGGGAGAAGGTCTGACCCCTCGCGAGATGGAGATCCTGCGTCTCGCGGCCACCGGCCTCCGTAACAAAGAGATCGCCCAAAGGGTGAAGCTCAGCCGCCGAACTGTGGAAGGGCACCTGAGCCACATCTTCAGCAAGATGGCGGTCGGTTCCCGAACCGAGGCGATCTTGCTCGGCGCATCACGCGGCTGGTTCGTACTCGACCAGGGTGCGCTTCATGCCGCTTCGGACTGACCAATGACGGGCGCGACGCAATCACAGGCGGGCATCAGCACACTGCGGCTGAAGTGGACGAACACGTTCGGGCGGACCCGGGAATGGGCCAGGCGATGGTTCGACCGGTTCGGCACACACCTCTCGGATCCGCGCTTCTGGGCAGTCCAGATCATGATCGTCGGTGTAGCGGCTGGGCATCTTGGTGCGGAGTTGTACGGCGATGAGCGGCTGGGCGCGGCCTACTTTCTCCCTGCCTCCCTCTATTTCTTCCCGGTGCTCTACGCGAGTCTCAATTTTGGACGTGAAGGCGCTTTCCCGACGGCCCTCTGGGGCAGCCTGCTGGCAGCCCCAATCGTCATCCTCTTCCACCACGGTATTCAGCTCGCGGGCGAGTCTTTCCAACTTGGCCTGACGGTCTTCCTCGCCGTCGTCGTCGCAACCCGCGTAGACCAGGTAATTAAGGCACGACAGCAGGCCGAACTCTCTGAGGCGGCCAGTGCGCGCTCGGAACTCAAGTATCGCGCCCTCTTCAATGGCGCGAGCGAGCCAATCCTGGTCGTCGATGGCGACGGCCTAATCCAGGACTGGAATGCGGCAGCAGCGGCACTCCTGTCGATGGACGCACCCAACCTCCACGGGGCATCCATCGATGACCTGCTCGGCATCGAGGTCACGATGGATGCCGACACGGCAACCACGTCGGTCACGGCACGCGACATCAGCCTTCAGCGAGCAGATGGAGCAAAGACGTGGTTCCAGCCCGTCTGCACCCAGGTACCAACCGCGGATCGCACGATCCTGATCCAGGTCCTTCTGCGCGACGTGTCAGAGCGGCGCGGACTCCAGGACTACGCCCGGGAAATCGTCCGCGCCCAGGAAGAGGAACGACAGCGCATCGCCCATGAACTGCACGACGTGAGTCTCCAATCTGCCATCCTCATCTGCCGACAGCTGGACATCGTCTCCGATGCGGCCAGGGACGGTGATAGCCGGGCGCTCATCGCGACACTTGCTGATGCAAGACGCGGTGCGGAAGCGATGGGCGATGAGCTGCGGCACTTCAGCCGGGACTTGCGGCCACTCATCCTCGAAGATCTGGGGCTCGTCCCGGCTTTGAGGCAACTGGTCATGGAGATGGAAGCCCGCAGTGCCATCAGCTGTCAGCTGGCGGTCGAAGGCAAGGCGCGCCGCCTCGACCCCGGAGTGGAACTCGCGCTGTTCCGGGTGGCTCAAGAAGCGCTACGAAACGCCGAACGGCACGCGAACGCATCGCAGTTGAACGTCCGCGTCGCTCACCGGCGGAACAGGACGATCCTGACCGTCACCGACGATGGCGATGGCTTCAAAGTGCCCGACCTGACCGCCCTGGTTGGCGGGAAACACCTTGGTCTTGTGGGTATCCGCGAGCGCGCCCGCCTCGTCGGCGGAGTATGCGAGATCCGCTCCGGCCCCGGGCGTGGTACACGCGTCGAAGTTACGGTACCGAACGCCTCGCAACCCTGAAGACTGGCGCTCCCGCGATGCGGGAGCCAGGAACTTCCTATTTGCCCAGGGCTGAAAGCATCTCGTCGAACGACGTCAACTTCACCCGCGGGCGACCGGCCGCCAGTCCACGGCTGACTTCGATCTCGTCGAGTTTGAGCCAGTCCTGGAAGGTCACGTAGCGAGGCTGCTTCTTTCGGATCAGATCAGCCTCGATGTCGGAGTCGGGGAATTCAGGCTGGAGCGTACAAGCCTCAGCGGCATCCTCGAGCATGCACGCTACGGTTTCGTGAGCGTCTGGCTTGTTGGTGCCAATCACGCCGCTCGGCCCGCGCTTGATCCATCCGGTGGTGTACTCGCCAATGATCGCCCGATTGGTCTCGGGGTCGGTGATACGACCCTTTTCGTTCAGGATGACACCCCACCGGTCGTGGAACGGGATCCCCGGGAGCGGCGAACCCCGGTAACCTACTGAACGGAAGACGAGTCCAACCGGCAGGTCCTCAAACTGGTCCGTGGCGCGGGCGACAATGCTGCCCGCGTCGTCCTGGGCGAGTTCATTCTTTACGAGCCGCATCGTCGCGACGTTACCGGCGCTGTCGCCCACCAGTTCCACCGGCGAAACGAGGAAACGCAGGAAGAGCTTCCGGAGGCGGCCGGCCGGTGCATGGCTCGCATGGGCCTGCAGGAGTTCGACCTTCTTCGCGAGCGAGCGGTCGCCGCTGCCTTCGACCATGGCCTTGCTTACCGCGTCGAGTGCCACCTCATCGGGACGGATGACAACGTCGGCGTCCTCGAGTTCACCGAGTTCCTTGATCTCCGGGTTGGTGAACGCAGCCTGTGCAGGGCCGCGCCGCCCGAGGAGATAGACTTCGCGGACGCGGCTCTTGCTCAACGCCTCGATGGCATAGTCGGCCATGTCGGTCATCCGAAGTTCGTGAGGTGAGAGGCAGAGGATGCGAGCAACGTCGATGGCGACGTTCCCTACCCCAACAATTGCGACCCGCTCCTGGGTCAGGTCGAACTGGTAGTCGCGGTAGTCCGGGTGGCCGTTGTACCAGGCGACGAACGCGGTTGCCGGGTGGCTGCCACCCAGGTCTTCGCCGGGGATCCCCATACGCTTGTCTGATTGGGCGCCTGTCGCGAAGAGCACCTGGTGGTAGTGCTGCTTCAGTTCGTCGAGGGTGATGTCTTTTCCATACTCAACAAACCCAAAGAAGCGGAAGCGCGGGTTCGTCGCCATTTGGGCGAAAGCCTTCGTCACGTTCTTGATCTTCTGGTGGTCCGGAGCTACACCGGCGCGGACAAGACCGTAAGGAGTGGGCAGCCGGTCGAACATATCCACTCGGACATCAATGCTTTCCTGGCGAAGCAATTGCTCCGCGGCATAGAAGGCTGATGGTCCGGCACCGATGATCGCGACACGCAACGACTGGCTCAAAAGGTCATCCTCCGGTGTTTTCTTCGGGCATTCCGACGACGCGGGGCGCCGACCAAACTACCGCCCTCATTACCATCCTAAGTCTGCCGGCCAATACCGGCGACCCGAAACAGCCTGATTCAGCACATCCTTCCATTCGATGTTGCCTAGACGGTTCCCTGCAGAGAGGCGGCCTGTGACTGCCCGCTCCGGACGAAGATGAGCGCTGTAGATATATATAAGGAAAGAGAAACACACACGGGGACCATGGGATCGCGATCGGCTCAGGGTTAGCCCTGAGCCGCCTGGCCAACCATAAGAGTGTGATCTGGCATCCGCGAGATTCGAGCAGCTAGGGGCCAGCCCTGTGCGGCCACTGATTCAAGACTAGTTATGGCCATGATTCTCATTCTGGTTGCCATTGCCATGATCAGAACCCTGGTTCCCGTCCTGACTGCCGTGGCCGACCCCGTCTCCGGGCGCAGCATGGTCATTTGCGCCGGCATGGTCGGACACGGCAGGATTGCCCTGGCTATTGTGGTCTGCCGAACTATCAGCATTTCCCGCGGAATTGTCGTTGCCCTGAGCTGCTGCCGGTGTCGTGCCCGGGCTGTTGTGGTCCCCCGAGCCATCAGGATGTCCCGCGGAATTGTCGTTGCTGTGAGCTGATGCAGGTGTCGTGGCCGGGCCGTTGTGTTCTCCCTGCGAACTGTCAGCGGGCGCAGCAGCATTGCTGTCGTGGTTGGTGCCGGATGCCTTGTCCTGGCTGCCATGTTCGCTCGAGCCGCCGTTCGCCGGTGCGTCATCGGACCGGGAAGCGCTGTTCTGCGTCCCGGATGCCCCGGCACCACTGTCGGCCATTCCGGTGCTCGCCGCCGGCGCATTCGCGCCGCCGCCTGTTGCCGGGGCACTATTCGGGGCAGGAGCAACACCGGCGCCTGCTCCCGGTGCCGCCGCGGCCGGGATGGCAGCCTCGTTCCCGTCATCGGTTGGAGGCAGAATGACCTGCGCAGGAATCTGAACGGCCGGTGTTCCCAGGGCCGGAACCGCAGCCGAGGCGATAACGGCGACCATAACCGGTGCGCCCCCCGCCGGTGAGCGTGTCGCAGAAGCGCCGGTAACCGGGGGCAACTCAGCCCCGGCCTGGCGGGCGAGGGGCACGACTTCGTTCGTGACTGTGGTTGAAGTCGTTGCCGATGCGGCAGCGGCGGACGGCAGCGAAGCCCCCACCGGGGATTGCGAAGGGGCATCCGCCTCCATCAGCGCGGCCACCACTGGCGCATGAACCTCGGTGCCCCCGATCGTCGGCGCCAGCTCTGGCGCGGCAATCGAAACGGCCCCAGCGGCGAAGGACAGCGCCGCCGCGGTGATGACCACCTTCGCGACGATTCCCACCCCGACCTCGGCGGCGACACCAGCCCCTGCGCCGACCCCGGCCGCGGTGACACCGGTCGCGACACCAGCGGTCACAGTCGCGGAAGCGGAGGCAGGAGCCGACACCGCTCCCGAGATCCCGAGGAGCAGCCGCAGCTTGCCAAGCAAGCCGAACAGGGGCAATCCAAGGAATCCCCGGGCCATGGCATCTTCACGCTTCGCGAAGACCTGCCGGAAGCGGGAGCGGGCGCGGAACACCCTGACTTCAGCGCTACCGCGAGTGATGTTCAGCTCGCGGGCGATGTCCGCGTAGGGCAGGTCGCGGAATTCGCGCAGCAAGAGCACAGTGCGGTCGGCATCGGAAAGCTCCGCGAGCGCCGACCAGACCTCTCGCCGTTCGACGACAGCGATTGCCTGCGCCTCAGGGCCGTCCGCCATGGGAGCCGCGAGCACCTCGACTATGTCTTCTTCGTCCGTGTTAGCGACCTGCTGACGATTCTTCTGGGTGGTCAGGAAGCTCAGCGCGCAGTTGCGACTGATGCGATAGAGCCAGGGAAGCAGCCGACTCTCGTCACGAAGGTTCTCGAGATTCCTGGCGACTTTTATCCATACTTCCTGCGAAATATCTTCAACGTCCTGGGGATTGTGCACCATGCTCCGCACGACGTTGTGGACAGTCCGATCGTACCGTTCCACGACCTCGGCAAACGACTCGGTGCACGACACCGGTTCGCCAGTGGCGCAGCCATTTGCACCGTCACGGAGTGGGACCTGGAGTCGTTCAGCGAGAACCATCTTCTTCGTTCCAACGGCGTTAGTGCGCCACAAGTGTGACTGTTATTACGCCGCGAGCGGAATCCTAGCACGCCCGTCCCCAACTACTGTCAACCGCAACTGCCCGCGATTCGCGTAGGGGAAACCCTGATCTTTCGCGGCCTGAAGCGCCGGATTTCCACGAATTGGTCACTGTTTTGAATCTGGACGACCGGTGCAGAAGCGGCTGTACGGTGAGCCACAGAAATTTCTTTTGAGTCGGGCTGTAAGGATCTGGCCGGCCGGCCGGTCTATCCGAACACGCGGTACCTGGCCAACCCAGGGAATGCGGGCAGCAACGGCAAGGAGGCCAGTCAGCGCATCACGAAGCAACCGCCGGAACGGTTAACGATTGCCACGCGCTGCTGCTGA
>Ga0209014_10000210_pt1 | contig 32727 bp, 28 predicted proteins | sample BarGraNGADG00212_FD_184491 | JGI IMG/M metagenome (GOLD analysis project Ga0209014, IMG submission 184491) | Arctic peat soil microbial communities from Barrow, Alaska - Barrow Graham LP Ref core NGADG0002-212 (SPAdes) (version 2) | ecosystem: Environmental > Terrestrial > Soil > Wetlands >...
GTGGCAGCCGCGGCAACCGCGGCTCGCGCCGCAAGCGCTGAGCCTGCTGAGCCTAGACCCGGTGCTGAGCGCCGCTCGCTCGCTCGCTAGCTTCACCGTCATCGACTGTGGCTTCGGACTCGAGACCGACGAGGAACTCTCCTTCGATTCACTGGCTCCGAGACGCAACGGCGCGACGCTGGCTGTGCTCGACTGCGCCGACGTCGTCATCGGGGTCGGGTCGGCCGACCCCATCGGCGTGCAACGACTCGTCCGTGGGTTGGCCGAGCTTCGTGAAGCCGAGGTGGCCGCGCCGATCTGGGTCGCGCTGAACAAGGTCTGGCGCGGCGTCGTTCCGGGCGATCCCTCGGCCGAACTCACCGCGGCGCTCCAACGCTTCGCGGGCTGCGTGCCCGCGGCGCTGCTGCCGTACGACCGCGCCGGCGTGGACGCCGCGCTGGCAACGGGCCGACTGCTCGCGGAGGCGCGGTCCTCGAGCCCGCTCCGCAAGGCGGTCGCAGAACTGGCGGCGGCGTTGATCGGCGCTCCGACACCGGCCGCGCGCCACAGACGGCGTCCCTGAGGCAGGCGTACCGACCCGAGCAGAATGAGCCGGCGGACATGACCGGCGGGTCGCACCGTGGCGCGCCAGAGCGGTTCTGTGACAATGAACGACTGGACCGCGAAGGAGTGAGTTTGCCCAGCGAACGCTTGTCGTCGGCCGACGTGTCGTTCTTCTACGTCGAGCGGCGCACGACTCCTCAGCATGTCGGCGAGCTTGCGGTGTTCCGGCCGCCAGGCGAGGGCCTCGACTATGACCGTCTGGTGCTGCTGCTCGAGGAACGGATCTCGTTGGCGCCGCGCTACCGGCAGAAGATGCGCGCGGTCCCCGGCCACTTCGCCAACCCGGTCTGGGTCGACGACCCGAACTTCGACATCACCTATCACGTGCGGCGCTCAGCGCTGCCGCGACCGGGCGGGGACGCCGAGTTGCTGGAGTTCTGCGCCCGGATCCAGTCCCGCCTGCTCGATCGCAGCCGGCCGTTGTGGGAGATGTACCTCATCGAAGGTCTGTCGGACGGTCGCGTCGCGGTCATCAGCAAGACCCACCAGTCGATGATCGACGACGCGGGTGCGGTCGACATCGCCCAGGTTCTGCTGGACACGGCGCCGGAGCCGCGTCGGACGGTCGAGACGCTCTGGATGCCAGAGCCCGAGCCGAGCGCGACGGCACTCGTGACTGACGCCGTCCGCAGGGTGATCACGCGTCCGACCTCGCTCGTCGACACGGTCCGGCTCGGTGTGAACGACGTCCGATCCACCGCGGCCCGGTTGAACGCGCTGGTCGGGGGGACCCTGTCGGCGGGCGCCGCTCTGGTGCGCCGCGCGCCGTCGTCGCCGTTGACGACCACGTTGAGCCAGCAGCGGCGCATCGCCATCGCGCGCACTCGCCTGGACCAGTACCGGCAAGTCCGCCGGGCGCACGGCGGGACCGTCAACGACGTCGTCCTCGCCACCGTCGCCGGCGCTCTGCGTGGGTGGCTGCTGCAGCGTGGGGAGGCTGTGCCGCCGGCACTCACCGTCCGGGCGCTGGTGCCGGTCAGCGTGAACGACTCCGACAGCGACGCGCCCACCGGGGCGGCGACGGGCAGCCACGTCACCGGGCTCCTCGTCGACCTGCCGGTCGGTGAGCGCGATCCGATACGCCGACTGCGGCGCACGGCCGAGTCGATGGCTGCCCACCGCCAGTCCGGCCGCGCCGTGAACGCCGACGTGCTCGTCGCGCTCAGTGGCTTCGCGCCACCGACGCTGCACGCGCTCGGTGCACGTGCTGCGAGCGGTCTGACCGGGCGGATGTTCAACCTGGTCGTGACGAACGTTCCAGGTCCGCAGGTCCCGTTGTACGCGGCCGGCGCCAGGATGATCGAGATGTTCCCGATCCTGCCCCTGAGCCCCGGACACGCCGTGTCGATCGGGCTGACGTCATACGACGGCGGCGTCTACTACGGCATCAACGGCGACCGCGACGCCGTCGCCGACATCGGTGTTCTCGGGTCGTTGATCGAGGAGTCACTCGCCGAGCTGGTCGACGCCAGTCCGGTGCCCGACGACGAGCCGCCGACGTCTCTTTCGACGGCGCGATCAGCCCGGCGCCGCGCCGGAACGCGGCGCGCGACGTCGCAGCCCGCGCCGGAGCGGCGGACGTGAGCAGGCGGGGCGCTGCGCCACCGCGGCGTGCCGTCGTGCTCGGCGGTGGCGGCGTGCTCGGTTTCGCCTGGATGCTCGGCGCGTTGTCGGCGTTCGAGTCCGTCACCGGATCCGACGCCCGCGACGTCGACGTGGTCGTGGGCACGTCGGCTGGCTCCGTTGCGGCGGGTCTGCTCGGCTGCGGGTTGCCGATCGAAGCCATCTGCCGACATCACCAGGGCGTCCCTGCCCCCGACGACCCACCGATCGCCTACGACTACAACACCGGAGCGGGAGGTGTGTTGCCGCCACGTCCTGGCTGGCGCCCGGGATCGTTGCGGCTCGTGGTCGACGGGGTGCGCCATCCTCGCCGCACGTCGCCGATCGTCGCCCTGTCAGGCCTGCTGCCGCACGGCCGGGGCAGCCTGGACACCGTGCGCGGGTTGGTCGCTACCGTCGCGGCCGATGCGGGTTTCGCTGAGGCCTGGCCCACTCAGCCGCGTCCATGGGTCGTGGCCGTCGACTACGGCACGGGACGCCGGGTGGTCTTCGGCCGCGAGAGCCCTGGACCTGCCCCGGCCGGGCACAACGTCGTGCCTGCCCGCCAGGCGCGGCGCCCCGTTGCCCACGCCACGCTGGCACAGGCCGTCACCGCGTCATGTTCGATTCCCGCGTGGTATCCGCCCACGTACATCGACGGTGTGCTCTACATCGACGGCGGCACCGTCTCGAACGCGTCGGTCGACGTGTTGCGTGGCACCGAGGTCGAAGAGGTCTTCGTGTTCGCTCCCATGGCGTCGGTCGAGATCGACCGCCCGCGCACCGCGGTGGGCCGGATGGAGCGCCTCGTCCGCAGCACGATCACCAGGGGCATCCTGGCGGACATGGCGGCGTTGCGTGCCGACGGCGTGCGCGTCTGCGTGGTGACACCCGAGCCGGCTGACCTCAGCGCCATGGGAGTCAACCTGATGAACCCAGCCCGGCGGACGGAGGTGTTGCAGACCGCGCAGGCCACCGCTGCCGCGCAGCTGGAGCGGCAGCTGACGCCGCGTTCGGGTTGGCAGGTCCTGCCCGGCACCAGGCGGACGGTCGGGGGTTCGTCCGCGTGAGGGTCTACCTGCCCGCGACGACAGACCGGCTGCGGGCACTCCTCGTGGACGGGGAGTTGGGTCCTGGCCCCCTGACCGCGTTCGCGGTCACTCCTGGTCTTCGTGAGTGGTACCTCGACGACGACATCGAAGAGCTCGAGTACGCCGCGATGCTCGAAGCCGCGCGGGCGTCGTTGCGCCTGCTCGACGCGGAACCTGCGGCGCTGCGCCGGCGGGTGGTGATCGCGGCCGAGATCCCGGAGCCGGCTGTGACGGTTCGCGACGACCTGGATCGGGGCGTCGTTCGGGTCGGCGAGTCCATACCTCTGCCTGCCATCGCGTCGGTGCACGTCGACGACGCGCAGGCTGAGACCGCGGTCGGAGTGGCCGCCGAGGCGATCACAAGAGCCGATCTCGGTGACACCGAGGCGCAGGATCTCGTGGACGACGCCGAAGGGTTCGAGTTGTCGTGGTACGCGACCCAGGAGATCTCCGCGCTGCTCGAGCTGCTCTGAGCCGTCGCCCGGCGGCGGCACCAGAGCGCGTGGCGTGGGGCGTGGCACGATCGAGCTATGGACGCATACACCCATCCACCCGCGTCGGTGAACGAACCGATTCGCGGCTACGCCCCGGGCAGCGCCGAACGAGAGACCCTCACGGCCGTGCTGGCGGAGCTCTCGTCGGCTCCCGCGGAGCTCACCATGACCATCGGCGGCCACCAACGCATGGGCGGTGGCGACCGCATCTCGGTGGTCGCGCCGCACCGCCACTCCCTGGTGCTGGGCGAGACCGCCCAGGCGACGAGGACGGACGTCGAGGCCGCGATCGGGGCTGCACTGACCGCCGCACCGGCTTGGCGTGAGTTGCCGTTCGACGAGCGCGCGGCAGTGTTTCTGCGCGCCGCCGAACTGCTGTCGTCGACGTGGCGTGATCGGCTCAACGCCGCCACGATGCTGGGTCAGTCCAAGACCGCACAGCAGGCGGAGATCGACGCCGCGTGCGAGTTGGCCGACTTCTTGAGGTTCAACGTGCACTTCGCGCGCGAGGTGCTCGAGCAGCAACCAGCAAGCTCCGCCGGAGTGTGGAATCGCTCGGACTACCGGCCGCTGGAAGGATTCGTCCTCGCGATCACTCCGTTCAACTTCACCGCGATCGCCGGCAACCTGCCGTCCGCGCCCGCTCTGCTCGGCAACGTCGTGGTCTGGAAGCCGTCGCCGACACAGCAGCTCGCGGCGCATCACACCATGCGGCTGTTCGAGGCGGCCGGGCTGCCCGCCGGGGTGATCAACCTGGTCACCGGCGACGGCCAGGCTGTGAGCGAGGTGGCGTTGACCCATCCGATGCTGGCGGGCATTCACTTCACCGGCTCGACTGCAACCTTCCACCACCTGTGGCGGACCGTCGGCGCGTCGATCGACTCGTTCGCCTCGTATCCGCGGCTGGTCGGCGAGACGGGTGGCAAGGACTTCGTGATCGCCCACCCGTCGGCTGATCCGGCGGCGTTGGTGACCGGCTTGGTGCGCGGTGCTTTCGAGTACCAGGGCCAGAAGTGCTCTGCGGCGTCGCGCGCCTACGTGCCCGCTTCTCTCTGGCGCCGCAGCGTCCGGGACGATCTGGCGGCGGTGACGGAGTCACTCAGCTACGGGGATGTCAGCGACTTCGCGAACTTCGGCGGCGCGGTGATCGATCGCCGCGCGTTCGATCGACTCAGCCGCGTACAGGAGCAGCTGGCGTCGGATCCGACGGCCGTCGTGATCGCCGGGGGCAAGTCCGATGACGGCGTCGGGTACTTCGTGCGGCCGACGGTTGTGGAGCTGAGTGATCCCGCGCACGAGATGTTTCGCACCGAGTACTTCGGGCCGTTGCTGGCCGTGCACGTCTATGACGACGCGGACTGGCGCACGGTGCTGACGCAGATGGAGTCAGTCGCGCCGTACGCGCTCACCGGCGCGGTGTTCGCCACGGATCGGTCGGCTGTCTTGGAGGCGTCACAGGTGCTGCGCTTCGCGGCCGGCAACTTCTACATCAACGACAAGCCGACCGGGGCTGTGGTGGGGCAGCAGCCGTTCGGCGGTGCGCGCGCATCGGGCACCAACGACAAGGCCGGTTCGCTCTGGAACCTGGTGCGCTGGGTCTCGCCACGTTCGATCAAGGAGACCTTCGAGCCGCCGACCGATCATCGTTACCCGCACATGGGCTGAGCACCTGCCCGGATCACGGCATCGCGACCTGGACCTCGACGAGCCCGCTGTCGAGCCCCGACGGAAGGCTCGCGCAGCCGACCAGCACGCCGCGTCCGGGACCGTCCCGTGCCGATCGGCGCGGCAGACGGACGCCGACAAGTTCGGCGTCGGATGGCGATGGGTGTAGTACGAGCGCGCAGTGAGCTCGGCGGACCTCGGCACCGACTCCGCGATACGCGGACGCGAGTCGGCGGTGCGGGTCGCCGCGACCACGGCGAGCAGTTGCGGCGCGCGGCGAGTCATCGTCGCCAAGGCCTCACCGGCTGCCGTGTCGATGAAGGCGTCGCTGTCGTCGATCAGCAGCAGCGTGCGCCGGCTCATCTGCCACGCGTCACCGGGTGGTTCGTCGGGGTGGAGCAGCCTCATGCGGTGCTCTGCTGCCAGCGCGGCCAGTGGCGATCCCCGCGGCGCGGCAACGACGGCGTCGACGTCCAGCCGTCGCGCCTCGCGAAGCAGCACGCGTAGAGCGGTCGTACGGCCGGACCGCGCTGGTCCGGCGATCAGCAGTCGGGGTGCCGTGCCGAACAGGTCGATCGTGACCGGGGTGGCGTCGTCACCGCCGACACCGAGCGTGAAGACGTCGCCGTGGTCGAGGTCGGACAGCGCGATGTGCGAGGGCAGGGCGCGGACCCGGATGAGCCCCGGCCGGCTGTGGGCGGGGCGTCGGCGAGGGGCGCAGCCACATCGGCCCAGGCGATCTGCGCCTCGGCACCGTCCGAGGCCCGAAGACACCGTCCAGGTGGCATCGCCTCCGGCACGGCCCGCGCCGGGATCGCCGCGAGGGCGTAGTCGGATCGGTCGGCGAGGCGCAGGAGGTACTTCGTCTCGACGGCAGCGGCCAGTCGCGGTGCCAGCGTGGTGCGGTCCCCGGTGACCGCGACGGTGAGTCCGGTGGACGGCGCACCCCGCAGGATGCGTAGGAAGCGCTCGACGCTGACGCCGAGGTCGGCGTCCTCGGCGAGCGCGACGAACCCTTCCCATCCGTCGAGCACGCACAGTTGCAGCGGGAAGTCGTGGCCCGCGTTGCGGGCTTCGCGAACGCAGTCGACACCCAGCGCCAACAGACGATCCCGGCGCTGACGCATGCTCTGCTCCAGTCGTCGCAGCAAGGCCGCGACCACACCGAACTCCCGCGCCGTCGTCGCCGAGCCGCAGTGGTGCAGGCCACTGAGTGCGCCCAGCCCGCCACCGCCGCAGTCGATCACGTAGAGGTGCAGCTCGGCGGGCTCCAGCTGGCGGGCGCTGACCCTCGCCAGCGTCAGCAGGGCCGACGTTCGCCCGGATCTGGCGGTGCCTGCGAGCAGGAGCGCACCACCAGCCTCGAGATCGACGGTTACCGGTTCTTGCCGCTGCATGGTCGGGAGATCGAGCAGACCCAGAGCCACTACGGCGGGTCGACCGCACGCCGGGAGGCTGGCGTGGTGAAGGCGTGCGGGCAGTGGTGTGAGCCAGGGTCGGCGGGCAATCGGTCGTCTCGACAACGTCGCGGCCTCGGTGATGGAGTCGACGAGCCGGCGCAGATCGGTCGCCCCGCCGTCGGTCGACGGATCTTCCGGGCCGGCGCGGCGGACACGGCGCCAGTCGTCGAGCACCTGAACCGAGGTTCGCCGCGACGGGGCGCTGCCCGCGACGCGCGCCACCTGGAACGTCGTGAGCGACGTCGCACATCGAACGATCGCTCGACCTGGGCTGTCCGAGTCGATGTAGGCGGCGTCAGGTGTGCCGATCACGTCGGTGGAGTCCGCCTGGTCGGCGACTCGCAGCGCGATTCGAAGCGTTGCGTTCGCGCGGATCTCCGGCGACACGACGCCGCCCGGTCGCTGGGTGGCGAGGACCAGGTGGACACCGAGCGAACGTCCCCGCTGCGCGATGCTGATCAGTCCGGACAGGAATCCTGGTTGCTCTTGGGCGAGCGCGGCGAACTCGTCGACGACGAGGACGAGCCGAGGGATCGAGCGGTCCGCACGTTCCGTGGCCCAGTACGCGTCGATGTCGTGGGCCCCGACGCGGGCGAAGTGTGCCTCGCGCCGGCGCAGTTCGCAGTCCAGTGACTGAAGGGCCCGCGTCGTGAGGTGCTGGTCCAAGTCGGTGACGAGTCCCACCACGTGCGGCAACCGAGCGCAGTCCGCGAAGGCGGCGCCACCCTTGTAGTCGACGAGCAGGATCGACACTCGGTCGGTCGGGTTCGATGCGGCGAGACCGGCGACGAGTGACTGCAGCAACTCCGACTTGCCCGAGCCGGTCGTGCCCGCCACGAGCATGTGCGGACCGTCGCGCACGAGGTCGATCGTCACCGGCCCGGTTGCCGCCATGCCAATGACCGTCGATGACGACCCCGATCGTCGTTGCGCGCCGGTCCATCGGCCCTGGATCGCCGCCGGATCGAGTGCATCCGAACCGAGAAGCTCGAGCAGACGGCAAGAATCGGGGACGGCGTCTGAGCCGTCGGCGCGCGAGTCGACGAACGGGGCGATCGCGCGGGCCATGCGGTCAGCCCACTGCAGTGAGACTCGGTCCGCGACGGCCAGCACTCGCTCGGGATCACCCGCGCGAGCGACAGCAAGCGTGCTTCCGGTTTCGCCCACCGCGCGCGCCGTCGTCGCGCACGGCGCGGGCAGGTGTTGCTCGCTGGGCGCGAGGCAGACCGCCGTGATGCCGACCTCCGGGCCTGCGGCCAGCAGGGCGCCGAGGCCGCTCACGTCGTCGAGGGCGCCGACATCGTCGACGACGACGACGGTCCACGGACCAGCCCACGGACCGCCACCACGACTGCCGGCAGTTCGACGGCGTTCGGCAAGATCGCTCAAGGCGGCCGTCAGTTGCCGAGCCTCCCTCCGGGTGGTGGCGATCCTTCCGCGAACGTGTGGCAACCATCGCAGCCAATGCCATGCGTGGACGGCCTCGGCCGCCAACACCGCGGCGATCTCGACGTCATGCGGTGAGCACAGCACGCAGAGCTGGCCGACGAGCCACCTCGCGATCCCGAGACCGACGACGGGTGGCGCAGCGATGCCGAGCGGTCCCGTCCGGAGATCGACGCACGTCGGCACCGCCGCGAGCACGCCTGCAGGCGAGACGGTCGTGCCACGACGTGCGCACAGCCGCGACTCGACGTCTGACAGGCCGAGCCGAACAGAGAGAACCTCAGCGCCATCGCGACGGCGTTCCCACAGCCGTGCGCCGGGCACGGTGGCGATCGCGCCGACAGCCGCCGCATCGGGCCCCGCGTGTCGGCGCGCCTGCGTCTCGGCGCGCAGCCCCGCGGTGACCGTCGCCAGCGCGGTCTCGGCGCGCTGATCGAACGCGCCGGCGGACTGACGGTCGGTGCGGCGCGCGTGCCACCGTGCGCTTGCCGAGGTCGCGAGCGCCGCAACGGGCGACAGCACTGCGAACAGGAGCAGTTGCGCGCTGTGCATCAGGATCGCGAGGACGCCACCGACGGCGAGTGGAGACAACGCCGCGATCCACTGCATCCGGGCCCGAATGCCTGCCGCCGGTGGCTGCGGGATCTCGACGACGCCCGCGGCGCTTGCGGAGCCCGTCCGAGGCGGCCGGTTGATCGCTACGCGGCCATCCGAGGTGGGTCTGGTCGCCGCGGGTGGTTCGTCGAATGGGGCGATGCGGAGGAAGGAGTCGCCGATGCGCACGAGCTGCCCTGGATGCAACGTCACGGCCTCCGAGCCGACGGGCGTCGCGTCGATCGAGGTGCCGATGGTCGATGACAGATCGCGAATCCGCACGCCCGTGTAGTCGGTGGTGATCGCCGCATGCAGCCTCGAGACGTCGGGATCGGTGAGGACGAGGCCGCAGTCAGGCGATCGACCGACGGTGAGCACGCCACGCGACAGTGCGGTGATCCGACCGGCGTCCGGACCGCCCACGACGTGGAGTTGGAGCACAGTTGCGGTGGTCAGGTCGCGATCGCCCGGGCGGCCCACATGCACGGTCGCTCCGGTCTGCAGACCAGCCGAGCCAAGCTTCGCGTCCGGCTTGATGCGCTGCTCACCAGACCAGAACGCCGGCAAGCCGGGCGAGGCCGAAGCACTCGAGAGCTGTGGCGCGATCTCCGCGAAGGTCGCCGGACCGGGTGTCGAGATCGCGACGTCGCGATGCGAACCGTCGCGTTCACGGACGGTGATGTCGATGCGCACCTGCGGGAGTCTGGTGCGACGCGACGACGTCGGCCGCGTTCCCGATCGCGACTGTGGAAAACGGCCGACCGCCGCGCGGGTTGTCCACAGGGTGACGCAAGGACGGCCGGTCATACCGAGCGGCGACGTAGCGTCCGTTGTCGTCACGATCCGACAAGAGGGGGTTCCGATGACGGGATTGAAGGTCACACCCGAGCAGCTCTCGGCGCTCAGTGGTTCGGTGGCTGGGGGTGTCCGCCGGCGTTCGCGGCGATCACCACCACCTCAAGGCGCAGCTCTCGCCACTGTTCGGCGCCGACTGGTCCGGCGCGGCGTCGGCGCAGTTCACCTCGCTGTACGAGCAGTTCGACCAACACGCAAGAGGCATGTCCGATGCCTTGGACGGGATCGGGCAGCTGCTCGGACGCGCCGGTCAGACCTACGCCGAGGCCGAGCGCCAGATCGCGGCGTCGTTCCGATGACGGCGCCCGGGTTCGCGGTGCGCGCCCCGTGACCACGGGCAGCCGCCTTGCGGCTAGCGTTGCTCCCTTGTGATGACCGGTGACCCGAGCTCGAGCGTGGCCGACGCGCTTCGCGCGCATTTCGGTCAGTCGCCGTCGACGGCCTCCGTCTCCTTCCTGGGTGTCGACCCGATCGAGGTGTTGCGGTTCGAGCCGATTCCTGGCGAGTGGGCCTATCTGACGTTCGGCATGTCCCGGCACGCGATGACGGCGGCCACCGATACTGTGCGATCGGCTGACGGCCCGCGTGCGGAGCTCATGTTGCACGTGCGGGCGACTGGCCAGGACAACCTCGATGCGTGGCGACAGCTCGCCGTGCTCGCGGCCGCGCCCGCCGTCGAGGGCGTCGTCTATTCGGTCGGAATGACGGTCGACCTCGGCCAGGTGATCGCCGGCGGCTCGCGGTGCACCGGCGTCGTCGTGACGGACTCCGCTGTTGAGGACGTTCCCACCGCCGCGGGCCCCGTGCGGATACTTCAGGTGATCCCGGCGACGGCGAACGAGTTGGCGTGGTCGCGCGTGCACGGCAGTGCAGACCTGATCGAGCTGTGGCAGGCGAGCGGCACGGACCTCATGGACCTCGGCCGAGGGGCCGTGGCGTTGGAGTGAGAGTTGGCGTCGGCCACATTCTCACCCCGACGGCCGCACGACAGGGAACAATCGGGTGAACGAAACCATCCACCTCGCGAGGAGATCCAACGTGCAGTTCGGCCGGTACTACGAGGAGTTCGAGGTCGGTGCGGTCTACAAGCACTGGCCCGGCAAGACGGTCACCGAGTACGACGATCACCTGTTCTGCTTGCTCACGATGAACCACCATCCGCTGCACCTCGACGTCAACTACGCCGAGAAGACCACCGACTTCGGCAAGAACGTCGTCGTCGGCAACTACATCTACTCGCTGTTGCTGGGCATGTCGGTGCCGGACGTCAGCGGCAAGGCGATCGCCAACTTGGAGGTCGAGTCGCTGCGACACGTCGCGCCCACCTTCCACGGAGACACCATCTACGGCGAGACGACGGTCCTGGACAAGACACCGTCCAAGTCCAAGTCCGACCGCGGTGTCGTCTACGTCGAGACGATCGGATACAACCAAGACGCGACGATCGTCTGCATCTTCCGGCGCAAGGTGATGGTGCCGACCAGGGAGTACATCGACGCACGCGGCGGCGAGCAGCCCGGACGCCCGACGCCGATACCCCGGTAGCCGATACCCGATACCCGATACCCGATAGTCGTCGCCCCGCTGGTCGTCGTGACGCGATCCGGTCAGTCGGGCAGTAGCTGCCACTCGTCCAGGACGGCCAGCAGCCCGGGCGCCAGGTCGATCCGTTGCAGGTCGGCGCGCGTCGCCCAACGCACGTCGTCGGCGTCGTCGCCTGCACACAGTCGCCCCCCGGTCGCCTCACAGACGAAGTCCTCGATCGCGTAGACGATGCCGTCGAGCCCGTCCCGCGTGACGCTTCCGGCGGACCTGAGCACCCGGACGGTCAGCCCAGTCTCTTCGGCGACCTCCCGCACACACGCGTGTTCGGCCGGCTCGCCGGTCAGGCAGCGCCCGCCGGGCAACGACCACGTCCCAGCAGCTGGAGCGTGCGCGCGCTTGATCAACAGGAGCCTGCGTTGGGCGTCGAACACGATGCCGCCCGCGCACGGCTGGGTGACGGCCATCCCAATCTCCTTCGCGTCGCCCGGCGCGGCAGCTGGGGGATGGGCGATATGGACGGTATGAATGCAGTCGATGCGCGCTGATTCGGCGTGCCCCGATCAGGAGGAGGCACCGTGAAGCTCGTCGTCGGCGCGGTAGTGATCTTCCTGGTCTTCTACATCATGACCTCACCTGACCACGCGGCCAACATCGTGCACAGCTCGTGGCACACCGCCGTTCACGTCGCGCACGGCCTCGGCAACTTCGTCGACAAGCTCGCCTCCTGACGGGAGCCTCGCGTGCCGGCTCTCCTGCCGTCTGAACTGCCGGTGCTCGGCCGGGCCCAACCCCACTGGATCGTGCTGTTGCGACGTCCGCACACGATCCTGTCCGTCGCCCTGCTCGTGTTGCTGGTCGCCGCGGTGTTCGCTCCGCAACCGATGGCGTGGGTCTTCCTGCTCGTCTTCGGGTGCGCGGCATACCTGCGCTGGCAGAGTTGGCGAGCCGAATGGGTCATCCTCACCCGCAAGCGCATCATCCGGGTGCGCGGCATTCCAGAGACGACCTCCAGTGAGGCCTCGCTGCGGCTGGACCGCATCTCCGGCGCCGTGATGGAGCAGACCGTGCTCGGAAAGATGCTGAACTACGGGTCGATCGAACTCGAGGCGCCCGGGCAGCACCCTGATGTTCGCAAGCTGGACAAGATCAGTGACCCGCACGCGTTCTATCTGCAGATCCGGCGAGTGTTGTTCGACTCCGACCCCAGAGCCGACCGCGGCGGTCCGCAGGAGTACATCACCGCGCCGCTGCCCCCTGCCGATCGTGATCAAGGCCGTCGCCCGCGCCGATCCTAGGGTGAGCACGTGCTGATCGATCTGCATGCTCACTCGATGGCGTCGGACGGCACCGACACCCCGACCGAGCTGGTGGCTGCTGCAGCCGCCGCCGGACTGGACGTGCTGGCAGTCACCGATCACGACACGACGGCCGGCTGGAGCGCGGCGTTCGCGGCACGACCGGCAGGTCTGACGATCGTGCCCGGCGCGGAGTTCTCGTGCGTGCACCACGACGAGGACGGACGCCGGATCAGTCTGCACCTGCTGGGCTACCTGTTCGATCCTGACGACGAGGCGCTGCGCGCTGAACGCGAGCGCCTGCGTGCCAGCCGCCTGGGCCGGGGCCGCCGCATGGTGGCCAATCTGGTCGCTGACGGATTCCCGGTGACGTGGGACCGCGTGAGCGAGCTCGCGGCGGGCGGCTCGGTAGGTCGACCGCACATCGGCCGTGCTCTCGTCGAAGCGGGTTCGGTGCCGGATCTGTCGACCGCGTTCGTCGACGTGCTGTCCTCGCGAGGCAGGTACTACGTCACGAAGCAGGACACGCCGGTGTTCGACGCCATCCGTCTGATTCGCGGCGCAGGCGGCCTGCCCGTGTTCGCGCATCCGCTCGCCAGGCGGCGTGGACCGGTCGTGACCGACGCGGTGATCGCGGCGATGGCGGCCGCGGGCCTGGTCGGCCTGGAGGTCGATCATCCCGACCACGACAGCACCGACCGTGCGCACGCGGCGGGGTTGGCGCGCGAACTCAGCCTCATCGCGACGGGATCCTCGGACTACCACGGCGACAACAAAGCCGTTCGGCTCGGGCAGTGCACGACCCTTCCGGAGGCGTACGAGCAGCTGCTGGCCCTGCCTGCGGCGCGCCGCCCGACCGGCGGCTGACGGGCGTGGTCGCCCCGTGCGATTACGGTGGCGACATGAGCGCCGTTCCCGCCGGGCCTGCCGTGTCGTCGGCCCCTGGCGAGCAGCTGACGCTGGCCGACATGCCGCGGCGCTTGCTTGCGTGCACGCCGTCGCGGCTGGCCGCGTTCGACTGTCCCCGGCGCTATCGGATGGCCTACCTCGACCGGCCGACGCCCCAGCGCGGTCTGCCGTGGGCGCACAACACGCTCGGAGCCGTCGTCCACCTCGCCTTGAGCCGCTGGTGGCTGGTCCCGCGTGAGCGGCGCACGCCGGCCGAAGGCGGTCTGCTGGTCGAACGCAACTGGCAGGCCAACGGGTTTCGCGACGACGAACAGTCCGCGCGCTGGCGCGACGTCGCGCGCCGATGGGTCGAGCAGTACCTCGCCGAGCGGGCCGACCCGGACGCCGAACCGATCGGTGTCGAGCGAACCGTCGGCGCCACGTCCGGTCGACTGGCGCTGTCCGGACGAGTCGACCGCATCGATGAACGCGGCGCCGAGGTCGTAGTCGTCGACTACAAGACCGGACGACACCTGCTCACCGACGACGATGCTCGTGGCTCGCAGGCGCTTGCCCTGTACGTCATCGCAACTCGCCGGACGCTGCGTCGCCCGTGTCGACGCGTCGAGCTGCACCACCTGCCCACGGGCCGCGTGTCGGCGTTCGAGCACACCGACGAGTCGCTGGCTCGGCACTTGGCTCGCGCCGAGGCGACCGCCGACGACATCGTCGCCGCGACCGACACGTTCGCCAGTGGGGCCCATCCTGATGACGTGTTCCCACCCGCGCCGAGCGTGAACTGCTCGTGGTGCGACTTTCGAAAGCACTGCCCCGAGGGACGCTCCGCGTCCGTCGACCTCGACCCGTGGGCGGGGCTCGCGCAGCTCGACGCCGGCTGACGTCGACGCCGCGTGCCGCGCGTGATCAGGTCAGGCTCCGCCCCGCCAGAAGCTGACGAGCGCCGCAACGGTGGCAAGTGTGTTCTCGACGGCAGGGGAGTGAGCCGCGAGCGGCACCACCGCGTGTGCGGCGCCGAGCCGCTCGGCCATCGCCGCCTGCACGGACGGGGGCCAGGCGTCGTCGTGCTCGCCGTGCAGAACGAGCAGGCGCAACCGGGTGCCGGCGAGTTCGAGCACACGATCGGGCTCGTGGAGCAGCGTGTCGCCCATACCGTGCAGCATCGCCGGGTTGCCGGCGAGGAAGCGCTTCTCGAGGAACTCGGCGAGATCGGTCGGTGGCGGAACGTATCCGGTCTCGTCCGCCACCGCGTTCTGCATCGCGTACACGCCGCTCAGTCCAGCGCTCGGCAGCACCAGAGAAAGCGCTTCGATGCGGTCGCGTCGCAGGCCAGCGATCGCGGCGGGACCCGAACTCATGAGCACGACGTCGGCGAACAGCCCCGGCTCGTCGATCGCGGCGGCTCGTGCGACCAGGCCGCCGAACGAGTGCCCCACGAGGTGGACCGCCGCAGTCGATGCTCGGGCGATCGCCCGCACCGCGGCGCCCAGAACCGACGCGGTGTACGCCGAGGCCGTGTCGGGTCCTGGCGACTCGTACTGGCCGGGCAGGTCGATCGCGGTGACGCGGAATCCGGCATCGGTGAGCGGGTCGAACAGCGGTGCGAAGTCTTCCTTGCTGCCTGTGTATCCCGGCAGGAGCAGCACGTCGGGCGATCCGTCCGGCGCGCCGCTGCGTAGCGCCGCAATGTGGCTGTCGCCGACGGGAATCGTGATCGGCCGCGCCGTGCTCGGCGTCAGCTGGCCCGCGCGCGTCACCGGTACACAGCGCTCGAGGTACCGGCCACCAGGAACCCGCTACCGAACGGGTACACGCTGGCGCCCGCGGGCAGAACCTGCACCGGGTAGGTCTTGGAGACCTTGCCGGTACCCGCATCCAGAACCGCGATTCCCGATGACGAGGCGACGGCGACGATGACGTGGCTGAGGTCGGGAACGGACGTGGGCAGCTCGCCGATCGCCTGCGTGACCGTGAGCGGACTCGCGGTGGGCGTCGCCCAGAAGTACGCCGCTCCGGTGAGTTCGACGGAGTAGGTGTAGCCGCCGATCCACAGCAGTTCGGCCCGTGCCGACGCGAACTGCGCGACGCCGGTCGTGTCGATCGAGCGCACGTCCAGTCGATGCAGCGTGGCGCCCTTCGTCACGTCGAGCACGACCAACTTGCTGGAGGACGGGTCGAGCGCCGAGATGAGCTGGTCCGCGGACGCCGGAACGGCCGGATTTCCGATGAGGTCCCACTTGATCTGGTCCGGGTTCGCCTTGTCCTTGTCGTCATCGCTGTGACCGGCCGTCCCATCGCGCAGCAGCAGCTGGGGGCCGGAGCCGCAGAACGTGAGGCCGTCGCACTTCGGATGCACGCACGTCTGGCTGATCAGCGCTCCGGCGCTGCCCAGCACCGCGCTGTTGATCGAGCACCCTGTCTGCGCGAAGTCCCACCGGTTCAAGCCACCTGAGGGGTCGAACGCGTAGATGACCTTCGGAGTGGTCAGCATGACGGTGTACTGGCCGACGGAGTAGGCGGGATGGCCGTCGAGGGGGTGGCCGTCCATGTCGAACGTCCGAGTCCACTTGCGCTTGCCGGTGCCCGAGTCCAGCCCGGTGGCCTCGTCGCAGTTGCCGCCGTGCTCGAACAGCGCCGTCGTCACTCCCTGCACCTGGATCGCCGCGCACACGGTGCGGTCGGTACGCGTGTAGGACCACGCGATGGCACCGGTTGACGCGTTTCGCCCGCGCACACTGTGCGTCGAGTAGGTGATCACCGTGCCGCCCCAGTACGGAGTGCCGATCGCGGCGTGATCCGTGCTCTGCCAGCTGGCGGAGAGGGTCGGTGAGGGGGCCTGCAGCGCGACCGATGGTGCCGGCGCCGCGGCGGTGTGCAGGGTCGTGTGCGCGACCTCGCTGCCTGACCACGCGAACGCGACCAACCCGACGATGACGACCACGACGGCAGCGATTGCCCCGGCGTAGACAAGGCGCGGACGCCGCATCGACCTCACGTATCGGTCGAGGGCGAGCTGAGCCTCTGTGGTTCGCTGCTCGTCGACGGTCACGACGTCAATCCTGGTCTAGGGCCGCGGGATCACTCAGCAGCAGGGCCGGGCGTAGCCGTGCCGGCACTACCGGCGCCGCTCGCGCTGCCGGTTCGCCGCCGGCGGTGCCGTGGCCGCGAAGCGGTCTTCTCGACTCCGGCCGCGGAGGTGGCCGAGGCGGTGTCTTCCGCCTGGTCGACTCCGCCGGCCGGTGCGCGGTCTGCCGACGTGCCGCCTCTGGTGCGGCGGCGCTCGCGGTCACTTGCGGGACGCTTGGGGCGAGGCGCCTGCGCTGTGGTGCGCGGCTTGTCGCGACCGGCGTCGCGGGGCGGCTTGGGTGCGCGGCCGCCCAGGTCTTCGAGCTGCTCGGCGTCGAGTCCGGCGCGGGTGCGCTCGGACCGGGGGAGGCTGCCCTTTGCCTCCCGTGGAATGTCGAGCTCGAGGTAGAGGTGCTCGGACGTGGAGTAGGTCTCGGACGGCGCGTGGAACGGGAGCCCCAGCTTGTCGCAGATCAGCTTCCATCGCGGGATGTCGTCCCAGTCGACGAGCGTGACCGCGGTGCCCGACGCGCCCGCGCGAGCGGTGCGCCCGATGCGGTGGACGTAGTTCATCTCGTCCTCGGGCGCGTGGTAGTTGATGACGTGCGAGATGCCCTCGACGTCGAGGCCGCGCGCGGCGACATCCGTCGCGACCAGGACGTCGACCTTGCCGGAGCGAAACGCGCGAAGAGCCTGCTCGCGTGCACCCTGCCCCAGGTCGCCGTGGATCGCGGCGGCGGCGAACCCGCGGTCGGCGAGATCGTCGGCCACCTTCGCGGCGGTTCGCTTGGTGCGTGTGAAGATCAGCGTCAAGCCACGGTTTCTGGCCTGCAGGATGCGTGCGAGCACCTCGACCTTGTCCATCGCGTGCGCTCGGTAGGCGAACTGGTCGATGTGGTCGGTGTTCGGTGCAGACCCGTCGGTCTCGGCGCGGATCTGGATGGGCTGGTTCAGGAATGTGCGCGCCAACGCGACGATCGGCCCGGGCATCGTCGCCGAGAACAGCATCGTCTGACGCCCCGCCGGCACCATGGCGAGCAGCTTCTCGATGTCGGGCAGGAAGCCGAGGTCCAGCATCTCGTCGGCTTCGTCGAGAACCAGGATGCGCACGTTGCCGAGGACGAGGTGCCGCTGCTGGGCGAGGTCCAGCAGGCGGCCGGGTGTGCCGACGACGACGTCGACGCCCTTGCGCAGTGCCTCGACCTGCGGTTCGTACGCGCGCCCGCCGTAGATCGTCACCACGCGGGCGCCGAGCAGCTTGCCAGCGGCGGCGAGGTCGCCGGACACCTGCACCGCGAGCTCGCGCGTCGGAGCGATGACGAGAGCCTGCGGGGCAGAGGCGTCTCCGCCGGGCAGGTTGAGCCGATTCAGCAGCGGTACGCCGAAGCCGAGCGTCTTGCCCATGCCGGTACGGGCCTGGCCGATGAGGTCGTTGCCGGCCAACGCGATCGGCAGGGTGAGTTCCTGGATCGCGAACGTCTTGACGATGCCGACCTCGGCGAGGGCGGCGACGATCTCGGGGCGGACGTCGAAGTCACTGAACGCGGGGTTCTCGTCTGCTACCGGGGCACGCGCGGCCAGCGGAGCGGGTTGTTCGGTGTCGGCCAGCGTGGATGTGGAGTTGTCGGTCATATGCATCCTCTGTAAGGGTGCGCCGACCGGCTCGTCCGTGCTCGTGAGGCGGGCGCCTGCGACCCGTTTCGAGAGGGAGGCGCCAGGTAGTGCGGTCAACGCGCAGATTCGTGGAACTCTTGTAAGGCCAGTCTAGCGGTCCGGGCCCGATAACCTGCCCAGGTGCCCACCGAAGAGCCCGATGCCGCCGTTGTCGACCTGCTCGGCGCGCTCGCCTACGGGGAGCTGAGCGCGTTCGATCGCCTCGCCGACGACGCGCGGATGGCGCCCACCCTGGCCGGGCGGGCCGAGATGTCGGCCATGGCGAGCGTCGAGTTCGGCCACTACCAACGCATTGCTGAGCGCCTCGCCGCGCTCGGCGTGGCCCCCGAGGACGCGATGGAGCCGTTCGTGGCGGCTCTCGAGACCTATCACGCCCTCACCCAGCCCACGACGTGGCTCGAAGGAGTCGTGAAGGCGTTCGTCGGGGACGGCATGGCCGCCGACTTCTATCGAGAGGTGGCCGCGTTCGTCGATCCGTCGACGAGGGAGTTGATCCTCGACGCGCTGAATGACAGCGGGCGCGCCGAGTTCGCCGTCCGCGAGGTGCAGGGCGCCATTGCCGAGCAGCCTTCGATCTCGGGGCGACTTGCGCTGTGGGCGCGCCGCCTCGTCGGTGAGGCGATCAGCCAGACGCAGCACGTCCTCGCCGATCACGATGCGTTGATGGTGCTGCTCGTGTCCGGTGCCGGCGACCTCAGCGGGATCGCCGGTTTGATCGGGCGCATCACCGACCGGCACGAGGAGCGCATGCGGGCCCTCGGCCTGAACAACTGAGCGGAGTCCGTCGCCGACGAGGTCGGGTCGGGCGCGGGTCCCGGCCGATGTCGCTCGCACCCTGAATCGATCGCGTCTTCACCGCTGGTGACCGTTTCGACCCAGGCGACCGGTCACGCGAAGGGAAATCATGATCCGCACGGGCGTGGACCGGCCACGACAGATCGCGCCCGCTACGAATCCTTGGGCTCCGCAAGTCGACCCGAGCAACAGCAGGCTCAGCCGGCGACGAAACCGACCCGGCGTACGTCGGCGTCCGCGATCTCGACGTACGCGACGAGGTTCGCCGGAACGATGACCTTTCGGCCCTTCTCATCGGTCAACATCAACTGGCCGTCGACACTCTTGAGGGCCTCGGACACGATCGCCTCGACCTGAGCGGGGGTTTGCGCGCTCTCGAGCACGATCTCGCGCGGCGTGTGGAGCACGCCGATCTTGACCTCCACGCGGGTCCTCCTGCAGTCGGTACGTATCGAGCCGGTTGGGCTGAGTCCACGCTAGCCGAGCCGTCACGCGACGGCCGCCGCAGCCCTTGCGCCCAGAGCGAACGAGAGTGATCAGTGCTCTGCCGAGTGCCCCGCCTCGCCCTGCCGCGGGAAGTTCGAGATGCCCCGCCAGAGCAGCGCCTCGAGCAGCCGGATCGCGTCGGCCTGCGACACCGGGCGATCGCTGGCCAGCCACCACCGGGCGGCCACCTGAGCCGCGCCCGTGAGCGCCGTGGACAGCAGTTCGGCCTCGGCTCTGCCCAGCCCGGTGTCGCCGGCGACCGTGTCGGCCACGGCCTGCATCGTCTTCTGCGCCACCGCCTCGACTCGCTCGCGCACGGCGGGTTCGTTGCCCAGATCGGTCTCGAAGATCAGCCGGAACGCTCCGTCATCGTCACTGCGATCGACGAACTTGAAGTAGGCGCTCAGGACCCCGTGGATGCGCTGGCGGTTGTCGTCGGTGGCCGCGAGGGCATCGTGCACCGTCGCAGCGAGTGCCTCGGCCTGCGTGTCGAGCAGCGCCAGGTAGAGCTCGAGCTTGCCCGGGAAGTGCTGATAGAGCACGGGCTTGGAAACCCCGGCGCGTTCGGCGATATCGTCCATCGCCGCGGCGTGGTACCCGTTCGCGACGAACACCTGCTGTGCCGCGGCGAGAAGTTGTTTGCGTCGGGCAGACCGAGGCAAGCGGCCACCGCGCGTGATCTCTGCGGGGTCGACACCTGCGCTGGCCATTGCGATATCTCCTGACGGCTGGGGCCCTTACGGAAAGGGCCTAGCCGTCGAAGTCTACTGACGGCGCGCCAGCGAGGTCGTGACGCGCTGTCTCAGGCCGTCGTCCAGGACGCCTGCGAACAGATCACCGCGTTCGGCAACCCGGTCGAGCACCTGCGCCGCCGTGAACCGGAGGTCCCCGGCCGAGGCCACCTCCGCCCAGTCGAGCGGCGTCGAAACCGTCTCGGACTCCCTTGCGCGCAGGGAGTACGGCGCAACCGTCGTCTTCGCGGGATTGTTCTGGCTCCAGTCGACGAGCACCTTCCCCGGCCGAAGCGACTTGGTCATTCGCGACACCACGAGATCGGGCCGCTGTTGCTCGAGACGTCGGGCCAGTGCACGTGCGTACTCCGACGGGAGGCCCTGGTCGTCGACCTCGATCGGCGCCGTGACCTGCATCCCCTTGGATCCCGACGTCTTCGCGTGGGGCGAGAAGCCGTCGGCGGCGAGCAACTCACGCAACGCCAGCGCGACTTCGCCGCATTCGTGGATGGTCGCCGGTGGGCCGGGGTCGAGGTCGAACACGATCAGGTCCGTGCGAGGTGCGCCTTGGCGGTTGCGAACCCGCCATTGTGGAACGTGGAGTTCGAGAGCGGCGAGGTTCGCCAGGCGTACGAGCGTTGCCAGCTCCTCCACGACGATGTAGTCGATGGTCTCTCGATTCTTCGTCGATCCAGGGGCCGGCAACCGCTCCGTGCGTACCCAGGACGGCGTTCCTCGAGCCGCGTTCTTCTCGAAGAAGAATGCGCCGTCGACACCGTTGGGGTAACGCTTGATCGTCAGCGGACGATCGGCGAGGTGCGGAAGCAGGACCGGCGCGATCCGCGAGTAGTAGTCGATGACCTCGCCCTTGGTGAAACCGGTCTCGGGGTAGAGGACCTTGTCGAGGTTCGTCAGGGTCAGCTCGTGACCGTCGACGTCGACGGTCACCTTGCCGGAGTTGCCGGACTTCGCGGCGCGCTCAGGCATCGCCGGACGCCTCCTCGGCAGGCTTGTCGGTGCGGATCCGGCGAAACACCGAGTGGCGCAGGCGCCCTTCGTCGGTAAGGGTGGCGAACTCGACCTCGACGACCGCCGTCGGTTCGACCCAGTGCACGATCCGGCCGGCAACCCGGGGTACGGCGTCGACGGCGCACCGCTCGGCGGGCTGGAGCATCAGCTGCAACTGCCGTGCCGTCTTGCCGCTCAGCCCGCTGCCTACCTTGCCCGCGTAGCGCAGCGCCCTGTCGACGTAGCAGGCGAGCACGAGCGAACTGAGCTCCGCCGGCCGCCCGGCGGACGCCTCCCATCCGATGACGACGAAGTCACCGCTGCGCAGGAAGCGCAGCTTGAGCCAATCGGGTCCGCGAACACCCGGCTGGTAGCGCGAGTCGACCCGCTTGGCCACGACGCCTTCCAACCCGTGCTCGCGGGCCGCTGCTTCGGTGGCCGGTCCGTCGTCGAAGGTCGGGCTGATCGTCCAGCCGTCGTGCTCGATCGCCCACCTCTCGAGCGTGGCCCGGCGTTCGGCGTACGGCCGGGGCTGCAGATCCACGCCGAACCGTCGCAGGATGTCGAAGACGATGAACGTGACCGGCGCGTCCGAGGCAAGGCGGCGTGCTTCGTCGGCTGACCGGACGTGCATCCGCGACTGCAGCAGCTCGAAGGACGGACGTCCGTCGCGGATGGCGACGATCTCACCGTCGAGCAGCACGTCGCCGACTCCGTCGGCCTGGGCCACGAGTTCCGGGTAGGCCCCGTGCACGTCATTTCCGGCGCGACTGCGAATCACGACGCCCTGATCCGACACGTCGACCAAAGCACGAACTCCGTCCCACTTGAACTCGTACGCCCACCCGTCGCCTCGGGGGAGCGACGCAACCGCGGTTGCAAGCATGGGGCGCACCCCTACCATTCTGGGTACATGTCCGACGTGCCGCGCGGCGACACCACCATTCGACTCGCACAGGAGGAAGACGTCGATGCGCTCAATATGGAAGGGCACGGTGTCCTTCGGCCTGGTTAGTATCGGCGTGAAGCTGTACACCGCCACCGAAGAGAAGGACGTGACGTTCCACCAGGTCCGCCGCAGCGACGGTTCCCGCATCCGCTACAAGAGGGTTGCCGAGGCCGATGGCGAGGAGGTCGCGTACGGCGACATTGCCAAGGGCTACCAACTGCCCAGTGGCGACACGGTCGTCCTCACTGACGCTGACTTCGCCGACCTGCCGCTGCCGACGGCACGAACCGTCGACGTCCTGCAGTTCGTACCCGCCGAGGAGATCGACCCGATCTACTTTACGAAGAGCTACTACCTCGAGCCCGAGCAGAACGCGGTCAAGCCGTACGTGCTGCTGCGCGACGCCCTGGCCGACAGCGGAATGGTCGGCGTCGTGAAGGTCGCGATCCGAAACCGCGAGCAGCTGGCCACCTTGCGCGTTCGCGAGGGTGTGATCGTTCTCGAGACGATGATCTGGCCGGACGAAGTACGCGAGCCCAGCTTCTCGTTCCTAGATCAGGACGTCGCGCTCCGGCCGCAGGAACGGCAGATGGCCGAGTCGCTGGTGGCGAGCATGTCCGGCGACTTCGAACCGGACCAGTTCAGCGACAACTACCGCAAGGCGCTCGAAGAGGTGATCGACGCGAAGATCGAAGGCCGAGAGGTCCTCGAAGCGCAGGAGAGCCAGCCGACGGCGGGCAAGGTCGTCGACCTGATGTCGGCGCTGCGCGCGTCGGTCGAGGCGGCCAAACGCCGACGCGGCGAACCCATCTCGCCGCCGATGTCGCAGGCCCGGCCGACCGCGGTGAAGCACGCGTCGCCGGTGGCGGGCCCGGCCAAGACGACGCGGGCCAAGACGACGCAGGCCAAGAACGCGGCGACGAAGGCCCCGGCCCAGAAGGCCCCGGCCCAGAAGGCCCCGGCCCAGAAGGCCCCGGCCCAGAGGGCCATAGCTAAGAAGGCCGTAGCTAAGAAGGCCGTAGCTAAGAAGGCCGTAGCTAAGAAGGCCGTAGCTAAGAAGGCGCCGGCCAGGAAGGCTGCGGCCCGCAGGTCTGCCTGATGGTGGCGCCGACGACGACCACGTAGCGTTCGTGGAATGAGTAGCGTGCGTCGAATGGCCAGTGCTCCGACCGCGAACAACCGGCCGGCACGACTCGATGACGCCGAACTACCGCCTCGCGCGGCCATCACCGGAATGTGGCCCGGGCAGCACGTCGAGGTGGGTGGTGTGGATGTGTTCGTCCGTACGACGCCGCCGGCCGCTGCCCGCGCGGAGCCCGCGCTCTTCGTGCACGGGCTCGGCGGATCGGCGACCAACTGGACGGACCTTGCCGGATTGGTGCGCAACCGGCTCGCGGTCGAGGCGATCGACCTGCCCGGCTTCGGCCGGTCGGGTCCGGCCCCCGATGCCGACTACCGCTTGGCCGCGCACGCGCGAACGGTGATCGGCTACCTCGACCAGTCGCGTCGCGGTCCCGTGCACCTGGTCGGCAACTCGCTCGGCGGCGCCGTCTCGATCGTGGTCGCATCCCAGCGCCCCGACCTGATCAAGACCTTGACCCTGATCTCGCCGGCCGTTCCGGACATCCGCATGCGCGCCCATGCGTTGCGCGGAGACCCGCGGATGGCGCTGCTCGTCCTACCGGGCCTGGGCGGGATGGCGATGCGGCGCGTCGCCAGTGTGCCGGCCGAGACTCGGGTGAAGGCCACGATCGATCTCTGCTTCGCCGACCCGTCCCGGTTCCCGCGCCAGCGCATGGCGGAAGCCGTCAGCGAGGCGCAGGCCCGTCAGGCGATGTCCTGGGCCAATGTGGCCTTCCTCCGCTCGCTTCGGGGTCTGGCGCATTCGCAGTTCGTCGCAGGCCGTCAGGCATGGGCGGCGATGCGGGCCATCACCGCGCCGACACTGGTCTTGTGGGGTGACCGCGACCGCCTCGTCGCACCCGACCTGGCGCCGCGCGTCGCTGTTGCGATCCCCGACTCGCGCCTGCGGGTGCTCGAGAACATCGGCCACACGGCGATGATGGAGGACCCGGAGACCACGGCGCGCGCGCTGCTGGCTCTCGTCGAGGACGCGGTGCGGCGCAGCTAGCTGTGCCGACATTGGCGGCGCGGCACGCCCGTGGCGGTGTCGCCCGCGACCGCGAGGCTGTGGGAACCTGGACCGCGTGGCTGCATCGGATGACGAGGGAGCGCGGAGTCGTTCCGCGCGAACGATCGTGGCCGAGCGCCGCGACGACGCGGACCACGGCGAGCACGCTGACGACACCGAGCACCCCGGCCGTGACGTCCTGATGGCCAAGCGGCGCGCGGCGACGTTCGGAGTCCGGCCAGAGGACCCCACCGTTGCCGATGCGCTGCGGGCGTTCGTGCGGCGCTACGGCTGGCGCGCGTACGCGCTGCCGGTGCTGGTCGTCATCACGGTCGCCGCGCTGCTGACCGCGGGCGCTGGGGCCACCCACAAGCCGTCGGCCGGGCCGGCGACTGGCGGGCAGCAGGAGTCGGTGCCGCCGACGGCAGCGGCCGAGATCCCGCTCAAGTCCGACCAACCCGGAGCCAACTCGCTCAACACCGCGTTGCAGGCCGACGCGCTGCCGACAGGTCCCCCGTACACGATGTCGGGTGCCCGTACGTTCCGCGTGCTCCCGGGAACCAGCAAGGTGATCGGCACCGGAACCGTGCATCGCTACACGGTTGAGGTCGAGAACGGGATCGCCGGGATCGACCTCGCCCAGTTCGCCTCGATGGTCCAGAGCGTGATGTCTGATCCGAGGAGCTGGGCCGGACACGGCGGCGTCGCCGTGCAGCGCGTCGACTCCGGGACTGCGGACTTCCACGTGACCTTGGTGTCGTCGATGACGGTCCGGGCGCTCTGCGGCTACGACATCCCGATCGAGACCTCGTGCTACCTACCTGCCGGCAACGGCAACCCGGTCAACCGCGTGGTGCTCAACGACTCGCGTTGGGCGCGCGGTGACGCCGCCTACGTGGGTGATCTGAACGCCTACCGCACCTACATGATCAATCATGAGAACGGGCACGCGCTGGGCCACATGCATGCGCACGAGTGCCTTGCGAACGGACTCGCCGCGGTGATGATGCAGCAGACGATCGGGCTGCGGTCCGCGGTCACCGGCAAGCTGTGCGAGGCGAACCCGTGGCCGTACCCGTCGGGAGCCACCGACGCGCCAGGTGCCGAGCAGCAGGACACGGCGCAGAACAGTCAGTTCCAGCTCAAGAACGACTGATCCCGGCCAGTTCGTCACCGAATCCGCGGGCGGGGGACAATGGGCCGGGAATGCCGACCACGCCGTGCGTCGTTGGGTCCTAGATACCTGTAAGTCGACGTGAGGACTGGAACTGTGTCGCTGCCGCCGCTCGTGGAGCCTGCCGAGTCGCTGACCATCGACGAGGTGCGCCGCTACAGCCGCCACCTGATCATCCCGGACGTTGCGATGTCGGGGCAGAAACGGCTGAAGAACGCCAAGGTGCTGTGCGTGGGCGCCGGTGGACTGGGTTCGCCGTCGCTGATGTACCTTGCGGCCGCCGGGGTAGGCACCCTCGGCATCGTCGAGTTCGACGTCGTCGACGAGTCGAACCTGCAGCGCCAGATCATCCACGGTCAGAGCGATATCGGTCGCTCGAAGGCCGTGTCGGCTCGTGACTCGGTGCTCGAGATCAACCCGTACGTCACGGTGAATCTCCACGAGGAGCGCCTCGACTCGTCGAACGTCATGGAGATCTTCGCCCAGTACGACCTGATCGTCGACGGCACCGACAACTTCGCCACCCGGTACCTCGTCAACGACGCCTGCGTGCTGCTGCACAAGCCGTACGTCTGGGGCTCGATCTATCGCTTCGACGGTCAGGCGGCGGTCTTCTGGGCTGACCACGGGCCGTGCTACCGCTGCCTGTACCCCGAGCCGCCACCACCGGGCATGGTGCCGTCGTGCGCCGAGGGCGGCGTGCTGGGTGTGCTCTGCGGCTCGATCGGTTCGCTGCAGGTGAACGAGGCGATCAAGGTCCTGACCGGCATCGGTGAGCCGCTGGTCGGCTCGCTCATGGTGTACGACGCCCTCGAGATGGAGTACCGCAAGATCAAGGTGCGCAAGGACCCCAACTGCGCGGTCTGCGGCGAGCACCCGACGGTCACCGAGCTGATCGACTACGACGCGTTCTGCGGTGTCGTCTCCGAGGAGGCGCAGCAGGCAGCGATCGGCTCGACGATCACCGCGGCCGAGCTGAAGGAACTGCTCGACTCGGACAAGCCGATCTACCTTGTCGACGTGCGCGAGCCTGCTGAGTGGGAGATCGTGTCGATCCCCGGTGCGGTGCTGATCCCCAAGGACGAGATCCTTCGCGGCGATGCCTTGGCGTCGTTGCCCCAGGACAAGCAGATCGTCATGTACTGCAAGACGGGTGTCCGTTCGGCCGAGACCTTGGCGGCGGTCAAGAACGCCGGTTTCGCCGACGCGGTCCACGTACAGGGCGGCGTCACCGCATGGGTCAACCAGATCGACCCCAGCCTGCCCTCATACTGACAGCCTCGTACTGACAGCCTCGTACTGACAGTCGCCACACGTTGATCAACAGCGCGAACTGGCGCCCAGGGCAGCCAACTTGTGCTGTTGATCACCGACGTGAGGGACCCGGAAAGGCAACCCGACGGCGGGCGGTCAGCTGGTCAGCAGCTGCTGATGTTGTCGAGGTTGTTCTCCGGCTTGCCGTCCGGGTGGGACCGCAGCGTCGGGCGCAGACACTTCACACAGTCCGACTTGCTGACGCGCGCGTAGTCGCCGTCACCGGTGGTGCCGGTGTGGAACGAGTGGTGCTGATCGATGAGGCTGTAGACCTGCTCGACGCTGTACCGGTTGCCGTCACTGATGCCTACGGACTGGATGTGGCCGTGGCTGGCCTCCTTGTTGACGCAGGTGATTCGATGGTCGGCCATGGCGCCTCCCGGTGGGCTTGCAGCAGGCAACTCACGCTACTCAGGTGATCGTGACGCAAGTAGTACCGAAGGTCACCAGAACCGAGTCTGCGACCTGGCCCCAGCGATGTCGGGAGGCGTGCGCCCTGTGCAGCGTCGCGCCGTCGTCGTCCGGTGCGCGCCGCTGAGATGGCCAGATCGATGAAGTCCTGGTCGGCGCGAGTTCACGGCAGTCCGCAGGCGTCCACGACGGAGACCCTCTGAGGTTGCCCGGGAGGAACGGCAACCGAGGAGATGCGAAACTCAGGCCATGCCCGACGACTCGTTGCCGCACCGGATCCTCGCGTGCGTCGATGCCATCCCGCCGGGGCGGGTGATGACCTACGGAGACGTCGCCGAGTACGGCGGAACCCGTGCGGTCCGGATGGTCGGCCGCGTGCTCGCGACGGACGGGGGCACCGTGCCGTGGCATCGCGTCCTGCGATCGGACGGCACCTGCGCCGAACACCTCTACACCGAACAGCGTCAGCGGCTGCTGAGCGAAGGCGTCCGGTTCACCGGCCATCGCGTCGATCTCACGGCGTTTCGTTGGGACGGAGGCTGACGTCGCGATCGATGTTGTGGCGTGGCGAGAACTGTCGGCGCCACGTGTTGTGATTGCCTCATGACTCGAGCTGCTCCGGCCTACCGCCTGGTCCGGCCGCAGCCGATCACGGTGTCGGCGCCTTCGTTGGACGACGCGCAGCGGCGGGTCGTCCAACATCCGGGCGGCCCACTGCTCGTCCTGGCCGGCCCTGGCACCGGCAAGACGACGACACTGGTCGAGGCCGCGGTCGCCCGCATCGAGGCGGGCGTGCCTGTGGAGCAGATCCTGATGCTCACCTTCAGCCGTCGCGCGGCCGGCGAGCTGCGAGATCGGGTCACTGCCCGCCTCGGTCGCACCATCCGTGAGCCGATCGCCCGCACGGTGCACTCGTATGCGTTCGGCGTCCTGCGCATGGCGGCGGTCGTGCAAGATCTTCCTGCCCCGCGGCTGCTGTCGGCGCCCGAGCAGGACGTCATCATGCGTCAACTCGTCGAGGGCAGCCCGTCCGACCGCTGGCCCGCGTCCCTTCGGCCCGCGCTGCAGACCCGTGCGTTCGCCGGTGAGCTTCGAGACCTTCTGATGAGAGCGGTCGAACGAGGCCTCGACGGACCGCAACTGGCGGTGCTCGGCGAGCGACACGGCCGCGCAGACTGGATCGCGGCGGGAACCTTCCTCACCGAGTACCAGCAGGTGACGGCTCTCAGTCAGCCGGGCGGCTACGACCCTGCAGAACTCATCCGCTCAGCGGTCAACGTGCTGCTCGACGACCACCGGCTGCTCGCATCCGAACGATCACTGCGGCGACACGTCTTCGTCGACGAATACCAGGACACCGATCCGGCGCAGGCGCAGCTACTGGCGCTGCTCGGTCACGGTGCCGACGAGCTGATCCTGGTCGGCGATCCCGACCAGGCGATCTATGCGTTTCGGGGGGCCGACGAGTCGGCCATCCGGGACGTCGACACCAGGTTCGGCCAGGGTGCCCGAGTGCCGATCGTGGCCCTGACCTGTTCGCGTCGATCCGGCCCGGCACTGCTCGCCGCCACGCGCCGTATCGCCGACCGTCTGCCGGGGCGTGCCGAGCAACGCCGGATCGTGGCCGCCGACGGCCTGCTACCCGGGCACGCCGAGGTGCACGTGCTCCGGTCCGCCAGCGAAGAAGCCGCCTACGTCGCTGGAGTGCTGCGGCGCGCGCACCTCGACGGCATGCCGTGGTCGAAGATGGCGGTTCTCGTGCGGTCGACGGCCCAGGTACTCGGCACGCTGCGCCGCGCGATGATCACCGCGGGAGTTCCCGTCGCGGTGCGCGGCGAGGACGTTCCGCTCGGCGAGCAGCCGGCCGTGGCGATGCTTCTCGACGTGCTGGCGTGCGTGCTGCATGCGGACGCGCTCACCGAGGACGTCGCGGAACGTCTCCTGCTCGGCTCGATCGGCGGTGGCGACGCCGTATACCTGCGTCGGCTTCGCCGGGTGCTGCGTCAGCTCGCTGATCCACTCGCTGAATCCACCCTCCTCGTGCCGGCGTTGCTCGATGTCGCCGCAGCGGCGATGCTGCCCGAACACGTGCGATGGCCGGTCGCCCGGGTCGCGGGTGCTCTTTCGGCCGGACATGAAGCCGTTCAGCGCAACGGCTCGGCCGAGGATGTGCTCTGGGCGATCTGGACGGCCACCGGGCTTGCCCGACGGTGGGAAGCCGCGAGCTGGGCGGGCGGCAGCAGCGGGGCGGCCGCCGATCGTGATCTGGACGCCGTCGTCGAGCTGTTCGCGGCCGCGGCGCGGTTCGTCGATCGCCTGCCACGCTCAAGCGCCGCCGCGTTCGCCGAGCACCTGAGCGCGCAGCAGATTCCGGGCGACGCGATGGCCGTCGAAGCCCTCGCACCCGAAGCCGTCGCGGTCCTCACAGCGCACGCCAGCAAGGGCCTGGAATGGGACCTCGTGTGCGTCGCGAACGTGCAGGAAGGCAGCTGGCCCGACTTTCGGCGGCGCGGCTCGTTGCTCGGATCCGAATACCTCGTCGATCTGCTTGCGGGTCGGGTCGTGGCGGGCTCGTCCACCGCGTCGACGCTTGCCGAGGAGCGGCGGCTGTTCTACGTCGCCGTCACGCGGGCCAGGCAACGCGTGGTGGTCACCGCCGTGACCGGAAACGAGGAGCAGCCGTCGCGGTTTCTCGACGAACTCGACCCCATCGACGGCGAACGCGCGCCAGATACCCCGCTACGCGGCGTCTACCTGCCCGGGCTGGTCGCCGAACTGCGTGCGGTCGTGTGCGATCCCGACGCGGACGCCACCGACCGCTCCGCGGCCGGCATCGAGCTCGCACGGCTGGTCGCCAGCGGCGTTCCCGGCGCCGACCCCGAGCAGTGGTGGGGGTTGTGCGAGCTGTCCGACGACGGTCCGGTGGCCCGGCCGGGCGCGCCGGTGCCGGTCAGCCCGTCGCGCATCGATTCGTTCCTGCGCTGCGAGCTGCGCACGCTGCTGACCGACCTGGGCGCGCGCGACGCAGATCAGATCTCGGCGTCGCTGGGGATGCTCGTGCACGACCTCGCGGCCAGCGCGCCTGCTGACGCCGACCTCGCCGAGTTCGAGCGCCTGCTCGACGAGCGATGGGCGAGCCTTGACTTCGGCGCCGTGTGGTTCGCGCGCAATGAACGAAACCGCGCAACCGGCATCCTCGCGCGGCTCGTCGACTGGTTGCGTGACAGCCGAGCCGAGCTGCAAGCGGTTGGCACCGAGCAGGCGTTCGCGGTCGAGGTCGGTGACGCCGTCGTGCGTGGCCGGGTCGACCGGCTCGAGCGCGACCGGCAAGGGCGGCTCGTCGTCGTCGACCTCAAGACGACCAAGTCGAAGCCGAAGGCCGCCGACCTGCCCAAGCACCCCCAGCTCGCGGCCTACCAGCTGGCTGTCGAGCGCGGCGCCTTCGGTCCTGGCGAGTCGTCAGGCGGCGCGATGCTGGTGCAGCTCGCGACCAGGGGCGACGCCGAGCAGCGTCAACTCCCGCTCGAGCAGTCCGATGACCCGAACTGGATCGCTGAGCAGGTTGCCTACGTGGCCGACCGATACCGAGGCAACACGTTCAGCGCCACCGCCGGCGTCGACTGCCGAAACTGTGACGTCCGGGTCAGCTGCCCGCTGCAGACAGAGGGTCGCCAGGTGACGACATGACGCTGGTGGCCCCGCCGTCCTCGGCCTCGCCACCGCTGATCTCGGCGGTCTCGCTGGCCGGCCGCCTCGGCCTGCCGCCGCCCACGGAACAGCAGGCCGCCGTCATCGAGTCCGGGCTCGAGCCCGCGGTGGTCATCGCCGGCGCCGGCTCGGGCAAGACCGAGACGATGGCGGCCCGGGTGGTGTGGCTCGTCGCAAACCGCACGATCGCTCCGGACCAGGTGCTTGGGCTGACGTTCACCCGCAAGGCAGCCGCTGAGCTCGGCAAGCGCGTCCGCCGGCGTCTCGCGCAGTGGCGCAACGTCGTCGAACGCGAGGCGCCCGACGATCTCGAGCGGCTGGCGGTGCTGCGGGCCGGCGAGCCGACGGTGCTCACGTACGCCGCCTACGCCGGTCGGGTGGTGGGCGAGCACGCACTCCGGATCGGGGTCGAGCCCAACACCCGGCTGTTGTCGCCGGCGATGTCCTGGCAACTCGCCGACTCGGTGGTTCGGCGCCACGTCGAGCCGTTACCGGTCGACATCGGCGCCCCCGCGTCGCTGGTCGATTACGTGCTCGGGATGGCCGCGCAGTTTGCCGATCATCTCGTCGACATCGACTCGGTCGAGGCGTTCTGCCGTGACGCCATCGATCGATTCGAGGCGTTGCCACTCGGCAAGAACATCAAGTCCGAGCGTCCGGGCCTCACCGACGACTTGCTGCGGTCACTGGAACATCGGATAGCCCTGCTGCCGCTTGTCCGCGCGTTCGCGGCGGCGAAGGAGCGTGTTCCAGCGGTCGACTTCGGCGACCAGATGAGCATCGCGGCCCGACTCGCACGCATCGACGACGTGCGGGCGATCGAACGCGGCCGCTACGCCGCCGTGCTGCTCGACGAGTACCAGGACACCGGTCACGCGCAGGTCGAACTGCTGCACGGCCTGTTCGGCGAGGGGCACCCCGTCACCGCGGTCGGTGACCCGTTCCAGTCGATCTACGGCTGGCGGGGAGCGTCGGCCGGCAATATCGGCGTCTTCGACCGGCGGTTCCGGCGCGTCGACGGGGCACTCGCGACGGTGTACCCGCTCGCTACGAGCTTCCGAAACGACCGCGTGATCCTCGACGCCGCGAACGCCGTCGCCGAGTCGTTGCGGACGAGTCACGTGACCGTGGCGTTGCAGGCCCACTCCGAGGCCGGTCCCGGCACGATCCGGGTGGCGTGCACCGAGACGGTGACCGATGAGGCGGGCTGGCTGGCCCAGCGGATACACGAGACATGGCAGGCGCTTCCCGCTGGCACGCGCACGGCCGCGGTGCTGGTGCGCAGGCGATCGCAGATCCCGATCGTCGCGGAGGCGCTTCAGGCGCGTGGGCTGCCGGTCGAGGTCGTCGGCCTGGGCGGCCTGCTGACGACCCCCGAGATCGTCGACGTCGTCGCCACGCTGCGCGTCGTCGCCGACCACAAGCCAGGCGCGTCACTGATGCGCCTGCTGACCGGCGCGCGCTGGCGAATCGGCCCGTCGGATCTGGTCGCGCTGAACAGTCGCGCGACGTGGCTCGCCAAGCCCGACTCCGACGCGCCGTCGGGCGACCGCGAGCCGGTCAGCCTCGCGGAGGCGCTGGACGATCTCGGGCAGCCGGGCCAGTACTCCGCCGAGGGCTATCGGCGTCTCGCGGCGCTGTCGGCCGAACTCCGTCGCCTGCGCCGGCGGGCGGCCTCGCCCCCGGCCGAGCTCGTCGCCGAGGTCGAGCGGACGATCGGGATC
>Ga0209014_10000211_pt1 | contig 32552 bp, 32 predicted proteins | sample BarGraNGADG00212_FD_184491 | JGI IMG/M metagenome (GOLD analysis project Ga0209014, IMG submission 184491) | Arctic peat soil microbial communities from Barrow, Alaska - Barrow Graham LP Ref core NGADG0002-212 (SPAdes) (version 2) | ecosystem: Environmental > Terrestrial > Soil > Wetlands >...
GCCGACGACCGCGCCATCCGCGGGCAGCCCCGGCGGGCCCACGTCGCCCAGTCCATCGCAGCGGCCGTCGTCCCCGCCCGCGACGCCCCGGCCGCCGGCGACCCCGGTCCCCCGCCCGACCGCAACGGTGACGCCCACGGCGCCGGCAACCCCGCCCGGCACTGCCGCGCTGGTTGTCACGCTGGCGGACAACGGCATGACCCTGCACCTTGCGGTCGGCCAGCGGCTCCTCGTCGACCTCGGCTCGACGGTGGACTGGACGGTCACGATCGCCGACCAGGGGATCGTGCGGCGGGTCCCGGGCGTCCTCGTGATCCGGGGCGCGCAGGGGATCTACGCGGCGCTCACGCCCGGCACGACCACTTTGAGCGCAATCGGGAGCCCGGTCTGCACCTCGGGCGCCTGCCCCCAGTTCCGGATCGCGTTCAGCATCACGATCGTCGTCGGCTGACTCGCCGCCAGCTGCGACGACCCCGTCGCGCCCGCACGAACCGGGACGGGGACTTGACGGGGCCGGCAGGTGACCTAGGATCGGCCGTCATCGGCATCCGGCAGTTCGCAGAGGGGCTGAGCACGATGACAGGCGATCGCCCGACCAGCACCAGGTCAGTGGCACGAACATCCGGTGCGACCATGGTCGCCGCGGTGATTTTCGGAGCGCTGATCGCGGCCTGCGGCGGCACGTCCGCCCCGGCCGGTGGCGGCGGCAGCGCAGGGGGTGGCGCAAGTCCAGCCGGCGGAGCCGGCGCAGGGTCGGCCGTCTCGAATGCATGCGCGCTGCTGACGGCCGCCGACATCCAGACCGTCGTCGGTCACGCCGTTGCCAGCACGAGCCCGGTCGAGAACCAGCCGGACCAGCCCGGCTGCGCGTGGAGCTGGGACTCCGGCATCGGGTCGAACGACGTCACGCTCACGGTCGTCAGCCCGGGCGGGCGGGCCGACTTCGATTCGACGAGGCAGTTCGACCTCAAGTTCGCCGGTGGCCTCTCGTCGCTCGGGTCGGCCGCCGCGAGCGAGGCCGCGCCGCTGAGCTCCGACCTCGCCCAGAACCTGGGTGACGTCTTCAAGGTGGGCGACGTCGCGGGGCTCGGCGATGCCGCCTTCATGGGGCCGGGCACCACGATCTACGCCGTCAAGGGCGACACGGAGATCCAGCTCCAGATCCTCGACGTGATCGACAACGGGATCCCGGCCAAGACGATCCAGCTCGCGAAGATCGTTCTCGGCCACCTCTAGACCCCGCCACGGCCGCGAGGCGGCCAACACTGCCGGCCGCGGCTCGGTCGGGGCTGCGCGGCCGGGGCCCGCGTGGGCGAGAATCCCCGGCATGGACCACGCCGATCACGTCCGGCTCATCCGGGAGGGCGTCGAGGGAGGCGGGACCGCCTGGGCCGACCTCGGGTCGGGCGAAGGGACGTTCACGCTCGCCCTCGCCGACATCCTGGGCGCCGCGGGCTCGATCATCACCGTCGACCGGGACGGCCGCGCCCTGCAGGTCCAGCTCCGCAGGTTCGCTGAGGCATTCCCGCGCACGAGCGTGACGCCGCTCGTCGCCGACTTCACCCGCCCGCTGGGCCTGCCGCCGCTCGACGGGATCGTGATGGCGAACTCGCTCCACTTCGTGCCCGACAAGCCGGCCGTCCTCCACCAGGTCCGTGACGCCCTCCGGCCGGCCGGGCGCCTGGTCCTCGTCGAGTACGAGGCCGATCATGGCAACCCGTGGGTCCCCTACCCGCTCACGTTCCGCTCCTGGGCGACGCTCGCCGCAGCGGCAGGCTTCCGCGACACGCGGCAGCTCGGGTCCGTCCCGAGCCGGTTCCTCGGGTCGATCTACTCGGCCCTCAGCGTTCGCTGAGCGGTTCGCTCCACGCCCCGATCCCGACCACGATCCGGCGCGCCCGTCCCGGCGGGTCCCCGCGAGACGACGACGGCCCAGGAGACGTCCCGCCCGGGGCGGAGTGCCGCGGCAGGCAACGGCTCGGGTGAGCTTCGCCGTCACCGGGTAGGCTGCAGGCGACGAGCCGGCCCGGACGCTCGTCGGCCGCCACCGCGGCCTGGACCTCGCCCGGGGCACACCGGAGGCGGGCACCTTTGATGGACGAGCAGTTCGACTTCGTGGTCATCGGGGCCGGTCCGGCCGGCGAGGCCGCCGCATACAAGGCGCGGGCCCGCGGCGCAACGGTCGCCGTGGTGGACCGCGAGCTGTTCGGTGGGTCGTGTCCCTTCTGGGCGTGCATGCCCTCCAAGACCCTGCTGCACGCCGCGGCCATACACGCGGGTGGCGGGAACTACGACTGGGCGCGCGCCTCAGCCCGCCGCGACTACATGATCAGCCGCGAAGGAACGGACTTCCCGAGCGACGCCGGACACGTGGCCGGGCTCGAGGCGGCCGGCGCGGTCGCGATGCGCGGAACTGCCCGGATCGCCGGGCCGGGGCGCGTCCTGGTGACGCACGACGGCACGGAGCACGAGCTGCATGCCCGCCACATCGTCGTCGCGGTCGGGTCCACGTCCAAGGTCCCCCCGATCGACGGCATCGACACGATCACGCCCTGGACGAACCGCGAGGCGACCAGCACGCGCGAGCTGCCGGCGAGCCTCGTGATCCTGGGCGGGGGGCCCACGGGTGTCGAGCTGGCGCAGGTGTTCGCCCGCTACGGCGTGCCCACCGCGCTCGTCGCCTCGCAGCCGCGCATCAACCCGAAGGGTCATCCGCGCAACTCGGCGGCGCTCGAGGCAACGCTGCGCGCGGATGGCGTGGAGATCCGGACCGGCGTGCGCGCGGTCCGGGTGCGGGCACGGGCCGCGACGTCCGGCGCCCACGTGATCGACCTCTCGGACGGCACGTCCGTCGCCGCCCACGAGGTCCTGCTTGCCGTCGGACGGACGGTGCCGCTCGCCGGCCTCGGGCTCGAGACGCTCGGCATCGACGTCTCCCGCGGCACCCTCGCCGTCGGCCCCGACCTCCGCATCGCGCCGGACGTCTTCGTGGTGGGCGACCCGGCAGGCCCGGAGATGCACACGCACCTCTCCCACTACCAGGGCGAGATGGCGGTCCGGATCGCGCTCGGCGACGACGTCCGCCCGGACTACCGCGCGATCCCGAACGCGGTCTACACCGATCCCGAGGTCGCCGGCGTCGGCATGTCGCTCGAGGAGGCGGTCGCGGCCGGCCACGATGCCTTCGAGGAGGTTGTCGACCTCGCGACGACGGCCAAGGGCTATGTCGCCGAGGCCACCGGCCACGTGACGATCGTCGTGGATCGCCCCACACGCACGCTCCTCGGTGCCTTCATCGCCGGCCCGGCCGCGTCCGAGGTCATCCACGAGGCCGTGCTGGCGATCAGGACGCGGACGACGCTGGACGTCCTCGCCGATACGATCCATGCCTTCCCGACTGTGGCGCGAGCGATGGGCGGCCTTTTCGCGCAGGCGGTGGTCACCCTCGACGCGGCGCCGTGACCGGCGGGCGCCCTGACGGGCGGCGCCGTGACCGGCGGGCGCCTTGACGGGTGGCGCCGCGCCCAAACGGGCGGCGCCGTGACCGGCGGCGCGGTGACCCACCCCGGCGCGAGCCGTATCCTTTCGGCTCCGACATCCCGAGATCCATCGAGCCGAAAAGGCAGCGAATGACCGAGCCCGGCGTCGCGCCGATCCGAGTCCCCGACCACTTCACCGTGTGGGCCGCGAGCGACCTCCACGGCCAGCTGCACGCCGTCGACCGGCTGCTGGCCGCTGCCGGCCTGACCGACGGGGCGGATCGGTGGATCGCGCCGCCGGCGACCGCGCTCGTCGTGACGGGCGACGTCGTGGACCGGGGTCCGGACTCGCTCGGGCTCGTGCGGCGCCTCGCGTCGCTCCGCGGCCAGGCGGCGGACGCGGGCGGGCTCGTGGCGATCCTGTGGGGCAACCACGAGGCGCAGGTTCTCGGCGGCCTGGACGGCGAGCCGGAGATCTTCCGCGCCTTCATGGCGTTCGGCGGCGGGGCGACGCTGCTCTCCGCGGGGCTGCGCCCGGACGAGTGGGACGGTCGCCCGGCGGCCCAGATCGCGACGCGCGTCGATGCGCTGGCGCCGGACCTGCGCCCGACGCTCTGGACGTTCGCGCCGTACGCGCGCTGGGGCGACGTGCTGCTGGTCCACGGCGGCCCCGTGCCGAACCAGGCGCTGGACCGGTTCGAGCGGAGCGCCGACCGACTGTGGATCCGCAAGGCGTTCTTCGCCTCGCCCGACCTCTTCCCCGACGCGGACGCCTGGGCACCCTACCGGGAGGCCGGGATCGGCCGGGTGGTCTTCGGCCACACGCCGGTGGACGGGCCGACCCTGTCCCACGCGGGCCACGCTTTGAACCTCGACACGTGGCGTGGCCGGCAGGTCACCCTCGCCCGGCTGCTGCCGGGCCGGCCGCTGGGCGAGGCCATGTTCCTCTCCGAGCCGGCAGAGCCCCGCGCGATCGCGGACGCGCCGGTGACGGCCCGGGAGATCGAGACCTTCGACGCGCAGCTTCCCGCGATCGTCGATGCATGGGTGGCGGGCCGCCAGCGCGGGGCGCTCACGCGGCCCGGCTGACGACTCAGCCGTCCGCTACCCGGGTGCGCACTCCGAGCAGCGGCCCACGATCGAGAGGTGCGACAGGTTCACGTGGAACCGGCGATCGCGCACGAGCGTCGTCGTGAGCCGCCGCGCCTCGTCGGCCTCGATCTCCCACGTGTTGCCGCACGCCTCGCACCGGAGGTGGCCGTGCTCCCTCGACGGGCGGACGTGGAACTCCTCGCGCCCGTCGTGGCCGTGGGAGTGGCGGACCAGGCCGATCTCCTCGAGCACGTCGAGGGTCCGGTAGACGGTCGAGGCGGTGGTCTCCGGGTCCAGCACTCGGCATCGCTCCACGAGCTCCACGCCGGTCACGTGGCCGTCCGCGCCCACGAGCACCTCGACGAGCGCTCGCCGCTGCGGCGTCCAGCGCATCCCGCGCGCGTGGAGCTCGGCTCGTGCCCGGGAGATCGCATCGGGGAGGGCGGGAACCTGTTCCATCGTCGCGCTCGATGGTACATCCGTCCCTGCACCCGGTTCGTATTGAGGGATGTGCGATGCTTCTGCCCTTGGTCCAGATGCCACACCGTGCAATAGCGACCGCCCTCTGGTAGGCTCTCAGTCCCTCTCCTCCGCGTCCCCAGGAGGCCCGCAATGCTGACCACGCTCCGTCGCCTGCTCGGCTCCTCCGGCGGCCTGCGCAACCGGGTCGTCGCGGTCTACGCGTTCCTTGTGGTCTTCAACCTGGTCGCCTGGGCGCTCGCGATCGCGAGCTCGACCGCCTACCCGATCATGCTCCCGACGGCCTTCCTGGCCTACACGTTCGGTCTCCGCCACGCCGTCGACGCCGACCACATCGCGGCGATCGACAACTCGACTCGGAAGCTCATGCAGGACGGCGAGCGACCCGTCGGCGTCGGGCTCTTCTTCTCGCTGGGCCACTCCACGATCGTGGTCGGCCTCACGGTCCTCATCGCGATCTCGGCCGGGATCATCAGCGACATCCCGGCCGCCCGGCAGGTCGGCGGCCTCATCGGGACGGCCGTCTCCGGGACGTTCCTGCTCGTCATCGGGATCATCAACCTTGTCGTCCTGCTCGACATCTACCGGATGTTCCGGCAGGTCTCGGCCGGCGGGTCGTACGACGAGGAGAGCCTCGAGGACTTCCTCAACAACCGGGGCCTGCTCGCGCGGCTCCTGCGGCCGATGCTCCGGCTCATCCGCAAGAGCTGGCACATGTATCCGCTCGGGATCCTCTTCGGGCTCGGGTTCGACACGGCGAGCGAGGTCGCGCTCCTCGGCCTGGCTGCCACCTCCGGCGCCGGCCACCTCCCGGTCCCGCTCATCCTGATCCTGCCCGCGCTCTTCGCGGCCGGGATGTGCACGATCGACGCGACGGACGGCATCCTCATGCTCGGGGCCTACGGCTGGGCGTACGTCAAGCCCATCCGCAAGCTCTACTACAACCTCAACATCACCCTCGTCTCGGTCCTCATCGCGTTCGTGGTGGGCGGAATCGAGATCCTGAGCATCGTGGCCTCGGAGTTCCACCTGACGGGCGGGATCTGGGACGCCGTGACCGGCGTGGACTTCGGCCTCATCGGCGTGGCGATCGTGGCGGTCTTCCTGGTGAGCTGGGGCGCCTCGACCCTCATCTACCGGTGGAAGGGCTACGACAACCTGGCGACGAGCCCGGCCACGAACGCGTCCGCGCTCGACGGGATCGACCGGGCGGCCTGAGCGGGGGCTCCGTCGACCATGCGGGCCTTCATCGTTCGGACACTCCTTCGTGCCTGCGTCGGGGCGCATCGGCGCCGTCCTCGGGCTCGTCGGCACGAACCTCGATCCCGAGCTCCGCAGCCAGGAGCGGCGCGAGGTCGTGGAGCTGGTCGGGGCTGACGATCGCGCCCCGCAGGCTCTCGACGCCGATGAGCGAGCGCAGCCTCGCGCCGGTCAGGTCGACCCCGGAGAGCGTGGCGCCTGCGACGTTCAGCTCGTCGATGGTGCTGTCGACGAAGCGCACCGAGCGCGCGCGGACGGCGCGGAGGTCCAGGCCGCCGATCTCGCAGCCCTCGAACACCACCTCCTCGAGCGTCGCTCCGGCGAGATTGGCGAAGCCGATCTTTGCGCCACGCAGGCGCACGCCGGTCCACGTCGCGCCGGCCAGCGTCACCGCGCCCAGGCGGCCTCCCGAGATGCCGGAGTCGCGCCACGTGGAGTCGGCAAGATCGACGCTTGCCGCGCGGCAATCCGCGAGCACCGATTCCACGAGCCGCGCGCGCCGCATCGAGGTGCCGTCCAGGCAGCACCGCTGCAGGCGACATTCCATGAACCTGGCGTCACTCGCGTCCTGGCCCGTGAAGTCGCGGTCGACGAAGTCGAGGGCGTCGTAGTCGCGGTGCGGCTCGAGCCGCTCACCGTCGAAGGGCGTGAGGATCGGTGGGACCGGAGGTCGCCCCGGCGTTTCGACGCGCGCCTTTCGGGCTGTCGTGACCGCGACCTTCCTGGCTCTGGTCACGAACGCGGCGCCTGCCCGGGCACCTCGGGAGCGTTGCCCGACCGTGCCATGGTGCCGAGGTCGACGCCCGCCGCGTCTTGATCCACGCCCGGGCGGTCGGTTGTCCGCTGGGTGTGCTTCGCCTGGTACATGTGTCGGTCCGCCTCGCGGATGAGCTCGTCGAGCGTCCGTGGACGATCCGGGTCGAACAGGGCGACCCCTGCGCTCAGCGACAGCGCGAAGGCGCGGTCTGCCGTCTCGTTGGCCCGCCGAACCGCGTCGTCGATGCGTTGAACCAGCGTGGTCCCCTCGGTGGGGGAGATCTCGGTCGCGAGGATCGCGAACTCATCTCCACCGAACCGGGCGACGAGGTCCGCCTCCCGGAACGTCCCGGTCCGGAGCAGCTCTGAAACGTCGCGGAGCGCCTGATCCCCGGCCTCGTGCCCAAGACGATCATTGATGTCCTTGAGCCCGTCCAGGTCGGCGAAGACGAGCCAGAGCCGGTTCCGCGTCCGGATCGACGTGCGGAGCTGTTGCTCGGCGAGTGTCGTGAAGCCCCGCCGGTTCAGGAGCCCGGTCAACCCGTCGGTCAGCGACATCACGCGGATGGTCTCGACCATCTGGCGCCGCTCGGTCACCTCGCGCAGGACCACGAGCATCCCCGCATGGCCCCGCCTCTCGTCCTCGAGGGCGCTGAGCCGCACGTTGAACCACCGAGCCGCCGACGGAGGCGCTGCCGGCCCCGCGAGACCTTGTGGCTCGAGCTGTGCAGGTTCGATGGGGATCTCCACCTCTCCCTCCTCGGCCGCCTGGCATGCGACGACGAGCGCAGGGAACCTGTGGAGCACTCCGCCGAGCGCCTGCCCCACGGCATCTCGACCGATCCCCAGGAGTCGCGTCGCCGACAGGTTGAAGGCCGCGATCCGGTGCCGGGATCCAGCACGAGCACGGCGTCTGCGAGCGAGTCGACGAGCGTCGGCCAGGCGACCGGCATGACCTCGAGCAGCCGCGCCCGCAGGACGGCCCACGCGCCAATGAGCCCGGCGACCGCGAACGCGATCGAGCTCAGGTCGGCGTGCACGGACGACTCGAGCCCGGCCACGTAGACGACGCTGGCGGCCACTGGCGCGAGCGACCCGACGATGACGATTCGCATCCGGGCCGAGTAGACCCGGGGATATCGGTAGATGGCGGCCACGAGCGCAAAGAGCCCGAGCCCGACGAGGAGGTAGGCGTACGCAGCCTCCACCCAGAACCACGGACCATGCTCGTAGACGGCGGTGACACCCCATGCGTCGATGAGCGTGACCCCCGACCAGAGGAGGTGGTGCCACTCGTTCGTCGCCGCGATTCCCACCGAGACGGTTGGCACGAGCAGCAGGAGGGCGACCCGACCACGAGTCAGCCATCCGTCCTGGCGGGTCCAGGCGAGCACGAAGAGCAGGTAGAGAACCGGTGCGCTCTCGATTCCCGGGTAGGCGACGACGGACCAGGCGATCTTCATCGACCGGTCGACCGCCGACGCCTCGAGCGCGTTCGCGAGCAGCCACCAGCCGACGGCCAGCATGAGGAGCGCGAGTCCGCCCGCGCCCACGAGGCGGCGCCGCCGCCACGCCGCAAGCGCCACGCCGACCACGACCGCGGCCGAGGCCAGGTACGACAGGACGAGGAGGTTCAGCTGCAACGAGCCCTCCGGAAGGGAGCGGGATGCCGTTGCATTGCGGCCCCCCATCCTAACCGGCTGGCACTCGCTTTCGAATGGACCCGTCGCTGCGCAGACCAGATCCGCCGGGCAAAGAGCGCGGGACGCAATCGCGTCGCGCTGGCCGGCAACCCGGCCGCAGCGGCCACGTAGGCCTTCCAGGCGCGACAGCGGCAGGCCGCCGCCGGCAGCGGGCCGCACGCTCGGGCACGCGGCTCCCGTGACGTGTCACCGTACGGTGATGATCGAGGTGCGCGCGTTGGCCCCGGACGAGCTGCGGCTGGCCACGGAGATCGACGTGACCGAGGACGGGACGGTCGTCCTCGAGCAGCGCGGCATGGCCCTCCGCTCGAGGCGGGAGGAGTGGCACCGACCGCCCCGCGACGCGGCCGCATGGCGCGAGTTCGAGGCCCAGTGGCGCGTCTTCGTGCCCTCCTCGGGGGTTGCCCTCGGAGCGTTCGAGGGCGCCCGCCTGGTCGGGATCGCCACGCTCCGTCGCGCGATCCGCCAGGGGCTGGACCAGCTCGAGGCCCTCTTCGTCGACCGCGCCCACCGGCGCCGGGGCGTCGCGACGGCGCTCGTGGCCGGGATCGAAGCGCTGGCCCGGTCGGGCGGCGCACGTCTGCTCTACGTCTCCGCGACCCCGTCCCAATCGGCGGTCGGGTTCTACGAGAGTCGAGGGTTCACCCCGACCTCCGGTCCGATCCCGGAGCTGCTCGCCCTCGAGCCCGACGACGTCCACATGACGCTCGCACTCTGACCGGGCTCGGCTCGCTACGCGCCTCGCGCCTGCTTGGTCGCGAGCAGCGCTGCATCGGCTCGCGCCAGGACGTCGTCGAGCGTCTCGCCCCCGGCGAGCGCCGCGAGGCCCACGCTGATCCCGGCGCCAACGGCGGACCGCAGCGATCGGTTGATCAGCTCGAAGCGTCGCTCGACGTCGGAGACCTCCGCCGCGCCGAGCCCGCCCTGCGCAGGGATGCTGCGACCGGTCGCAGGGCGACAGAAGGGGCTCGCGATCATGGCGCCCGCGAGCGCGACGGGATCGCGGACGGGCGGGACACGCGCCGATCGGCGCGACGATCCCACAGGGGCACGGGAACCGTTCCGACGGGCGAACGCCGGTAGCGGACGGAACGAGACGAGCGAGACGCGGTAAGGGGAGCGACGTACGATCCGTGCATGACGCCCCACTCGAAACCGCGTGAGCGCCACGTCCTGGCCCGGACCCACACGCAATTCCCGGCGGCGATCGCGCCTGCCGATCCGGTCGAAGCGGCCGGCGCCGCGCGAGCCTGCGCATGACCCGGGCCGCCCCGGGCACCACGATCGCCACCGTCGCCTGGGTGGACGACGCGATCGAGATCATCGACCAGACGAAGCTCCCGGCCGCGTGCGAGATCCTCCGACTCGAGACCGTCGACGCAGCGATCGATGCGATCCGGCGACTGGCGGTTCGCGGCGCCCCCGCGATTGGCGTCTGCGGCGCGCTCGCCGTCGTCCTCGGCCTCGACGAGGCCCGTCCGGCCTCCACCGCCCGCGCCCTCTCGGTGCTCGATGAGCTTGTGGTGCGCGTCGGCTCGGCGCGGCCGACCGCCGTCAACCTCTCCTGGGCGGTCCGCCGGGTGCGCGACGCCGCGGTCGCCGAGCCCACGCCAGCCGCTGTCCGCGAGCGCGCCCTCGGCGAGGCGCTGCGAATCCTGGACGAGGACCGAGAGGCGTGCCGCCGGATCGGCGAGCTCGGGCGCGCCGAGCTCGCTGCCGCAACGCGGATCCTCACCCATTGCAACGCCGGCCGGCTTGCGACCCTCGGCTCCGGCACGGCGCTCAGCGTCGTCTACGCGAAGGCCGCCGCGGGCGAACCCGTCGCGGTCTTTGCCTGCGAGGCACGGCCGCTTCTGCAGGGAGCCCGCCTGACCGCCTGGGAGCTGATGGACGCGGGAATCGACGTCACGCTCATCGTCGACGGCGCGGCCGCGCCGCTCCTCCACTCCGGCCGGGTCGACGCGGTCGTCGTGGGCGCGGACCGGATCGCTGCCAACGGCGACACGGCGAACAAGGTCGGCACGTTCGGCCTGGCGCTTGCCGCGCGCCACGCGGGCGTCCCCTTCTACGTCGCCGCGCCCCGCTCCACGTTCGACCTGGCGACGCCGTCCGGCGACGCGATCGTCATCGAGGAGCGGCCGGTCGACGAGGTGCGCCGCTGGCAGGGGCATCCCTCCGCGCCGGGCGACGTCGCGGTCTGGAATCCCGCCTTCGACGTCACGCCGCACGCGCTCGTGACCGCCTACCTGACCGACGCCGGCGTGCTCCAGCCGCCGTTCGCCGAGCTGTCGGGGGCAGGGCGCCCGGTGCCCGCGCCATGACCGTGCCGTCCACCTGGACCGAGGCACGAGAACGGGTCCTCGTCTTCGCGCAGCGGCTGCTCGCTGAGCGCCTCGTCTACTTCACCGCGGGCAACATCAGCATGCGTATCGCCGACGACCCGGAGCTCGTCGCGATGACGCCCGCGAGCACCCCCTACGACACGATGCGTGCCTCCGACGTGGTGATCGTGCGCGTGGACGGGCGCGTCGTCGACGGCGCCCTGAAGCCCACGTCCGAGCTGCCGCTGCACACCCTGACCTACGCGCGTCGCCCGGACGTCGCCGGGATCGTCCACACCCACAGTGCCGCCGCGATGGCGGCCGCGGCGATGGGCCTCACGATCCCCCCGATCCTCCACGGCCTGGTCGCCGCCTGTGGCGGCGACATCGTAACGGCCCCCTACGCGCGCGGCGGCACCGCGGAGGTGGCGGAGCTCACCGCGGACGCCCTGCGTGACCGGAGCGCGTGCCTCCTCCGCAACCACGGCGTGCTCGCGATCGGGCCGACCGTCGACCATGCGTACAACGCGGCCTCGGTGGTCGAAGGCGTCGCCGACGCGTATCTCCGGGCGCTTGCGTTCGGACCCGTGCCCGAGATCGCGCCCGACGAGGTGGCCCGGATCCGGCGGGAGCAATGGTCACCCGCGTGGACCGCCGAATCCACCGTGCCCACCCACGGGGGATAGGCTCGCCTCCTTCGCCACGGACGGCCGGGTTTGGGTGCCGCGGGTGCCCGGCGATCGGACCGGAGAGCCCCGGGCGGGCCCACATGACGGGCCGTCATGACATGGGAGCGTCGACGCCGCAGTATCCGGTGATCCCGCTCGGCGAGCGGGAGTTGCCGTGCCCACCGTCTGGCGGCCCGCCAGCACGGCCACCCGTACCGTCTCGAGGCTCCCGCGATGTTGACTGACCGTCCCCTGGCCCAGTCCGCGTCGACCGTGCCCGTCCGCTGTTCGGACTGCCTGCTGCCGTTCGATCCCCGCGACGCGCACCGCCAGATGCGCACGCTCGATGGCCCGCTTGCCCTCTGCAGCGACTGCACCTGGCGCCTCGAGCACCCCGGTGACGCGCGCCCCACCTGATCCTCGCTGACGCGCCGCGCTGGTCGCGGGCGGACCGCCCCAGGTCGCGGCCGGACCCGTCGCGATATCCACCCACGTTCGAGGACACACCGATGGACGAACAGGACGTTCGCGAGCGCGCCGAGGCACTCTGTGCCGCGGCCGTCGCCGGCGACATCGACCGGGTGATCGAGGACTTCAGCCCGGAGCTGCGACACAACCTCGGGGAGGTTCTCGCCCTCCTGCCGCTCCCCTCGAGCCACGCCACGATCGAGACGATCGAGCGCGGTGGCGGTTCCGGGTACACGGTCGTGCTCCGGCTCGTCGGCGAGGCAGAGGAGGTCCAGGTCCAGACGCGCTGGAAGGACCGCGACGGTCGCATCACGCTCATCGAGGCGAGCCACCTGAGCAGGACCGAGAAGGCCGCCCCGGACCTTGACGGCGAGGCTGCGGCCGATGGTCCGGGTGGGCTGACGGCCTGATCGAGCGATCGCTCGTGTCGACCTGGCCGCTTCGGCGCGCCCCCATGCCGGGCCGGACTACCGCCGCCGTTCCCGGTACGGACGGGCCACCTCGACAGGCACCAACCCGAGCCTATGGTTACCGTGGAGAGGCTCGCCACTGGGTCCCCGGGGAGCGCGCCTTCACGACCGCACGAGGTTCATCCTGAGCGCCCCACGCCCACGCGCCTTCTCCATGACGCCCTCGGCCCCCGCACCGATGCCGATGGACATGGTCGACCCTGCCCGCCGCCTGCTCGACGAGGTGGAGGCGGTCGCGCAGATCGGCTCCTACTCGCTCGACATCGCATCGGGACTGTGGGTGAGCTCGACGGGGCTCGACGCGATCTACGGGATCGACGCGGCATACGTGCGGTCCGTGGACGGCTGGGCCTCGCTCGTCCATCCCGACCAGCGGGAGGCGATGGTCGCCTACTTCACCGACGAGGTGCTCGGGCGCCGGCAGCCCTTCGACCGGCAGTACCGCATCGTCCGCGCGGACACCGGCGAGGAGCGGTCCGTGCACGGGCGCGGCGCCCTCGAGCTCGACGAGGCCGGCCGTCCGGTTCGCATGTTCGGCACGATCGCGGACGTCACCGAGACGCACCGGGCGCAGCAGGCCCTGGTGGCGTCGGAGCTTCGCTACGCCGCCATCTTCGATGGGGCGATCGAGGCGATCGTCGTAGCTGACACGGCGTCGGAGCGGTTCCGCTGGGCCAATCCCGCCGCGTGCGCGCTGCTCGGGTACACACGAGACGATCTGCTGGAGCTGACGATCCCCGACGTGCACCCATCGGCCGACCTGCCGATGGTCCGTGAGCAGCTCGAGGCGGTGGCCGACGGCAGGCTCCCCATCGCGAAGTCCGTGCCGTATCGGCGCCGCGACGGGTCCGTCGCGCTCGTGGACGTCCGGGCGTCGTGGGCCGAGGTGGATGGGCTGGCCTGCATGATCGGCTTCCTGAGCGACGTCACCGAGATCCGCCGCCTCGAGACCGGCCTCGCCCGCGAGTTCAGCGAGCGTTCCCAGGTGGCGGCGGCGCTGAGCCGGCTCCAGCCGGCCGCGACCGCGGAGGCAACCGCCGCCGAGATCTGCGACGAGCTGTTCGGCCTTCCCGGCGTCGACGTCGCGTCCATCGTCAACTTCGTCGGTCCCGAGCAGGCAACCCCGCTCGCCCTGCGCGGGCCCGACGGCCTGCCCGCGACGCCCGGCCGGCGCCTGCCCGCGGCTCGGGCGGCCTACCTGTACGGGCGGGCGGTTCAGGGCCCGTGGGCCGAGCGGTTCGCGCCGCGGCCCGAGGACGGGCTCTACGGCCAGCTATCGGCGCTGACGGGCCTCCGGGCGATGGCCTACGCCCCGATCCGCAACGGGGATGGCCTCCTGGGTCTCATCGCGGCCGGGACGTGCGACGAGGAATACGCCCGTCATCTCGTGGACCGCCTCCCGGCCGTCGGCGAGTTCGCGGCAACCGCGAGCGCGCTCCTCAGCCGGGCCCTGGAGAGCGGCCACCGCGACGAGCTGCTCCGGGGACGCGTGCGGCGGGCCCTGGCGCCGGGCGGCCTGCACCCGGTCTTCCAGCCGATCGTCGAGCTCGGCTCGGGCGTCCGCGTGGGGTACGAGGCCCTGACCCGGTTCACGGACGGGACCCCGCCCGACCGCATGATCGCCGACGCCCACACGGTGGGGCTGGGCGTGGACCTCGAGGTCGCCTGCATCGCGGCAGCGCTCGACGCCGCGGACTCCCTCGCGCCCGGCTGCTGGCTGAGCCTCAACGCGTCGCCGGACGTGATCATCCACTCGCGGCGGCTTGCCAGACTGCTCGCCGGTCGCTCGCGGCGGATCGTGCTCGAGGTCACCGAGCACATCGAGATCGACGACTACCCAGCGATCGGCCGGGCGGCGGCACGACTCGGGCCCACGGTCAGCCTCGCCGTCGACGACGCGGGCGCGGGGTTCGCGAGCCTTCGCCACGTCGTGGAGCTTCGTCCGCGCTTCCTCAAGATCGACATCAGCCTCGTGCGGCACGTCGATCGCGACGTGACCCGCCAGGCCATGATCGCCGGTCTGCGCCACTTCGCCGGCCGCGCCGGCTGCGACGTGATCGCGGAAGGGATCGAGCAGCGGGCCGAGCTGGAGATGCTGCGCGAGCTCGGCGTCACGCTGGGCCAGGGCTACCTGCTGGGCCGGCCGAGCGCGGTCGGCGTGACCGCCGATGGGTTCACGCCCGGCGGCGTCCCAACGGCCTGAGCACGAGCCCCAGCTGTCCGCGGCCGCGACCCCGCCGGGGCCGGTCAGCGACCGGCCTCGCAGCCTCCTAGCGGCGCGGCTCGAGCAGCGCGGCGGCGATCTCCGCGAGGGCGCCCAGCGCCGGGTCGGCGGACGACTGGGCACGCACCTGGAGGCAGACGCTGTCCGCCCCGGCGTCGAGGTGGGCCCGCACCCGCCCCACGATCGCGTCGACGTCGCCGCAGACGATCACGGCGTCGATCAGGCGGTCGCTCCCCTCCCCGGCGAGGTCGTCGTCGCTCCAGCCCAGGCGGCGCAGGTTATTCGCGTAGTTGGGAAGCGCCAGGTAGTTCTTCGCGAAGGCGCGGGCGACGCGGCGCCCCTCGGCCGGGTCCGTGGCGAGCACTGCTGTCTGCTCCACGACGAGGCACGGCTCCGGGCCGAGATGCCGGCGCGCAAAGGCCGAGTGCTCGACGGGGACGAAGTAGGGGTGCGCGCCGTCGGATCGCTCCGCGGCGAGCTCGAGCATGCGCGGCCCGAGCGCGGCAAGCACGAGCGGCACCGGCGGCACGGGCTCCGGCGCGCCGTACGGGGCAGCCGCCATCGCGTCCAGGTAGGCGCGCATCGTCTCGATCGGGGGGCCGTACGATCCGCCGCGGGTGGCGACGGAGGGCGCGTGGCTCACGCCGATCCCGAGGACGAAGCGGCCCGGGTACGCCTCGCCGAGCGTCCTCGCCCCGTTGGCCATCGCCATCGGGTCGCGGGCATGGATGCTGGCGATCCCCGACGCGACGGCGATCCGCTGCGTGGCTGCGAGCAGGATCCCGGCGTGGCCGAACACCTCCTTGTTGCCGAGCGTCTCGGGAATCCACACCGCCGGATAGCCGATCGCCTCGAGACCGCGGGCGGCCGCGCCAGCGTCGCTGGCTCCGAGCCGCTGCAGCGCCCAGCTCCAGACCCCGGCCGGCCCGAGCATCTCCGCCAGCCGGCGTCCGCCGTATCCACCGATCCCGCTCATCGACGCGACTCTCCTCCGGGCAATCGGGGCGCGCAGCGGCGTCCCGCTGGATCCCCGAAGCCTAGCGACCCGCCCGACGACCTGCCGGCTGCGCGTGCCGCCGGTCGCGAGGCGCCCGGGGCATCAGGCCAGCGAGAGGATCCGCAACCCGAAGGCGCCGCTCGGCGCGGTCACGACCACCCGGTCCCCGGCCCGCGCGCCCATCAGCGCCCGGCCGACCGGCGACGTGCTGCTGATCCGCCCGTCGGCGGGAGCGGCCTCGTGGCTGCCGACGATCGTGTACGTCTCCTCGCCGTTGTCGTCCTCGACCGTCACCGTCGTGCCCAGGCTGACGTGGCTCGTCGACGATCCTTCGATCTCCACGGCGTCGCGGAGCAGCACGGTGAGCTGGTTGACGCGGCCCTCGAGGATCGACTGCTCCTTGCGCGCCGTCTCGTACTCCGCGTTCTCGCGGAGGTCGCCGAGCTCGCGGGCGGCGGTGATCCGGGCCACGACGACGGGCCGCTCGACGGTGGTGAGCTGCTCGAGCTCGGCGCGAACGCTCACGATGCCGCTCGAGGAAAGGTAGACGGTGCTGCTCATGATCGGGCGATCTCCGGGGGCGAGAGGACGAGGCTGGGTCAGCCAGTCTGACAGGTGATCCCGGAGCATGCCCGCAACCCCCCCTGGGAGCGTCCCTCGCGGCCGGCGCGACGGTCGTGTCGACGCGGCCTCGGCGCCGAAGAGGCGCCGATCGGCGCGGTGCCGACGGACGGGGCCCCGGCTACGCCTTCCGCTCGAGCAGCTCCTCGGCGGCGAAGAGGTTGATCCCGCTGTCGATCAGGTCGAGCAGCCCGCGCATCGTGCGCTCCTCCTCGACCTGCTCCTCGATGAACCACTGCAGGAACTGGAGGCTGCGGTGATCCGCCGCCGCCGTCGCGGCGCCGGCGAGCGCGTCGAACTGTCCGGTCACGCGAAGCTCGCTCTCAAGAGCGGCCCTGACCGCCTCCCTGGCCGAGGCGTACCGGGTCGTACCCGGCCCGATCGCCGGCAGGTCGAACGGGATGCCGTTGTCGACGAGGAACGAGATGATCTTCGCGGCGTGCTGGGCTTCCTCGACCGACTGGGCACGGAACACCCCGGCCCACTTCGCGAGGCTCTGCCCCTCGAAGTACAGCGAGATCCCGTAGTACGCCTGGTGGGCGTTGAGCTCGTGCCCGACCTGGGCGATGAGCAGGTCGCGGACCTCGTCGGTGATCATGGCTGTCCTCCTCCCTCCGGCATCTTCGCGCGGAGGATACCTTCGATCGGGGGACGCCGCGGCCGCCGGCCGGCAGTGGCACCCTCCCCCGAGCGCCGGCCCGGGCCCGGCCTCTCCTCGAGCCCGCGACCGCATCGCTAGAGTTCGCGAGATGCCCGCCACGTCGCGCCGCAGGGCGCTCTTCCTCATCTGCGCCGTCGCCGTCGCGGTTGCGACGAACTACACGATCCAGGGCCCCGTCCTGGGCCTGATCCGCGCCGAGTTCGGGTTGTCGTCGGCGGATGCGGGCAGCATTGCCACGGCGTTCTTCGCCGGCTCCGCGGCCACGATGCTGGCCGGAGGCGCGATCGCGGACCGGATCGGCACGCGGCCCGCCGTGACCCTGGGGTTCCTGCTCGTCGCGGTCGGCAACCTCGGCACCGGCCTCCTCGCGCCGAGCTTCCCCGCCCTGCTGGCATGGCGCGTCCTCGGCGGCCTCGGCTCGGGCTTCGGGTTCGCGGCCGGTGCCGCCTACACGCGCTCGATCTTCGACGATCGCGGGCGCCACCTTGCCCAGGGGCTCTACGGCGCGGCGTTCCTCCTGGGGTCGGGGATCACCCTCGCCTATGTCCCGGTCCTCGCCGGCCCGTCGGGCGACTGGCGGCTGGCGTTCACGCTGTCCGCGGTCGCGGTGACGGCGGTCTGGGTGGCCTGGACGCTGCTCGCCCCGGCCGAAACCGGGACACCGGCCGGCGGCGGCGCGCTGGACGCGCTCATCGTGGCGCTGCGCGAGCGCAACACCTGGCTGCTGGCCCTGTGCCACATGTGCGGCTTCGGGATGGCCATCGTCGTCAGCACGTGGGTCACCCTCTACCTGGAGGACGCCTTCGGCCTCGCGATCGGGGCGGCCGGGCTGCTCGGCTCGCTCACGCTCGTGCTCGGCATCGTCTCGCGGGCATCGGGCGGGGCCGTCCTCGAGGCGGGGGTGGCACCGGTCCGCGTGGTCCGGATCGGCCTGGCGCTGGCCATCGCCGGGCTCACGATGATCGCGCTCGCGCCGGCGCTGCCGCTCGCGGTCGCCGGCCTGGTCATCACCGGCCTCGGCGTCGGGTTCCCGTACGCGGCCGTCTTCAACGGGGCCGCGGCGAGCGTCCCCGCGAGCGCCGCCTCCGCCCAGGCGATCGTGGGCTGGGGCGGCCTGCTCACCGCGATCTTCGGAGCGCCGCTCGTCGGCGTTCTGCTCGACGCGACGGGGAGCTTCACCGCGGGGTTCCTCGTCCTCGCCGCGATCGTCGTTGCCGTCCTGGTCCTGACGTCGCTGGTCCGGCCGTTCGACCTCGCGGCGGCCGAGTCGCCGTGATCAGGCGGGGACGGCCCCGCCGCGGAGGACGAGATGGTCGTCGAGCCGGCGGCCACCGGGACGTGCATCCGCCCGGCGCCCGGGCCCGATCCGTCGCTCACCGACGCCCAAGTAGGACGGATGGGGGGCGTTCGCGCACGGTGCGGCACATCCGCCGCAGAACTCCTCGATGAGCGCCGCCGCGAGCTGATATCGCCGCGAGCGCGCCAGCAGGCGTCGCGCCGTGAACGGGTCCAGCGCGGCGGAGCTCCGCGCGGCCGCACGGGCTTCCTCGCGGTATCCGTGGACCGACCGTTCGGGGTCCAGCGCGGCGGAGCTGACGAGGGACGACAGCGCGAGCTCACCGGGGGCCCGTCCCTGGTCGCGGTAGTCCCATCCCGCACCGATCGTCGAACCGAGGATGTGGAGATCGCAGGCAGCCATCGAAGGTTCTCCCGGGCCGCCCTGCGCTCCACGGGCCGCATCAGCGGCCCACCATCCAGGGGCTCCAGCGCACGTCGACGCCGACGGCATTCTCCGTGCTCGACGTGGCCTCGTCATGACGGAACGTCATGCGTGGGCCGCCACGGATGGGGCTTGTCCGGCCTGACCGACCGGCAGCCGTGGGCCTCACGGGGTGAGGTCGATGACTCCCTTCATCCCGGCCTCGTAGTGGCCAGGCTCGTGGCACGCGAACGCGTACGGGCCGACCCCGCCGAACGTGTACGTCAGGTATTCGACGTGCAATGGCTCGATCTTGTCGGCTTCGACCACGATCTGGCCGTCCGCCTGGTCCAGGGCGACACGGTCGGCCGGTCCGACCTGGAACTCGTGCGTCAGGGAGGTGCCGACGTTCGGAAGCACGAACAGGATCGTCTCGCCGGGCGTCACCGAGACCTCGCTCGGCACGAACTCCAGGTGATCGTCCATGCGGATCACGACCATTCGAGGATGCCCCACGGTCCCGATCCAGGGCGTGGTCGGGATGACGTTCACGAAGCCGTACATCCCGTTCTCGTAGTGGCCCGGCGCGTGGCAGGCGAAGGCATACGGCCCGGTCCCGGTGAAGGTGTATGTCAGCGTCTTTGTCGAGGCAGGGGTGATGTTCGCGACCTCGGGCGTGCTCGGGTTGTCGTCGAAGACGTCGGCCATCGGCCCGACCTTGAACTCGTGCGTGGCCTGGCCGGTGTTGTTGATCCGGAACGTGATCGTCTCGCCCTGCTGGACGCTGACAACATTCGGCTCAAACAGGAGCAGGTCGGTGACCGCGATCTTGATGATGCGCGGGTTTGCCTTCGTTCCGGCGACGAAGCCGGGCTCGCCCGGATCCGGCGGGCCGGGCGGACGCGGCGTCGGGCTGGCAGAGAGGGCCGGCGACGGAGACGGGGCCGCGCTCGGCGAGGCGGCTGGCGACGCCGACGCGACGGCAGCGGAGGCGGAAGCGGAGGGCGCGGCGGAGGGAGCGGCGGAGGGAGCGGCCGAGGGAGCGGCCGAGCCGGGGACGCCGGCGACCTGGGCGCCCGGGGGCGGGAACGACCAGCTCGGCGCGCTCGCGCTGGTGCATGCGGCGAGCGCGACAACGAGCGCGGCCGCGCCAATGCGCAGACGCTGCGGCAGGACGCGACCCCACATCGTGGCTTTTCCCTCCGGTGTCATGGTGGCGTGGACGGGGCTGATCATCTCGCCGGCGTCAAGGCTCGTGGCGCTGGTGCCACCCGACGCAACGGCGTGCCGCGCGAGGATCTCCTCGGCGGGGATGAACGCACCCGCGATCGCTCCGGCCGCTCGGGCAGGGCCGGTGATGACGACCCGTAATGACACGCTCGGCCGGAGGCCACACACTCCATCCACAGTCCGGGACCGAGGTCCCGGCGACGAATCGAATCCTCCCCTCGAACCTGCCCTGGTGTCGCAGAATCTCCCTCCGACACCAGGGCAGGCGCCTGTCCGGCGGCCCGATCGCGGAGCGAACCCGGGCAGCGCGGCGCTGTGGAGGCCGGCTGGCCGCGGACGCACGATCCGCGGGGTCGGAGCCTATGCGGCCGGGCCGGTGGTTCGCCCGAGGAGCCCCAGCGCCTCGAGCGCGGTGCGGAGCGGTCCAGGACCGGTGAAGTGCAGCGCGTGCATCCCCATCTCGGCGGCAACCTCGACGTTCCGGGGTGCGTCGTCGACGAAGACGGCGTCACGCGGGTCCAGCCGGTAGCGGTCGAACAGGACCCGGAAGAGGCGCGGGTCCGGCTTGGAGACGCGCTCCCGCCCGGAGATGACGATCCCCTCGAAGAGGCCCAGGAACGGGAACCGCTCCCGGGCGACCGGGAACGTCTCCGCCGACCAGTTGCTGAGCGCATACAGCGGCACCGCCCGGGCATGGAGCTCGCCGAGGATCGCGACCGTTCCCTCGATCCCCTCCCCGAGCGTCTCCGGCCAGCGCTCGTGGAAGGCCACGATGCGCTCCCGCTCCGACGGAAAGTCGTCCACGAGCTGGGCCACGGCCTCGGCGAACGGCCGGCCCGCGTCCTGGCGCGCATTCCATTCGGGCGTGCAGACGGTCGCGAGGAACGCCTCCATGGCGGCCTCGTCACCGCCGAACATCTTCCGGTAAAGGTGTCGCGGATCCCAGTCGATCAGGACGCCGCCGAGGTCGAAGACGACCGCGGATCGACGCCCATCGGCGCCAATTCCTGTTCCTCGATCCATGGCCCCAATTGTGGCGTCATCGGCACGGGATCGTGCCGCGCTGCGGCCGACATCGCCCACCACGGCCGGTCGCCTGCCCCCGGCCGATCCGAACGAACTCGCCCCCGGAGCTCTACTCTGGGCGCGATGTCCGGCCTCTCCCGTCCCTCGGACCGCCGTGCGGCGCAGCGCCGCACGGCCGTCGTGCTGGCCGCCTGCCTCTGGCTGGGCGCGTCCACGCTCGCCGGGGGCGCTGCCCTGGGGGCCACGCCGGCGCCCGGCGGCGCGGTCGGACCGGTGGCCGGTGCGTCGACGCACCTGCGGCCCGACGAGGTCCTGCGGGCGCCGCTCTGGCAGCTGGCAACCGGTGGGCTCTCGACGGCCAACCGCCGGCAGCTCCTCGCGGACCTCGTGATCGATGGCCAGCCGGCCGATCCAGCGATCGCGGTGACCATCGACCTCGACGGCCCGCTCACGGGCCCGACGCTCGACGCCCTGGTGAGTGCCGGTGCGAGGGTCGTGAATCGCGCCGCCCGAACGGTCGACGCGTACGTCGCGACCGACCGCCTCGTGGCAATCGCGCTGATCGGCGGGGTCCACTCGATCCGCCCGATCCGGCGGCGCCCGGCGACCGGCGCCGTCAGCCCCGTCGCGACGCTCCACGGCTCGGCTGCCTGGCAGGCCGCGGGCCTCACCGGGACCGGCGTGAAGGTCGGGATCATCGACGGAGGGTTTGCGGGGATCGCGCCGCTGCTCGGGACCGGCGTGCCGGCCGCGGTCCACGCGCACTGCTACACGGCCGTCGGCACCTTCACCGCGAACCTTGCCGACTGCGCGAACGGCGAGTCGCACGGGACGGCCGTGGCCGAGGCGGTCTACGACATGGCACCCGGCATCGACCTGTACCTGGCGGACCCGATCTCCTCGCTCGACGAGCAGAAGGCCGTGACCTGGATGACGGCCAACGGCGTCCGGATCATCAACGCGTCGTTCTTCTCCGGCCTGATCTTCGAGGGGCCGGGGGACGGGACGTCGCCCTACGGCGACTCGCTGTACGCGCTGGTTGACCAGGCGGTCGCGGCGGGCGCCCTCTGGGTGAACGCGGCCGGCAACGCCGGCGATTCGGGGTGGACGGGACCATGGACCGACCCCGACAACGACGGGCTGCTCGACTTCGCGCCCGGCATCGACACGGACAGCATGACCCTGGCCGCCGGCGCGGACGTCACGGTGGCGATCCGGTGGGCGGACCCGTGGGGCGCGTCGTCGAACAACTACGACCTCGAGCTCTACTCGGGCTCGATCCTGGTCGCCTCGTCCACGGACGTCCAGGCCGGTGCCGGTGATCCGTTCGAGGTCGTCGACTACCGGGCGCCACGTGCCGGCACCTATGCCATCAGGATCCGGCTCGTGTCGGGCGCACCGACGTCCCGCATGCAGCTCCTCGTCGGCACGAGCCAGGACGTCAGGCTCACGCAGCAGGTCCCGGACGGCACGCTGCCGACCCCGGCCGACAGCGCGAACCCCGGCATGCTCGCCGTCGGCGCGGTGAAGGTCGACCAGCCGACCGACATCGAGCCCTACAGCTCGCGCGGCCCGACGCTCGACGGGCGGACGAAGCCCGACCTCGTCGCCGCCGACTGCGCCCCCACCGTGACGGACAACCCGTTCTGCGGCACGAGCGAGGCGGCGCCGTTCGTGACGGGTGCCGCGGCCCAGGTCCTCCAGGCCCGGCCGGCGCTGACCCCGGCCCAGCTGGCCGACTGGCTCCGGTCCCATGCGTTCCCGCTGGGGAGCCCCGTCCCGAACTCCACGTTCGGCGCGGGACGGCTCGACCTCGGGCCGCTGCCGTTCCCGCCCGCCGCGTCGCTCGCCTTCGCCGTGCCGCCCACCGGCGCGGTCGCCGGCGCCCCGCTGACAGGCCAGCCGGCCGTGCTGCTCCAGGACGCCGCGGGGCTCGTCGTCGGGTCGGGCCCCGGCAGCACCGTCGGCCTGTCCATCTCGCTCGCCGGCAACCCGACCGGGGCCACGCTCACCTGCCCCGGCGGCCTGACCCGCAATGCCGTCGCGGGCATGGCGTCCTTCGACGGGTGCGCGATCGATCGCCCCGGGACCGGCTACGTGATCCGGGCCGATTCGGCCGGGCTGCCGTCGGCCTCGTCGGCGCCGTTCGACATCCTGGATCCGGGGTCGGCGCTCCCGCTGACGCTGGCTGCCCAGCAGGGCCTGATCACGGTGGGCGGGACGGCCGCGCTCAGCGCCGGCTTCACCCCCGCTCCGGCCACGGCCGGCCAGCTGCTCGCAGTCGAGCAGTCCGCGGACGGCCTCCACTGGACCTCGACCGGAAGCCTGGCCACGGACGCGACCGGGGGGCTGCTCGTGAGCACGGCGCCGACCGTCACGAGCTGGTACCGCGTCCGCTTCGGGGGCGGCCCGAACCTCCCGGCTGCCACCAGCTACCCCGTGCGCGTCGTGGTCCGGCAGACGATCGCGCTCGGCACGTCGCTGCACCCGTCACGGACCATCACGCGCGGGACGACGGTCACCTTCACCTCGATCGTCCGGCCGGCCGGTGCCGGGCTCCCGCGCGCGACCGTGAGCTACGTCGTCTACCGCCGCGTCGCGACCGCGTGGGTCCTCTATCGCCGCATCTCCGTGACCGGCGACGCGACGGGGATGGCCCGGCTGGCCTGGCGGTTCAGCCTCCCGGGGTCGTGGTACGTGCGCTCGGCGGCCCTCGCCACGACATCGAACGCACAGAGCACTTGGAGCGCCGTCGCCCGGTACGACGTGCCGTAGGCCAGACGGCGCACGGGGCGCCCCCGGCGCTATCCTCGACGTGATGGCCAATCGACGCCTCGCCCGGTGGATGCGCAACGCCGAGTCCGCGGCGCTGCTCGAGAGCTTCCTCGTCGCCGCGGTCGTCTCGTTCCTCGCGATCCGCGCCTTCCTCGCCGCCACGGGCTACCCGCGGCTGGGCGGGAACGGGATCCACATCGCGCACATGCTCTGGGGCGGCCTCCTGATGCTCGCCGCGCTCATGCTCCTGCTGGCCTACCTCGGCCGGTCGGTCCAGCACGTCGCGGCGATCGTCGCGGGCCTGGGCTTCGGGACGTTCGTGGACGAGATCGGCAAGTTCGTGACGGCCGACAACGACTACTTCTTCCGACCCGCGGTGGCGATCATCTACGTGACGTTCGTGGCGATGTTCCTCGTCGGGCGTGCGCTCGTCGGCCGCCGCCAGCTCCGCCCGAACGAGGCCCTCGCGAACGCGCTCGCCCTGCTCGCCGGCACGCTCGACCGGCCCGTCGCGCCGCACGACCGGGCGCGCCTCCACCGGCTCCTTCGCCGGGCCGACCCGGAGTCGGAGCTGACCGTGCTGATGCGGAAATACGTCGCCGGGCTTCCCAGGACCCGGGAGAACGAGTCGTCGATCGAGCGGCTTCGCCGCCGGCTCGACGACGCCTACCGGTCCCTCATGGCGAACGACTGGGCCGAGCGGGCGCTCGTCGTCGGCGTGATCGCCTACACGGCGTTCGCAGTCGTCGGCGTGCTCGTCGTCACGATGGAGGCACCGGCGCCGGGCTCGCCGGAGAGCTCCGCCGTCGCGACCGTGGCCCAGCTCATCTCGACGCTTGCCGGCGCCGTCCTCGTCGCGTGGGGGATCCTGAGACTCCACGCGTCCCACGCGGACGCCTACCGATGGTTCATGCGAGGGCTCCTGGTGTGGATCCTCGTCACCCAGGTGTTCATCTTCTACAGCTCCCAGCTCGCCGGCCTCGGCGGGCTCGCCGTCGACCTGGTGGCGTACGGGAGCCTGCGGTTCGCGCTCGCCCACGAGCTCGCGGACGCGGCCGAACGGGCCGGCGGCTGAGCGTCGGGGCTGCGCCTCCGGCGGCGCTCCGTGGCGGGCCCGATCAGCGGGCGGGCAAGCCCGGCCGGCCGGAGCGACCCATCACGAGCACGGCCGCGCCCACGATGATCACGACGTCGATCACGAGGCCGAGGGAGGCGTCCGGGAGCCCGGCCGCACAGATCGCCGCCGAGACCGCGGCCGCGACGACGGCCCCGCGCAGCGCCCAGGACGCGTTCCGCCAGAGCCCCCATGCGGCGACGAGGAAGGCCGCCACGCCGATGAGCCAGGCAATCCCGACGACGCGGGCTCCCCCGTCGCCGATCTCCACCGCCCCGTTGAAGGCGGTGGTCCGGTAGGCGAGCTCCGGCAGGGTCGCCAGCTGCCAGGCGGCGACGAACCCCATCAGGTGGATCAGGCCGTGCAGGGCGAAGAAGACGGCCGCGGCGCGCCGCAGAATCGCGTTCACTGAATGCTCCTCACCTCTCGCCGGCGCGCGCCACCGGCCGGACGGCAGGTGCGTCGCCCACGTCAGGCTCCCGCGGAGGCCGAGTCCGCCTTGAGCGCTGCCGCGATCCCGCGGGTCCATTCCCGGACATCGGCCCAGGGACGGAAGTCGCCCTCCGGTACGCGAACCGCCGTGAGGATCACCTTCTCGCCGAGGCCCAGCACAGCCCTGTCCACCTTGCCGGCGAAGACCCGGTGCTCACGGGCGCGCGTCGCCTCGATGATCTCGGCGATGTCGGCGGGGTCCTCCTCCGGCTTCGGCGGCTCGCCGATCGGCCCGCTGGAGAACAGCCAGACGGGCAGCGATGCAAAGGCCGCGGAATGGCGCTCGACGAGGTTCTTCGCCGTGTCCATCCAGTGTCCCACGTAGATGCCGCTGCCCAGGACCACCCCCGCGTACCCGTCGAGCGTGGTCACGGCATCGGGCGGAAGGACGACGGCCTCCAGGCCCTCTTCCGTGAGCGTCTCGCCGATCGTCCTGGCGATGTCGGCGGTCGCGCCGTGCCTCGAGGCGGCGCTGACAAGCACCTTCATGGTTCGTCCCTCGCTGGTTCCGTCCGGATCGCGCGAAACGAGCGCCCGGGGCATCGCGTGCACCCTGCACGCGCATCTGCACTTCGCACCGTACGGGCGAGGATCCCGCGCGGCGGAGAGCCGAACGTCCCGAAGAGGCCGCCGGCCGGGAGGGCCGGACGGCGGTTCCGACGCGGCCCGGGCGCAGCTCAGGCGGCCGCGGCCGGCTCCGCCGCGGGCTCCGGTGCCTCGGCCCCGCCGCCGCGGGCGCTCAGGACCTGGTACAGGATGATCGCGGTGAGCGTGGCAGTGCCGATCCCGCCCATCTGGAAGTCGCCGATCTTCACCGTGAAGTTGCCCGCGCCCATGGTGAGCGCCGCCGCCACGGTGATCAGGTTTCGGCTGCTGCTGAAGTCGACCTTGTTCTCGCCCCAGATCCGGGCGCCGGTCGCGGCGATCAGGCCGAACAGCACGATCGCGAGCCCGCCGAGGACGGCCCACGGGATCGTCCCGATCAGGGCGCCGAACTTCGGCGAGAAGCCGAGCGCGATCGCCACGATCGCCGCGATCACGAAGATGAGCGTCGAGTAGATCTTCGTGACGGCCATCACGCCGATGTTCTCCGCGTAGGTGGTAACGCCCGTCCCGCCGCCGAAGCCCGCGACCATCGTCGCGATGCCGTCGCCCAGAAAGGCCCGCCCGAGGTACGGGTCGAGGTTCCGGCCCGTCATGGCGCCGACCGCCTTGACGTGGCCGAGGTTCTCCGCCACCAGGACCAGGGCGACCGGCGCGATCAGCGTGATCGCGTTGATCGAGAACGTCGGTGCGGTGAAGTTGGGCATCCCGATCCACGCGGCGTCGCCCAGCTTGGTGAAGTCGATCGCCGGGCCCATCCCGAGCCCGTTCGCGAGCACGAGGTAGACCACGTAGCCGATCACGCCGCCGAGGAGGATCGGCAGCCGGCGCAGGATGCCAGGCGCGTAGACCGCGACCGCAGCCACGCTCAGGATGGTGAGCAGGCCGACGACCTGGTTGAACGACGTGGTCGCGGCATCCTTGCCGGCGAGGTCGCTGATGGCGACCGGCGCGAGGTTGAGGCCGATGACCGCGACGACCGCGCCCGTCACCACGGGCGGCATCAGCCGCTCGATCCAGCGGTACCCGACCGCCATCACCACCAGCCCGACGAGCGCATAGAGCGCGCCAGCGGCGATGATTCCGCCAAGGGCCACGCCGATGTTCGGCGTGCCGCCCGAGCCGAACCCGCTTGCGGCGTTGACGACGGCGATGAAGGCGAAGCTGGAGCCGAGGTAGCTCGGGACGCGCCCGCTCACGATCACGAAGAAGATGAGCGTCCCGATGCCCGAGAACAGGATCGCCGTGTTCGGGTCGAACCCCATGAGGATCGGGCCGAGAACGGTCGCGCCGAACATCGCGAAGATGTGCTGGAGCCCCACCGCCATCGTCTGCCCCCACGGCAGCCGCTCGTCCGGGGCGATGATCCCCTCGCGCTTCAGGGTCCAGTGGAAGGGGCGGCTCTGTCCGCCAGCGTCCATGCGCGTCCTCCAGGGCAGGGCAACCCAGGGCTCCGCTCAGCGGGCCGATCGGGTCTGTGGGGGTGGGACGCGCCGGTGCTCAGAATCGCATGTCGCGGCCCGTTCTGCGCGCCGATCCTGCAGCGGCCGACGGGCGCCCTATGCTTCCGCGCATGGTCCTGCTCGAGATCCAGAACGCCGCCGACCTGGTGGCGCCCGTTGTCATTGCCGCCCTCGACGGGTGGGTGGACGCAGGCGGGGCAGCCACGGCCGCAGCCGGCCAGGTCGCCGCCGGCGGTACGCGCGTGGCGACGTTCGACGACGATCGGCTCTACGACTACCGCGCACGGCGGCCTACGCTGGACATCGTGGACGGGCGTCCCGCGACGCTCGAATGGCCCCAGTTGACCCTCCGCCGAACGAAGATCGGGGAGCAGGACATCCTCGTCCTCACGGGGCCAGAGCCCGACTTCCGCTGGCGCGAGCTCTCCGCGTCGGCCGTCGAGCTGGCCAGGCGCCTGGGCGTCGCGGAGTGGATCAGCCTCGGCGCGATCCCGGCGGCCGTGCCCCACACCCGCGACGTCCCCATCATGGGAACGGAATCCGCGCCGGGCCTCCTGCGCGCGAACGTCACGCCCGGTCCCGACGGGATCCTGCGCGTCCCCGCGGCGGCGATCTCCGTCCTGGACCACGCGATCGCCCGGGCCGGGATCCCGGCGGTCGGCTACTTCGCACAGGTGCCCCACTACGTGACCGGGGCCTACGTGCCCGCGGCGCTCGAGCTGCTCCGCGTGCTGAGCCGGCACCTGGGGCGCGAGGTCGCGCCCGGCGCGCTCCGGGACGAGTCACGCCAGGTGCTGGAGCGCCTGGACGTGGCGACGGCCGCGGACGAGGGAACCCGCGCCTACGTGGAGCGGCTGGAGGCGACCGTCGACGAGGCGCGACGGCCGTCCGGCGACGACCTCATCTCCGAGATCGAGCGCTTCCTGCGCGAGAGTGGCCAGGACGGCGGACGCGACCCGGGCGGCCGGAGCGGCTGAGCCCCGGCCGGGGGCGCATCAGCTCCCTGCCGCGCTCCGGATCAGGGGGAGGGCCGCGGCGATCGGGATCGCGAACCCGACGCCCTGCGAGTTGCTGGCGCTGGCCGTCACGATCCCGATGACCTTCCCGGCCGCGTCGAGCAGGGGCCCGCCGCTGTTGCCGGGGTTGATCGCGGCGTCCGTCTGGATCAGCCCGGTCAGGTGGGTCGTGCGTCGCGAAAGGCCGTCTCCCACGTCGATCGTCCGGCCGAGGCCCGACACGATGCCCTGGGTGATCGTGTCGGAGAAGGTGCCGAGGGGGCTGCCGATCGCGATCGCGACCTCGCCCACCATGAGCTTCGAGGAGTCACCCAGCGCCAGCGGGGTCAGGCCGGTCGACGCAACCCGGACGAGGGCCAGGTCCAGCTGCGCATCGCTCGCGACGACGGTCCCGGCGACCTGGCGGCCGTTCTCGAACGTGACGGTGATCGTCGACGCGCCGTTGATCACGTGGTTGTTCGTGAGGATGAGCCCGTCGGCAGAGACGACGAACCCGGATCCGCTCCCCGTCGAGCCGGCGCTGCCCGTGAAGGGATCGAACGTGCCTGCCTGCTCGGTCGCGATCGTCACGACCGACCCGGCCGCGTCGGCCGCGACGCGGGTCGCGACGGCAACGCCGCCCACCGCGGTGAGCGACCCCTGGGCGGTCGGCGACGAGGCCGCGGCCGTTGCCGGCGCCGCGGTCACGGCGGGCGCAGCGGCGGGGCCGGCGGTTCCGAGCTCGACGGCGGCGAAGGTCATGCCCGACGAGAGCACCGCCGAGAACGCCGCCGCCATCACGACCAACCGTGCCCCGCCGGCACGTGCCGGCCGGCGCGGCTCGCCTGGCGGCAGGGACGGCGCCTCGACGGCGGACGGCGGCCAGGCCCCGGGGTAGCCCGACTCCGGGGCGACCGGTGGATATGCGAACGGCGCCGGGCGCCAGCGCGCTGCCGGCTCGACGCCGGGCCCCGGCTCGGGGCTGAACGGCACGGCCGGATCCGGCTCAGGGGCGCTGAAGGTCGGCTGGTCCATGCGGGGCTCCTGTGCAGGCGAAGCGGGGGCGGTCCTCCGCGTGCCACGCATGTTGTATACCGGGCGGCTGAAAAACGCCTGAACCGCTCCGCGCCATCTCCCTCACAACGCCCGAGAGGGCACGTGCGGCCGGGCCAGCCATGCCTCGCGGAGGGCGGCGTTCGCCGCGCCCGGCGTTCCTTCGAACCCGATGGTCCACATGCCCGTTCCCAGGAGCCCGAGCTGCAGGAAATGGGCCCATTTCGCGGTCAGCGCCCGCGGATCGTCGAGGTAGAGCTGGACCCAGGTGCCGTTCTCGCGCCACGCGGCCCACGTCACCCGCTGGACCGGGTCCCAGTGCGACGCGACCGTGGCCAGGATCGCAAGGCCGCTGGCAAGCTCGATGTCGCTCCCCTGTCCGATCGTCGGCGCGTCCAGCGCACCGCTCGTCGTGGGCCAGAGATGCCCGTAGTACGGGACCCCCACGATCAGCCGCCCGGCCGGGACGCCATCGGCGCGCAACTTCGCGATCGTGTCCGCCACGTCATAGCCGGGCCCACCGAGCGGCGCGTTGGAGCCCGCGCGCTTCGACCACCACCCGGCGTAGTGGTAGCCCATGAGGTAGATCGCGTCGGCCGCGCCGGGCGCCACCAGCCCGCGGACGTCATAGGACGAGTAGTAGCCCGTGACGGCCACGGTCAGCTGCAGGCCGTGGCCGGCAGCGTCGAGCGCGCTGCGAAGGCGCCGCACGAACGCCGTGTAGGCGCCGGCCTGGCCAGCGGGCACCGGCTCGAGGTCGACGTCGACGCCGTCGACACCGCGGCGGACCACCTCGGCCGCGATCTCCGCGGCGAACCGCACCTGGTGCGCCGAGCTGCCGAGAAGGGCACTGGTCACTGCCGTCTCGTCGGGCGACCAGGAGAACCGCGAGATGCTCACGACAACCTTCGTACCCGCGGCATGCGCGCGGTCGCGCACGGCGTCGAAGACCGGGCCGTTCCAGGCTCGCCACCGGGAGTCGTGGACGATCGCACCATCCCCCCCGGCCTGGAGGCTGAAGAAGACAAGGGTGGACACGGCCGAGAAGTCCATCGCGTCGCGGACATAGGCAAGCTCCGGGATCGTCGCGAACGCCATCACCTCGCCACGCATTCCCTTGGCTGCGAAGCCGAACTTCGCCGGATCGTGCGGCGGTCCGGCCGCCGAGCCCGGTGGCGGGGTTGCGGGGGACGCGCCCGGCCCGGGCGGGGACGGCGTCGGCGCAACGGCGGGGCTCGGGGTCCCTGCAGGACTCGGGGCCGGGACCCGGCTCGGGGGCGAGGACGGTCCCGCGGCCGACGCCGCTCCAGCGGATTCCGTCGCGCCGCCGGGTGAAGAGCTCGCGACACCCGGCTCAGGGGTCTGCGCTCGCGGCCCCGTGAGCGCAGCGAGCCCGACCCCCAGGAGCAGCGCGGCCAGACCCAGTGGCGCCAGGACGCGGAGCGGTCGTGGGGTCGGGGGTCGCATCCGCCCCGTTCCTACCCGCCTCGGCGTGCGCGACGTCCCGCGATCGCCCCGAGGAGCAGGAGGAGCCCGAGCAGGGCGACGGTCGCACCCGCCACGATCCCCTCGCGAAGCGGCCCGCGCGCCCAGGCCGCGTCACGCGCGAGCGTCGGCGCTGGGTTCGCTTCCCCCGACCCCTCGAGCGTGGGGGGCAGTGACGCCGAGCCCCGTCCGGCCTGCGCGGCGGGAGCCGCGAGGGCGCTCCCCTGGCCGACGGCGACCCCATCGGCCGGCGACGTCGGGCTCGGACCGGCAGATGGCGCCGGAACATCGCCCGGCGAGACCGGCGTGGCGGGGTTTGCCGGCGGCAACGGCAGCCCGGCGCGATCATCCCCTGCCGGCGGGACGGCCGGCGGCGTCGGGGCGACCACCCCTCCGAGCTCGGCCGGCGTGGACGTCCCGTCGCCGGGCAGCGGGCCGGTCCCGGGTGTCGCGATCCCGAGCAGCTCCGGGACCGTGACGAACGTGAACCCGCGGGCCCGGTAGCTCGCGATCAGGGCGGGGAGGATCCGCGGCGTGACCGACGGGCCGGCATGAAGGAGGACGATGGACCCGGGCCGCCCGACGCTCGCGTTCGCGAGGACGCTGGCGTCCGTGGCGCCGAGAGTCGCGTCGCCGCCGGTCACGTCCCACAGCACGATCGTGGGAAAGCCGGCCGCGGACGCCGCCGCGTCGGAGGCGGCGTCGTGGTAGCCGTACGGCGGCCGGAAGAGCGGGATCATCGGATGGCCCGTCGCCGCGAGCACGAGCCGGGCGTTGCGGAGGAGGTCGGCCTGCACCTGCCCCGGCGGCCGGCCCCGCACGTCCTCGTGGAGGACGGTGTGGTTCCCGATCGGGAAGCCCGCGTCGGCGATGGACCGCCAGAGTTGCGGGTCCCAGCGCAGGTAGGCGCCGTTGACGAAGAACGTCGCGGTGACACCGGCCTGGGTCAGCTCGTCGAAGATCCGGCGCACGTTCGCGGGGGCGTACCCGTCGTCGAAGGTCAGGGCCACGACTTTGTCGGTCCGCGGTCCGTGGAAGACGACCCGCGGCGGCTGCACGACGTCCGCCCCCGGCGTCGCGGGCGCGGGACCGGCCGGCTCGCCGGGGCCGGACGTGACCGGCGCCGGGACGAGGTCGAGGTTCTGCGGATCGGCCGCCCACGCGGCGCGCGGCAGCACGGCAAGCGCGAGCAGGAGCGGAGCGAAGAGCGCAGCGCGACGCAGCCGAACGATCGCGCGCGACGGCGCGGAGGAACCGGGAGCCATCCGACAACGATAGCGGCCCCGGTCCCGTTCGCCCATGGCCGTGGGGTACCGAAATGGATCCGCCATCGGTCGCCCCTCAGCCAAGGCGCCCGGGCAGACGCCACGCGCGGGACGGCGGGTCAGGCGATCGGCGTGATTCCCGGGACCGGCTC
>Ga0209014_10000213_pt1 | contig 32408 bp, 22 predicted proteins | sample BarGraNGADG00212_FD_184491 | JGI IMG/M metagenome (GOLD analysis project Ga0209014, IMG submission 184491) | Arctic peat soil microbial communities from Barrow, Alaska - Barrow Graham LP Ref core NGADG0002-212 (SPAdes) (version 2) | ecosystem: Environmental > Terrestrial > Soil > Wetlands >...
GTACCCGGCGGCTCGCCATACCGGGGCCGTCTTCCGGCCAAGTGCGGCAGATGTACCCGGCGGCTCGCCATACCGGGTGGCCCACACCGGCGTGTGCGTTGGCTGTCGGTGGCACGTCGTAGCCTGCAGCCAACATTCGGATGGTGCTGGCAACGAGGAGGTGAGCTTTGTGAATCGGATTGAGGGACAGCTGGTTCTGAGCCCCACGGACCTCACGAAGCACCTCGCCTGCGCGCACGTCACCACGCTCGACCTGGCGGCGCTCGATGACCCGGGCAGTGGCGGCGCGAAGATCGCTGACGACGCCCTCAACCTGGTGTTCAGCAAGGGCATGGACCATGAGCGGGCCTATCTCCTGCGCCTGCGCGAGGCGGGGCTGGAGGTCACCGAGATCCCTACGCGGTTCGACGTGACCGGCCGCATCGAGGCGGAGCAGCAGACCCTCGCCGCGATCCGCACAGGGGTGGACGTGATCTACCAGGCGACCTTCTACGACGGGAGTTGGGGCGGCCAGGCCGATTTCCTGCTGCGCACCGATCGACCCAGCGACCTCGGCGAATGGTCCTACGACATCGCCGACACCAAGCTTGCCCGTCGGCTCAAGGTGCCCGCGCTGCTCCAGATGGCCACGTATGCCGAGCGGCTGGCTCTGCTCCAAGGGGTTCATCCCGAGTTCCTCAGCGTCGTCACCGGCGACGGCGTCGAGCGCCCCTGGCGCCTGGCCGATGTGGCGTCGTACGCCCGGAGAGCTCGAAGCCGACTGCGCCTGGCCGTCGAATCTCGATCCGCCACCCAACCGGTGCCGGTGGCTCACTGTTCCCAGTGCCGATGGTCGACTCGTTGCGGTGACCTCTGGGAGGCGGCCGACGACCTCTCGTTGGTCGCTGGGATGCGCAAGGACCAGCGGCAAACCCTTGTGGATGCAGGGATCTCGACCGTCGCTGATCTCGGCAAGGCCGATCCTGCCGACCTCCCGCGCAGCATCGGTAGGCCCTCCCGGGAGCGGCTCACCCAGCAGGCCCGCCTCCAGGTGGCCGAACGCACAACGGGCGTGCCGGCATACGAGCTGCTGTTCCCCGAGATGGGCAAAGGTCTTCTGGTTCTGCCCATGCCCAGCCCGGGTGATGTCTATCTCGACTTCGAGGGCGACCCGTTCGCGCAGGACGGGACCGGGCGTGAGTACCTCGCGGGTCTTTGGGATCGCCAGGGGATCTTCACATCGTGGTGGGCGCACAGCTTCGAGGAGGAGCAGGTGCTCACCGAGCAGCTCATCGATGACCTCATCGGCAGGCTCGAGGCCGACCCTGACATGCACGTCTACCACTACGCGGCATACGAGCAGACGGCGCTCAAGCGCCTGACAGGTCGGCATGGGACGCGCGAGACCGCGCTCGACACCCTCCTGCGCGGTGAGCGGTTCGTCGACCTGTATGGCGTGGTCCGGCGCGGGATCCGGATCAGCAAGGGGTCCTACTCCATCAAGAAGCTCGAGGACTTCTACTGGGGGCGGACGCGCTCGGCGGGCTCGGACGCCGAGGTCGCCGACGCCATGACCAGTGTTGTTGAGTACGAACGGTTCCTCGTCGATGGGGACACCGCGATCCTGGACGCGATCGAGGCCTACAACCGTGATGATGTGCGTTCGACCCACGACCTCCACGCGTGGCTGGAGCTGAGGCGGGACGAGCTCGATGCCAGATACGGTGTGCAGGCTCGCCCAGATGTGAAGGACGGTCAGGCCAGTGACGAGGCATCCGCGGCCGAGCAGGCCGAGGCAGACCTGGCCGAACGGCTTCACGAGGCGGGGCAGCCACTCCTGGCGGGGCTGGTCGGATGGCACCGGCGCGAGGACCGTCCCAAGTGGTGGGAGTTCTTCCGGGTGGAGGATCTCGACGACGAGATGCTGGTCGAGGACGGTTCGACGATCGGTGGGCTGTCCACCCCCGTGCAGGTGGGCGAGGTCAAGGCCTCCTTGCTGTGGCGCTATGACTTCGAGCCCCAGGACTGCAAGCTGGCTGTTGGCAACCAGGCCATCGACGTCGACGAGCCGCACGCGGCGTTGGGCAAGGTGATCGAGCTCGACCCCGTCACCGGCTACATCGTGCTGCGGAGATCCAAGAGGCTTGCGCCGGCGCAGCCACGTGGGTTCGGACCCGACGGTCCGCTCAACGTCAAGGTGCTGCAGGCGTCGATCGCCCGGGTCAGCGCACAGGTCCTGGCGGGTGAATCGCCTTTGGGCAGAGCGCTCCTGGATCGTCGGGTGCCGCCGCATCTGGTGCCGCTCCAGCTCGGGGCCAATGCCGGGGAGACTCCGGCCGAGATGGTGGTCCGTGTGGGGCGGGCCCTGTCCGGGCAGGTCCTGGCTGTCCAGGGCCCTCCCGGTTCAGGCAAGACGACCACGGGTGCGGCGCTGATCCGAGCCTTGCTCGACGACGGGCTCAAGGTCGGGGTTACTGCTCTGTCCCACAAGGTCATCAACAACCTGCTCGTCAAGGTGAACCGTCCGGCGCTGCAGAAGTGGGACGAGATGGAGGACGCCGGTTCTGACCAGATCACCGTGGTGGGCACAAACGACGTCGTCGTCGGGGCCCTGTCCACCGGCACCGCGAACCTCGTTGGTGGGACCGCCTGGCTCTGGGCCCGTGAGGACATGCAGGGTCTGGTTGACGTGCTGGTGATCGACGAGGCCGGGCAGTTCTCGTTGGCCAACGCCGTTGCCGTCTGCTCCGCAGCCCGCTCCATGGTCCTGTTCGGCGACCCTCGGCAGCTCACCCAGCCGACGCAGGCCATTCATCCCGACGGTGCGGGCATCTCCGCTCTCGACCACCTGCTGGACGGCCACGACACGATCCCCGCCGATCACGGCGTCTTTCTCGACAAGACCTATCGGATGCATCCCGAGATCACCCAGTTCGTTTCTCGGACCTCCTACGACGACCGGCTGGCTTCTGCCAATGGTCTTGAAGTACAACGGATCTCGGCCTCGGGGCTGTTGTCAGGATCAGGGCTTCGGTGGCAGCCCGTCGCCCATGAGGCCAACGGCTCGTCCAGTGACGAGGAGGTCGCGGTGGTCGCCGGGCTCGTTGACGATCTGTGCCGAGGCACGTGGTGCGATGTGCGTGGAGTCGAGCATCCTCTGACACTGGACGACGTGCTGGTGGTGGCGCCGTACAACCGGCACGTCGCGCGGCTCCTGGACAGGCTGCCCGCCGGGGCGAGGGTGGGCACGGTGGACAAGTTCCAGGGGCAGCAGGCGCCGGTCGTCCTCTACTCCATGGCCAGCTCCAGCGCTGCTGACGCGCCCCGGGGCGTCGAGTTCCTCTATGACCTGCACCGGCTCAATGTCGCCGTATCTCGGGCCAAGGCGTTGACCGTGATCGTGGCCAGCCCAGATCTGCTCGATGCCGAGGTGCACACCCCGGAACAGCTCCGTGCCGTCAACGCACTGTGCCACTACGTCGAGATCGCCTCACGCACGCGACGCTAGCCCCGTACTGCGATGCCAAGTCGCGAGCGATCGGTAGGAGCTGTCAGGCGATGACCCAGCGGTCGCGTCCGGACTCCTTTGAGCTGTACATGGCCGCGTCGGCCACCACGATCAGGTCTTGCGGTTTCGTGGCGTTGTTGTCGGGTAGCCCGGATCCACCGATGCTCACGGTGACCGGGATGCGCTGGCCGGCCTCGGTGACCTCGGCCTCGGCCACGGCGCGACGGACCCGTTCGGCCATCTGCATCAGGTCATCACGCCCTGCCCCCGGCAGGACGATGAGGAACTCCTCGCCGCCATAACGCAGGAGCACGTCCCCCTCTCGCAGGACCTGCCGTGCCGCACGCACGACGGTTTGCAGCACCCGGTCGCCGACAAGGTGTCCGTAGGTGTCATTGACGGCCTTGAAGTGGTCGAGGTCGAGCATCAGCAGGCCCAGGGGATCGCCGGACCGACTCGAGCGGCCGAACTCCTCCGTCAGGCGTTGCAGGCCGAACCGCCGGTTGTAGACACCTGTCAGCGGGTCCATGGCCGCGACCCGCTGCAGGTTCTCGTGGTTCAGGGCGTTGTTCAACGCGACTGCAAGACCCGGCATCGTGGCGTTCAGCACAGCCCTGGCCTGCGGGCTGCTCGGCTGCGCGAAGGCCACCACCAGGACGCCGACGGGCACCACGCCGTAGCTGACGGGCACCACCTGCACCTCCTGCGGGGTGAAGTCGACCAGTGATCCGCTGACCATGACATCAGCCGACAGGTGCAGCACGGTGGGCCGCGCGGTTCGCAGTGCGGTGAGCACGGTCTCGCCTGCCACCAGCTGTTCGGCATCGCGAACACCGCTTGAACCCCCGACTTCAACCCGCCCGTTGTTGACGACGAGCAAGCACGCGGCGTCGCAGGCGGTACGGATCGACAACTCACCCAATGTCGCCTCCGCCAGTGCGCCCAGCTCCAGGTGGGCGGCGAAGGCGCGCGAGAGCGACTTGATCCCATCAGACACCTGATGGCTGTTGGACAGCCCAGTTACCAGGCGGTTGAACGACGCGGCCACTTCCCCAAGCTCGTCGGTGGAGTCAACGGGCACCGTGCATGCAGCTGGGTCGCATCCAGCCCAGTCGCCACTCCGGGAGGCGTCGACCAGGGATCCCTCGACGCGCTGCATGCCGCCAACCAGGGACCGCAGCCGCACCCCAACGACAGTCCGGGCAAGCAGATGGTTGACCTCGGCAACCACGAGCCCGGCGACCAAGGTCGCGGTGAAGAAGCTGGGACGCAGAGCGATGTCACGCGGCACTCCCAGCAGAACCACGACAAACGGGAACGCCAAGCCGATCAGCAGCCCGAACCCCAACATCCACAACCTGAGGTCCAGCATGACTGCGCTGGACAAGCGGGGCAGCCAGGAGTGGTACGACGTCGTGGGCCTGTGGCTGTCCGTCGAAAGAGTCACGCCGCGACGCTAGTCCCGCGCGTCGCAACCGGAGCGGCCGACGCGCACGACTAGACGCGAGACTCTTCCCCCGCAGAACGGCCGCACATTGCCCTGTGGACAACCGAACTGGAGGCTTCCGTTGTCGGCAGGCTCTGTGTCTTGGGACAGCTGGAGGTCATCGAGCCATTCGCGCGCGGATGGAGGGACCTCGAGTCCCGCGGGCAGCATCCTTGTCGCGATCGCCCGCAGTGGTGGGCTTGCTATCACCGACGGCGACCAAGGCTGGCATCAGGCTGCGATCGACACCTGCCGTGAGGCTGTCGTTGCCCTCCACCAGCTCGTCATCACCTTCGTGGCATTCACCTGCCCGGAGGTATGCCGTATGCCACCCCCGCGGCCGGCTCAAGGACCTGCCTGCTCACGGTTTGGATCGATGGCCAAGTGGCGTACGGCCCGTTTGGCGCGCTCGGCGTACAGGAGAGCAGTGGCCAGCAGCGGCAGGAAGGCAGCGAACGCGCCAAGCACGAGAATCGAGATGAGGAGTCGCACCAGATGGGGGACCGGGAGGATGCAGACCACCAGTCCGACGTTGATGAGCACAGCCCGTGGGACGTGGGCCCGATCCAGCCGCGCCTGGGTTCCTCTCACGATGGTGGGTCCGCCGCCGAGGACCACGGGAGCCAGGTAGGTTAAGGCGCCGAGCAGGACCTGGGCGGCGAACCCGGCCGCCATGGGAACGATGAGCAGTCCCAGACGGTCCGTGATCAGCGCCCACGTCGGGCTGGTGACCAACACGATGACCAGGCCCAGCAGGGATCCGATCAGCCAGACCACGGCAGCCATGACCGACCACGTCGCATAGGCCGAGGGCGCCTTGGCTCGGGTCACTTGTGCCAGCGGCCGAGCAGCCCAGAGGACTCCGCCAAGGTACGCCGCTGCACCGACCGCCGCCAACGCCTGCAACCCGGCCAGGGCACCCGCGACGGTCACGACAACGGAGCCAACCAGTATCGGAAGTGCCTGGCGCGCAACGCGTTCGGCGCCCCCGGCGATCCGGGTGCGCAGCATCGTCGGCCAGAGGGTGACCAGCGTGCCCATGACTGTCAGACCGATCCAACCCAACAGGTTGAGAGTGACATGTGCGATCACCAACCGTCCGTGCCATGGCTCGACCGGGTCGCGGGCCAAGGTGGCACCAAGCCCCGCGCCGATCGGAAGGGCCAGGGAGGCGCAGACGTAATAGCGCACCGTTGCTCCGAAGCGCGATGGCAGCGCCGTGCGGGCTTGCAGGGTCAGCGTTATGCCGTGTGCGGCGGCCGCGGCGCCCACGACCACGGACCCGACCAGCGTCAGTGTCCAGTGAGCGCTCACCATGCCGCCGACGACCGTGAGGACACCGACGTTCAGCGCGATCAGCCGGCAGGCTTGCCAGCGTCTTGATCCGGTAGTGGTGCGGCGGCGCAGAAGTGCGTCCGTGAAATGGGCGCTCCACACGAAGATCGCGTTGGTGACGGCGCCCAGCAACAGCAGGTGGACCAACAGCCAGGGCGACTCGGCGACGTATCGGTGGAACAGGGCGACCACACCAAGTGAGGTCAGCCAGGCCGCGACCGGTGCGTTGGCGCCGAGATGCCACTTGGTGCGGTCAAGCAGAGCCATCGGGACCGGGGCTTCGAGCTTCATGAAGCGGCCACCGTCCTTGTTTGGCCTGTTGAGGCGGTTTGGCCTGTTGAGGCGCCGGTTCATCCGTCGGTCGCCGAGCGGGGGAGCAGATCGAGGCGACAGGCGCCGGGCTCCGAAAAGGGTTGCAGCGCGGTACGTTCCGTTCGAGCGGGGTCGTTCCCGAGCTCGTCCAGGGCGCCACGCACGATGCCGAGATGGACCCCGCAGACGACCTCCGGATACTGGTGAGCTGCTTCCAGCAGGGGGCAGCGACGCAGCCTGACGACGGCGGCTCGAGCATCCGGACTCGGAGCGAACCCGAGCTCCTTCAACATCGCGACCACCTCGCGGCGCCGCGCCAGCGCGCTCGGCGCCCTCACGGCGTCGGGGACCGGACCCTCTCCCACGCCCATGGCGAAGGGTCGCACCAGATCGCGACCCCACACCCTCCCAGCCTCGATGGCGTCGGCGCGCGGTTGTCGGCTCGTCCGCACGATTTGCGCGGCCAACGCGGACGCCAGACCCGCATAGCCACGGGACGCTTGGTCGGATCCAACGTCGGGAGTAACGCCGTAGAGCCAGGGGGGACGCCCGCGCCCCTTCGCGGAAGCGCGGGTTCGGTCGGCAAGCCGGGCGGTCACCAACCCGTCCAGATGTTCGCGGATCGTGTTGGGGTGCTGGTGGGTCAACGCCGAGAGAGCCGCCACCGTGCAGGGCTCGGGTTGGTCGACGAGGGCCTCGAGGATGCGCGCCCGTGGGCTCGAGAGAGTGGCTCTCTGATAGCGAAGACCTGCCGCTGGCATCGGCCCGTAGCCCGGCCGCGCGCCGGTGTGCATGGCCTCGGTATTTATCACGGAACGAAGTGTAATAAACTAGGGGCAGGTTTCGCCAATCGTGCGGGCCGAGGCGCCCTTGGGGGTTCCTCATCACGTTGAGTCGGAGGAGTTCGCATGAGCACAGTCGTCGTCGCAACCAGCGCCGCAGACGCCGAGGCTGTCGAAGCCGTCAAGAATCATCACGCACAGCTGGCCGGGGCTCTGGCAGCTCAGGTGGAGAGCCTGCTCGACAAGGCGGCGCAGGGTGATCCGCATGGCGCCGGTGCGGCCTCCGAGGCCCTGGTCCGTTGGTGCCACACCGAGCTGATCCCGCATGCGATCGCTGAGGAGCAGAGCATGTACCCGAAGGCTCGCGAGGATCCACGCGCTCGACTGCTGGTCGACGCCATGCTTGCCGAGCACCGCGGCCTCATCGAGCTGGTGGAGGCCATCCGGAACGCACCGACCCCCGTGCGCGCGGCGGCCAACGCGCAGGCCCTGCGGTCGCTCTTCGACTCCCACCTCGTGAAGGAGAACGACCAGATCCTGCCACTGCTGGCCGAGTCCAGCGAGGTTTCCCTCGCCCAGGTTCTCGCGGGCATGCATGAGCTGCTCGGTGGTCACGACGAGCCCGACAGCACGTTATCGAGCGCCGCTGGCAGCTGCTCAGGCGAGTGCAGCTGTGGTGGAGGGGACCCGGATGGGGTCCTGCCAGTGCTGGACGCGCGAGCGGTGCCACACGCCATACGGCACGCCACGATCTTCGGCGCCTTGGACTCACTGGGAAGCGGCGGCGGTTTGGTGCTCGTGGCCCCCCATGACCCGCTGCCCCTGCTGGCTCAGCTGGAGCAGCGCTCGCCGGGGGTGTTCAGCCTCGACTATCTCGAGCGCGGCCCCGAGGCCTGGCGGATCCGCATCATTCGAGCCTGAGCGACCCCACCCCGACTCGCCTTGTTGCTCTGAGCCCACCGAATCTGGGCCTGGCAGAACCCGAAACGGTGGTTTCGGGGCAACGAGCGGCCGGTCGCGATCAGATCAGACGGCGGCCGAAGAAGCCAGCCAGCCGCGGGTCGGTGGTCACGGGCATCGTTACCTCCAAGAGAGCTCAGGGTGCCAGACTTGGCCGGCGCTGCGATTGTCTCGCCTGTGCCGATCATTTGGTGGCCTGATCGGGCATGCTCCTCCTTATGGACACGATGTGGGACATCGAGGGCATTCGTTCGCAGTACCCGGCGCTCAAGGACGGCACGGCATTTCTCGACGGCGCCGGCGGGACACAGGTGCCCGAGTGTGTGATCGAGGCGATCTCCGAGGCGTACCGCTCGGGGTTGAGCAATCTTGGGGGCCAGTTTGCGGCCAGCCGACGTTCCAAACAGCTGGTCGACGACGCCCGTTCGGCTGTCGCGGACCTCACCGGCGGCGAGGCAGGTGGGGTGGTCCTCGGGCCCAACATGACGACGCTGACCTACCGCATGGCCGGGGCGTTGGCCAAGACCTGGGGGCCCGGCGACGAGATCGTCGTCTCTGAGCTCGACCACGACGCCAACGTACGGCCCTGGGTCCAGGCCGCGGCCTCTGCCGGGGTGAAGGTGCGCTGGGCGCGTGTCGATCCGGAGACCACTGATCTGCCGACCGGGCAGTATGCCGAGCTGGTCACGCCGCGCACACGGCTCGTTGCCGTGGCTGCGGCGTCGAACCTGATCGGAACCATGCCTGACGTCGCCAACATCAGCCAGATCGCCCACGCCGCAGGGGCGTTGGTCTACGTCGATGCGGTCGCCGCGGCGCCACACTTCCGGTTGCATATGTCTTTGCTGGGGGCCGATCTGATCGCTCTCTCCGCCTACAAGTGGTGCGGTCCGCACGCTGGAGCGGTGGTGGCCTCCACCGATCTGCTGGAGACCCTGCGACCCGACAAGCTCGAGCCCTCCTCCGACGACGTGCCCGACCGATTTGAGCTAGGCACCCACGGTCTGGCCAACATGGCAGGCGTCACCGCGGCCGTGGACCATCTGGCTGATCTCGTTGTGGGAGAGGGGAGTCGGCGCCAGCGACTTGATCGCTCCTTCGCGGCTCTTGCCTCCAGGGAGGGCGTGCTGGTGCGTGGCACGATCAGCCGGCTCATCGGCATACCGGGAGTTCGGATGGTCGGGGCTCCGACCAGGCGCACAGGGACCATCTGCTTCACGGTCGACTCCCTCTCACCGGGTGAGGTTGCGGCGCGTCTGGGCGAGCAGGACATCAGCGTGTGGAGCGGCCACGCCTACGCATGGGAGCTGACCCGGGCGTTGGGACTCCGCGACAGAGGTGGCGCTATCCGGGTCAGCCTCTCGCCCTACACCGCTCAGTCGGACCTTGATCGGCTGGTAGCGGGTGTTTCCGCCATGGTGATGGAGTCCGTCGACAGCTGAGGGCCTGGCCGAGCGGCTCGCCGGCACCGGGCTCTGACCTCGTCGGTTCTGCTTCGGCGGCGGTTCGGATCTTGACCGGTGTTGGCCGGTTAGGGTGGTTCGCATGATGCACACCTGGGGCGGTCTGGTGGCTCGGCGTGCACGCGCAGTTCTCATCGGCGGACTGGTCCTGGTCGCTGCGGCAGCCGTATTCGGCCTCGGAGTCTTCGGCAGACTCAGCAACGGCGGCTTCGACGACCCAGCCAGCGAGTCGGTCAGATCGCTTGCCAAGGAACATGCGACGTTCACCAGTCACGACCCCGACGTCGTCATCATCTACTCCAGCCCGACGATGAAGGTCAGCGACCCGGCCTTCAAGAAGGCTGTGTCCAGCGTCATCAGCGGGCTGCCCAGGCGGTCGGTCGAGCGGGTCACCAGCTGGTACCAGACCCCGTCGCCCGCCCTGCTGAGCAGGGACGGACACGCGACGCGGGTCATCCTCGCCCTGAGCGGCACATCGCAGGCTCAGAAGGCCGCCCGCTATGACGAGGTCAAGACCCACCTTGGCGCCGAAGGGTTGACCACCAGCGTCGGGGGGCCGTGGGCGATCTTCGAGGATGTGAACCGCACCGTCTCCAAGGACATCGCCCGCGCCGAGATCATCTCGATGCCGATCGTCGTGATCTTGTGTCTGGTCTTCTTCGGCAGTGTCGTATCCGCTTTGATGCCAGCCTTTGTCGGAGGCGTCGCAGTCTTTGGTGCCTTCGCCCTGGTGCGCGGGATCACAGCGGCCACCGATGTCTCGGTCTTCGCCATCAACATCATCACGATGATCGGGATGGGTCTGGCCATCGACTACGCGCTGTTCGTCGTGAGCAGGTTCCGGGAGGAGCTTGCCAAGCAGCCGGGCACAGACCGTGAGCACGTCAACGAGGCCATAGCCGCCACCATGGCGACTGCCGGCCGAACCGTGCTGTTCTCCGGCCTCATCGTGGCGGCCTCGAACGCGTCACTGCTGATCTTCCCGCAGAACTTCCTGCGCTCGATGGGCTTCGGTGGCGTGGCGGCGGTCCTCGTCGCGATGGTGGCCACACTGACTCTGCTGCCAGCGCTGCTCACCGTCCTGGGACCTCGGATCGAAACGGGCCGTATGCCGTGGCGTCGGGGCACCCGTGCACAGGCCGCGGGTCGCCAGCGAGATGCCCGTGACCTCACCCACACCGGTGGCGCGTGGGCGAACCTGGCGCACAGCGTGATGCGGCGACCGGTCGCCTACGTGCTGGTCATCGTCGTGGCCCTGATGGCGCTCGGCGCGCCCTTCCTGTCGGCCAGGTGGGGCAGTGTCGACGAGAGGGTCCTGCCGGTCACCGCGCCGAGCCGGGTCGCGGCAGACCTTGGGTCCCGTGAGTTCGGTGGCCGTACGGCCAGCGCCAACATCGTGGTCGAGGGCGCCGACCAGGAGCAGCTCGGCGCCTATGTCGGCCGGCTCGCGAAGGTCACCGGGGTGCAGTCGGCCCGGCCGATCGACCAGGCCACCATCGGCGGCAGCACGACGAGCCTGGTCCAGGTCAGCTGGGCCGGCAACAGCCAGGCCCCAGCGTCGCAGGAGCTGGTCAAGGAGCTGCGCGCCGTCGACCCGGGCGCCGGGGCCAAGGCCCTGGTCGGTGGCTCATCGGCGAATGCCGTTGACCTCGTTGACTCCATCGGCGCGTACCTGCCCTGGATGGGTGTCCTCGTCGTCGCCGTCATGATGGTCCTGCTGTTCGTCGCGTTCGGTTCGGTGGTCCTGCCACTCAAGGCCGTCGTGATGAACGTCGTATCCCTGGGCGCCTCGTTCGGCGTGGTCACGTGGATCTTCCAGGATGGTCATCTGTCCGGGCCGTTGGGTTTCACCTCAGCGGGCTACCTGGACGTCACCCAACCGATCCTGATGCTCGCCATCATCTTCGGTCTGTCGATGGACTACGAAGTGTTCCTCCTCTCCCGGATCCGTGAGGAGTGGGACCGCACCGGCGACAACACGACCGCCGTCGCCAACGGCCTGCAGCGCAGTGGGCGCATCATCACCAGCGCCGCGCTGTTGCTGGCCGTGGTGATCGGGGGGTTCGCCACCTCCGACATCGTCATCATGAAGATGATCGGGATCGGCATGCTCGTGGCCGTCCTGATCGATGCCAGCGTCGTGCGGGCTCTGCTCGTCCCGGCGGCCATGCGGTTGCTCGGCAGAGCGAACTGGTGGGCACCCGGCCCGCTGCGACGATGGTGGGAACGTCACGGCATGCGTGAGTCGGAGGCGGCCCCCGCGACCCTAACCGGGTCCGAGCGGGTCAGCCCCAGCTGATCTCCTGTTGGTCCCCGCGTGGGCGGGTCCATCCGGCAGGATCTAGGACATGACGACAATGCTGCTTGGCCCGGCAGACCTGGTCCGCAGACGTGGCCTGCGACGTATGCGCGCGGTCGCGTTGTCCTTGCTCGTGCTCGCGGCGTTCGTCTTCATCCTGACTCGTAACCGTGATGGCGCATGGGGATACGTCAACGCGACCGCCGAGGCTGCGATGATCGGCGCACTCGCGGACTGGTTCGCAGTGACCGCGTTGTTCCGTCATCCGCTGGGCATCCCCATCCCGCACACGGCCATTATCCCCAACCGCAAGGACTCCCTCGGCCAGAGCCTCGAGGAGTTCGTGACCGGGAACTTCCTCACCGTTGACGCTGCCCGTGAACGAGTGGTCGCGTCGGACCTCAGCCGCCGGGTCGGGCGCTGGCTCTCACAGGAACAGCACAGCGTCCGGGTGATCACCGAAGTGGCAAAGGCGAGCAGCCGGGTGCTCCTGGCCATCGAGGACGACGACATGCTCGGCTTCGTCGAGCAGTCACTCTTGCCCCGGCTCGTGAACGAGCCGCTGAGCCCTGTCGTCGGCCACCTTCTTGAGTCGGTCGTGCAGGATGGCGCTCACCACGGCCTGGTCGATATCGCGCTGGTCGAGGCCCATGTGTGGCTGAGTGCGAACGAGGAGGCGGTGGCGTCGATCGTCGGCGCCCGGGCGCCATGGTGGACACCGGCGTGGCTTGACGAGAAGGTCATCGAACGTGTTCACCGCGAGGCGCTGTCGTGGGTCGCCGACGTGCGCGACCGCCCGAACCATCCGGCGCGGCAGGCCCTTGATGACCTGCTGGCCCAGCTGGCTCGCGACCTGCAGCATGACCCCGAGACCGCCGCCCGGGCCGAGGCGCTCAAGGTGCGGATGATGACGCACCCGCAGATCGGGCCTTCAGTGGTCGGCATGTGGGATGCATTGCGTTCCGCGATGCTGGGGGCACTTGATGAGGCCGACGGGCAGCTGCGACGCCGTGGGGTCAGCGCCCTGTCGGAGTTCGGCGAGCGGCTCCTCAATGATCCGGAGCTTCGTCAGCGGGTCGACGACCATGTTGCCGACGCCATCGGCTTCGTGGTCAGCGCGTATGGCCACGAGATCGCCAAGGTCATCTCTCAGACGGTTGACCGCTGGGATGGCAAGGAGGCGGCCGATCGCATCGAGCTGCACGTGGGCCGCGACCTTCAGTTCATCCGTATCAACGGCACCATCGTCGGCGGTCTGGCCGGGCTCGCCATCCACACCCTCAACGTGTTGCTGTGAGCTCGCCCTGGTTCCAGGCGTTCTCGACCAGACGAAGTGCCTCTTGTGAGCTGAGGCCGAGCCTTCTCGTCGTGCGAACGTAGCCAGTGGCGGCCGCTCTGGCGCTTTCGGCGGCTGACCCGTGGACCAAGGGCTCGTCCACCACGTCACTTCGCACAAAGGTGCCGCGACGGCCGTGGGTGGCGATCACCGCGTCGGCCTCGAGCTCGCGGTAGGCCCGTGCGACCGTGTTTGCCGCCAGCCCGAGATCAGTTGCGAGCTGGCGCACGGTGGGGAGCTTGGTCCCGGCGCCGAGGTGGCCCGTGGCGATGGCCGCCGCGATCTGGGTCCGCACCTGTTCGAACGGTGGCGTCGCCGAGTCGGAGTCGATGGTCAGCTGCGGCAGAGTGCTCACGGCTCACACCGTATGCCGTGCGGTCCGCGCCGTCCTTCGTCGTGTCGGCACCAGCGGGCTCCCGCTCGATGATGTCCAGATTGAGAGATGGGCTTCCCGAGATGTGGTCGGTCGTTCTACCCTCGTCGGAGGTCATGAGTGTCAGCGACAAGCCCCGGCTCGCTGGCCGGCAACCCTCCACCGCGGTGGGGTGCCCCGGGTGAAGACCTGGCAACGCGCTCTCGGGCGCTGCGCAAGCGCGGGTATGCCCATCGGTATTCCCGCATTTCATGTCAAGGCACTGAAAGGCAAGGGAAAAACCATGAGTGACAACACCGCCAACTGGTCCTTCGAGACCCGCCAGATCCACGCCGGCCAGGCCCCGGACCCCACTACCGGGGCTCGCGCGCTGCCGATCTACCAGACCACGTCGTACGTCTTCAATGACGCCGAGCACGCGCAGAACCTCTTCGCGCTCAAGGAGTTCGGCAACATCTACACCCGCATCATGAACCCGACCCAGGACGCGGTCGAGCAACGAATCGCCTCGCTCGAAGGCGGCGTAGCGGCCCTGCTCGTGGCCTCCGGCCAGGCGGCCGAGACGATCGCGATCCTCAATGTCGCCGAGGTCGGGGACCACATCGTCGCCAGCCCCCAGCTGTACGGCGGCACGTACAACCTGCTGAAGTACACGCTCAAGAAGCTGGGCATCGAGACGACCTTCGTGGAGGACGTGGACGACCTGGAGTCATGGCGTGCGGCAGTCAAGCCGAACACCAAGGCGTTCTATGCCGAGACGATCAGCAACCCATCGGCGAATGTCCTTGACATCGAAGGCGTTTCGGCGATCGCGCACGAGGTCGGCGTTCCGCTCATCGTCGACAACACTGTCGCCACTCCCTACCTCATCCGTCCGCTCGAGTGGGGTGCCGACGTGGTGGTCCACTCGGCGACCAAGTACCTGGGCGGCCATGGCACCTCCATTGCAGGTGTGATCGTCGACGGCGGCACGTTCGACTTCGCCAAGGACCCGGCCCGCTACCCGGGTTTCAACCAGCCAGATCCGAGCTACAACGGTCTGGTGTTCGCCCGCGACCTCGGTGTGGGGAGCCCTCTCGGCGCCAACCTGGCCTTCATCCTCAAGGCGAGGGTTCAGCTGCTTCGTGACCTGGGCGCGGCGATATCGCCCTTCAACGCGTTCCTGATCTCGCAGGGGATCGAGACGCTTTCGCTGCGGATCGAGCGCCACGTCGAGAACGCGGTCAAGGTCGCTGACTGGCTGGAGGCGCACCCTCAGGTCGAGTCCGTGGCCTACGCGTCGCTTGCCTCGAGCCCGTGGAAGGCCCTGGCGGACAAGTACGCTCCGCGGGGTGCCGGAGCCGTCGTCGCCTTCGAGATCGCGGGCGGAGTGGAAGCAGGCAAGAGGTTCGTCCAGGCCCTGGCACTGCACAGCCACGTGGCCAACATCGGCGACGTGCGCTCGCTGGTCATCCACCCGGCGTCCACCACGCACTCCCAGCTCTCTCCTGAGGATCAGCTGGCGTCGGGCGTGACTCCGGGCCTGGTGCGACTGTCTGTCGGCATCGAGTACATCGATGACATCCTGGCGGACCTCGAGCTGGGGTTCACCGCGGCCAAGGTCTAGGCGTCAGAGAAGTAGGCATCAAGAAGGAGATCAACGCTTCACGACAGCACGAAGGATCCTGGGTGCTCTGGCGCCCAGGATCCTTCGCCGTGCAGGGGTACGGCCCCCGGATATCCTGAACGCCATGTCCTCCGAGAGCGCGCCGCAGCCCTCGCGCGCCCGGAATCCTCGTCGACGTCCTTCTCGCGGTCGCGCTGCTGGGGGACGTCAGGCGCCCGCGAGGTCGCACGAGTCACCCCAAGCGCGGGCGGCCCGTATCGCGCGCCGTCTCGCCTCGGTGCCCAAGGTCACCTATCCGGTCGACCTGCCGGTCGCCGCCCGCAAGGACGACATCGCCGAGGCCATCCGGAACCACCAGGTCGTGATCGTGTCGGGGGAGACCGGCTCCGGCAAGACCACCCAGCTGCCCAAGATCTGCCTCGAGATCGGTCGCGGCGTCGAGGGGCTGATCGGCCACACGCAACCTCGACGGATCGCGGCCAGAACGGTGGCGGAGCGCATCGCCGAGGAGCTGAACACCGAGCTCGGGACCGCCGTGGGCTATCAGGTCCGATTCAGCGACCACTCGGGCAGCAGCACCCTCGTCAAGGTCATGACAGACGGCATCCTCCTGGCCGAGATGCAACGTGACCGCGATCTGCTTCGGTACGACACGATCATCATCGACGAGGCCCATGAGCGCAGTCTCAACATCGACTTCATCCTGGGCTACCTCAAACAGCTGCTGCCACGCCGCCCCGACCTCAAGGTCATCATCACCTCGGCGACCATTGATCCGCAACGGTTTTCGAAGCATTTCAACAACGCGCCCATCATCGAGGTGTCGGGCCGTACCTATCCCGTGGAGATGCGCTACCGACCGCTCGTCGGCGAGATGCCCGAAGACGACGACAGGGACCAGGTCACGGCCATCTGTGAGGCTGTCGAGGAGCTGTGGACCGAACATCAGGGTGGGGACATTCTGGTCTTCCTGTCCGGAGAACGTGAGATCCGTGATGCCGCAGACGCGCTCACGGGGCTGGCCCTGCCGCATACCGAGGTCTTGCCGCTGTACGCGCGTCTGTCGGCCGCCGAGCAGCACCGCGTCTTCGGCCCCCACACGGGTCGGCGAGTCGTCCTGGCGACGAACGTCGCCGAGACCTCCCTGACCGTGCCGGGCATCCGGTATGTCGTGGACACGGGGACCGCGCGCATCTCGCGCTACAGCCAACGAACCAAAGTGCAACGCCTTCCGATCGAGCCGATCTCCCAGGCCAGTGCCAGCCAGCGAGCCGGCCGCTGCGGTCGCGTCGCGGACGGCATCTGCATCCGGCTGTACGCGCAGGAGGACTTCGAGGCTCGACCCGATTTCACCGAACCCGAGATCCTGCGCACCAACCTGGCCTCCGTCATCCTGCAGATGGCTTCCCTGGGCCTGGGTGACATCGCGCGCTTCCCCTTCATCGATCCGCCGGACGCACGCCAGATCGCCGACGGCGTAAGGCTCTTGGAAGAGCTTCAGGCGATCGACCCGGCGTCCGAGAAGGATGCCGACCCTCGCAAGCGACTCAGCGCATACGGTCGCAAGATCGCCCAGATGCCCCTCGACCCGCGACTGGCGCGCATGGTGCTCGAGGCTGACCGCAACGGCGCCCTTCGCGAGGTGCTCATCATCGTCACCGCCCTCTCCATCCAGGACCCGCGGGAGCGGCCCAGGGACAAGCAGCAGCAGGCGGATGAGAAGCACAGACGTTTTGCGGACGAACACAGCGACTTCACCTCGTTGCTGAACTTGTGGAACTACCTCAAGGACCAGCAGCGAGAGCTCTCAGGCAGTGCGTTCCGGCGCCTGTGCAAGAGCGAGTACATCCACTATCTGCGGGTCCGTGAATGGCAGGACCTGCACGGCCAGCTCAAGGCAGCGTGCAAGTCCCTTGATCTGCAACAGAACTCATCCGACGCCGATGCTGATGCGATCCACCAGTCATTGCTCTCGGGGCTGCTCTCCCACATCGGCCTTCGGGACGTCGAGAAGCGTGAGTACATCGGCGCGCGTGGTGCGCGCTTCGGCATCTCACCGGGTTCGGCGCTGTTCCGGAAGCAGCCACAGTGGGTCATGTCGGCCGAGCTCGTCGAGACCACCCGGCTGTGGGCGCGCTTCAACGCGCGCACCGACCCGGCGTGGATCGAACGGCTGGCGCAGCATCTGGTCAAGCGCAGCTACAGCGAGCCTCACTGGGAGAAGAAGCGCGGCTCTGCGGTGGCCCTGGAGAAGGTCACTCTGTATGGCGTCCCCCTCGTTGCCGGACGCAAGGTCGGGTACTCAAGGATCAACCCCGAGGAGTCGCGAGATCTGTTCATCCGCAATGCTTTGGTCGAGGGAGACTGGGACACGCAGCACCGCTTCTTTCACGACAATCGGGCCCTGATCAAGCGGCTCACCGAGCTCGAGGCGCGGGCCCGACGACGCGACATCCTGGTCGACGACGAGACCTTGGTCGACTTCTATGAAGGACGGCTCCCGGCCGATATCGTCTCAGGGCAACACTTTGACTCCTGGTGGAAGGTTGTCCGCCGGACGAACCCAGATCTGCTGACCTTCACCGAGGACCTCCTGGTCAGTGACGATGCCGATGCCGTCAGCGCCGACGACTACCCCCAGAGCTGGCTGCAGAACGGCATCAGCCTGCCCCTGACCTACCAGTTCGAGCCGGGAACGGCAGCTGACGGTGTCACGGTCCACATCCCCCTTGACCTCCTCAACCAGGTCCAGGACATCGGATTCGACTGGCAGGTTGAGGGATTGCGTCAAGACCTGGCAACAGCCCTGCTGAAGTCGCTTCCCAAGGCCACCCGTCGCAACTTCGTGCCCACGCGGGAGCATGCCCTGGCGGCACTGGCGTCTGCTGACGTGTCTGCAGGTCACATCACCGACGAGCTCGGGCATTCGCTGCTTCAGCTGACCGGGGTCCCCATCCCGAGCGACCAGTGGGACTGGTTGCGAGTGCCTGACCACCTGCGCATCACGTTCCGGGTCGAGGACCGCGGCGGCAAAGTCGTGGGGGAGGGCAAGGTGCTGGCCACCCTGCAGGAGCAGCTGGCGCCTCAGGTTCGGGCGAGCATGCGGCGAGGCGCTGCATCGGTGGAGCAAGAGGGTCTGCGCCAGTGGACTTTTGGTGACCTGTCGGCGACGTTCGAGCAGCGGGTGGACGACCTGGTCATCCAAGGGTTCCCTTCGGTGGTGGACCATGGTGACAGCGTCGCCGTCGAGGTGCTCGCCTCGGAGCAGGAGCGTGACGCGGCGACAAAGCTCGGCGTGCGGCGCCTGCTCCTGCTCAACACGAGCGCTCCCTGGAAACGGGTGCTGGCACTGCTGACCAACGACCAACGGCTCGCGCTTGCCCACAACCCACATGGAAATGTGCCCGATCTTCTGCAGGACTGTCTGGCCACTGCGGTCGACTCGATAGTGGCGCAGCGCCCGGGCGGCAAGGTGCTGGGGCGGGAGGACTTCGACGAGACGTTGGGCATGGTTCGTGCGCACGTCGTGGCGCGGGTGATGGACGTCATCGAGCTCGTGGAGCCCGTGCTGGTCCTCTCGCGCCAGGCCGAGCTCCTGCTGGCGGCGATGGCGAGCCCGATCATGGCTCCAGCAAAGTCGGATATGCAGGCTCAGCTGCGGTCCCTCCTCTATCCAGGATTCGTTGCAGACACAGGGTTCTCGCGGCTCCGCCACATCCAGCGTTACGTGCGCGGCATACTGCTGCGCTGCGAGCATGCCCCCGGGCGGGTGACCCGCGACTCAGAGAACACCACCACGGTGGCCAGGGTCCAGAAGGAGTATGACGCGCTGGTCTCGGGACTTCCGCTGTCGCGACGTGCTGGCGCAGATGTGCAGGACCTGCGGTGGATGATCGAGGAGCTGCGGGTCAGTCTCTTCGCCCAGACTCTGGGGACCCCGCGCCCGGTGTCGGAAAAGCGGATCTACAAGGCGATGGACCAGCTGGAGGACGAGACCTGAGCCAGATCGCGGCACGCAGGCGTGCAGCAAGGCGTGAGGTTTGTCACGTTGGTTATGAGGCACAGGGAGAAGGCACATCCGAACTCCTGCCGGCCGTCACACCTGCGTGGCAGAATCTGACCTGGGCCGAAAGGGGCTTGAGGCAGATGACCGACCAGGCTTGGGGCTTCGAGACGTCTGTCGAACGCCCAGTGCGGCCGATGTCTGCCCTCACGCCCTGTGGCGACGCCCCTCTGTCCGAGCCGCGGGCCGGCTGATGGCCCCCCGGCTGCTCCCGGAGCACCCCAAGTTCGAGACGGCGACCGAGCGTGAGGTCTGGGAGGTTCTCAGGGCGAAGCTCGGGCCGGATGACGTGCTGATGGCCAACCTTCGGCTCAGCGATGAGGTGAAGGACCACGAGGCTGACATCGTGGCGATCATCGCCGGTGCCGGCGTCGTCGTCGTGGAGGTCAAGGGGGGCAGTGTCGGTGTGGTCGACGGGCAGTGGCGCCAGTCGGGCAACGACACCCGCAACTTCGACCCCGTCGACCAGGCGCGGACCACGAAGTACGCGATCCGGCAGTACGTCGAGAGCGACCCACGTTGGCGCAACTCGTCGCGCCGCCGCATCCGGTGGGCGCACTCGGTCGCGCTGCCCAACACCGACCTCCACGACGACTTCTCGATGCCGGACTGTCCCCGGTGGGCGGTGCACGGCAGGGGTGACATCGCCGACCTTGGTGGACGTCTCTACGACGTGGTCGTCATGCAGGAGACCCAGAACGTCCCGCCGAGCCCCGAGGACGTGGATCTGATCGTGGAGATCCTCAATGGTCGGAACCTGCCCGTTCTCGACATCTCGGCCGACGCCCGCGAACGTGAGGCCGAGGTTGATCGGCTCACCCTGGAGCAGGCAACCTTGCTGCGGGTGACACGGCTGCTCAACAGGGTGGAGGTCCGTGGCGGCGCCGGAAGCGGCAAGACGGTGCTGGCACTGACGCAGGCCAGACAGCTGACGCGTGGTCGTGGGGAGCTCAAAGCCAAGCGGGTGGCGTTGATCTGTTACTCACGAGGTCTGGCGGCGTACTTCAAGCGTGTCGTGGACACCTGGGACCGCAAACATCGCCCCGCCTTCGTGGGCACGTTCGCCGAGCTGGGTCGCAGCTGGGGCGCTCCGGACGGCACCCGGGACAACTCCAACTTCTGGGAGATCGAGCTCCCGGCACTGATGCGGGAGCTGGCAGCCGGTCTCCCGGAAGGGCAGAGGTTCGACGCGGTGATCGTCGACGAGGGCCAGGACTTCGCCGACTCGTGGTGGGCCCCGATCATGGGTGCTCTGAAGGACCAGGAAACCGGTGGGCTGTTCGTCTACTCCGATGAGAACCAGCGGATCTTCCAGCGTTATGGGGCGCCCCCGGTGCCGTTGGTGCCGTTGATCCTCGACCACAACCTGCGCAACACCAAGCAGATCGGCGAGACCTTCAACCCGTTGGCTCCCATGAGGATGAGCCTTCGGGGAGGTGAAGGCCCCGAGGTCGAGTTCGTGTCCTGTCCGCCCCGCGATGCCATCGAAACCGCCGATGAGCAGGTCGACCGTCTGCTGGCTGCGGGGTGGAAGTCCCAGGAGGTGATGCTCCTGACCACCGGCAAACGCCACCCCGTCCAGATCGAGCGCGGCTCGGACACCGACCCGGAGGGCTACTGGCGTACGTTCTGGGAGGAGGACGACGTGTTCTACGGCCACGTGCTGGGGTGCAAGGGTCTGGAACGCCGTGCCGTGGTCTTGTGCATCAACGAGGACAAGGCGTCTGACCGGTCGCGCGAGCGGTTGTATGTCGGCCTCTCCCGGGCCACCGATCAGCTCATTGTCGTGGGTGACCCGGGTGTTGTGACGCAGATGGGCGGTCCGGAGGTCGCGAGGCGCCTGGGGATCGGCTGACGCCGGTGGTGGGCACCCACGTGATCGGCCCACGAAGTGGTTGGCGCTTGGCTCCCGCCCGCGAGAACCGTTGCAGGCTTGACGGCCAATTACGCCGTACCGTGGAATCCTTGGAGTGGGGACGGTGTTTAAGTGCTTGCAGCACGACATCAACAGATGCTCGGGCAAGAGATCATCAGTAAGGAAGAGGCGACCAGCGGTGCTTGACCCTTCAGAGCTCTACGCGTTCCAGAGCGACAGCCCACTGGGCGAGCTGCGGGCGTCGGCGCTGCTGGTCTCGCTCGGCGGGTTCGTCGATGCCGGCCAGACGCAGCGACTGCTGACCGAACACATTCTGGCGACTCTCCCGCACACCGTCGTGGCCTCGTTCGACGTCGACCAGCTGATGGACTACCGCGGACGTCGCCCCATGATGATGTTCGATCGCGATCGCTGGTCCAGCTTCTCCGACCCGACACTTCTGCTCTATCGCGTCACCGATGCTGAGGGGCAACCCTTCCTCGTCCTGACCGGTCACGAGCCGGACTACCAGTGGGAGCGTGTCGTCGCGGCGATCCGCCAGCTCATCTCGGCACTTGGTGTGACCCTCACCGTGAGCATCCACGGCATACCGATGGCGGTGCCGCACACCCGACCCATCGGTATGACGGCCCACGCGACCGCACCCAGGCTGATCGGCGGGCACGAGGCCGTCTTCGGTCCCCTGCAGGTGCCCGGGAGCGTCAGCGCGTTGCTGGAGCTGCGTCTGGGCGAGTCCGACAATGACGCTCTGGGCTTCGCCATCCACGTGCCCCACTACCTGGCGCAGGCTCAGTACGCCGACGCTGCCGTCGTGGGGCTCGAGTCATTTGTGGCCGCAACGGGGCTCAGCATCCCCGCTGATGACCTGGTCGCCACCGCAGGCCTGAACCGGGCAGAGATCTCAGAGGGGATCGCCGGCTCTGACGAGGTCAGGCAGGTCGTCGAGGCCCTCGAGCGCCAGTACGACACGTACATCGAGGCTCGCGAGAAGTCGAGCCTGTTGGCCACTGACATCCGCGATCTGCCGACCGCTGACGAGATCGGTGCCGAGTTCGAGCAGTTCCTGCGCGCGCAGACCGACGAGACCTAGGCGCCGGGCGCTCAGGGTTTGGCGTCGGACCAGCGAGCGATGACGCTGGTGTCGGAGACGAACCTCACCGTGCTCGATCCGGTCCAGCGTCGGGCGCTCGCCGTCAGCGCCGCGTCAACCGCGGCTGCCGCTTCGTCGGCGCTCTCAATGGGCACATGGACCAGCAGCTCATCGTGCAGGCACAGGACGATCTGGCCGCCAAGGTGCCTTGTCGTGAGGCGCACGGTCGCCGCCCAGGCCTTGAAGAGCTCGGCGGCCGCGCCCTGGATGACCGCGTTGCGGGCGAATCGTCCACGGCTGGCGATCATGGACGGCAGGGATCCGGGGGAAGCATCAACGGGGTTGTCCCACATCGGAATTCGCCGGCCGCCGTAGGTGCGGACAGCTCGCGAGGCCACCCCCGAGTCGTATGCGCGCTGGAGGTAGGACATGGCCGTTGGGTAGGCACGCTCGAGGTCTTTGAGGGCCTCGCCGGCAGTGCCGCTGGTCTGGCCGTACATCGCGGCGAGGACGGCGATCTTGGCCACCGGGCGCTCCACCTTGAGGGCGGCGCCGACCGGCGCATAGAGGTCGTCGGCCAGGGTGGCGCGTGCGAAGTCCACGTCACCCGAGACCGCTGCGAGGACCCGGGGTTCGATCTGTCCGAGGTCCGAACGTACGAACACGTGCCCCGGTTGGGCGGCGATGGCCGGACGCAACGGTGTGGGCAGGTTGTGCAGGCCGTTCTGAGCCGTCATCCGGCCAGCCGCACCATCACAGGCGGTCCATGCGCCACGCAGCCGGTCGTCCGCGCCAACATTGGTGTCGAGCCAGCGGTATCCGTAGGTCGTGGCGATCCGCTCTGCCTTGCGCCAGGTCAGGAGAGCCTCCACCAACGGGTGGGCACCTCGGAACGGGTCCAGGCGCCAGGCGCGTGTGTCGGGCACGACGACGCCGACGGATGCCAGAAGCTCTTTGACCTGTATCGGGTTTCGCAGATCGGTGGACTCGCGACCGGGCGCGTGACGTAACACCTCGCCATCACGCGCGTCACGGATCTCGCGGGCATGGGCCTCATCATCGGGTCGCGGTCCGGCCGAGTCCTCGATCAACCGCTCGATGGTGGGGCGGTCCACCGGGAGCCCGGTCGCGGCGAGCTCGACACACAACAGCGCTGCGGCCGACTCGGACTGACCGGTGCTGGCGGCCCGCGGGGAGAGCTCTGACAGGGCGGCGATCTGCCGCGTCGCGGTGTCCAGTGCCGTGGTGGCCCACGCCAGAACGCGCCCGGGCGAGGTCTGCCATATCCCGGTGACGGCTGCGGCGCGGAGGTAACCATCGGAGCGAACTGGACTCTCCGGGTCACTCCCGTCGCTCGGTTCGTGCTCGGCGGCGAAGGTGAACAGGTCGTCTCCGGTGGCCCTGGGCAGGTCAGAGGTGTCGAGCCGGCATACGGTGGCCCACGCCACAGCGGGGTCGGCGTTCCGACCTCCGACCAGGATCCGATGTGCTTCGGCGATGTCCCAGCACCTGTCCAGGTGGATGCCGTTGCTCACCAACAGATTCGCCCCAGCATGGGCGGACCAGAAAACCCATCGCGGGTGTTGCGTGGTCTCCATCCGAGCCACTGCCGCGACGATCTCGCCATGGCTGCCGGTCTGAGCCAGCCCGTCGCCGGCAAGCGCTCCCATCCCGCCCACGAAGCAGACGGCCACGAGGTCGCGGGGCGGCTGTTGCGGAGGCACGGCCCTATCCAAGCGCACCGGGGGCGGCTTGGATGTGCTCAGGTTGCGTCCGGGGACCGCGCTGATGCGGCGGGCGGGGGATGGTTCAGTGAGCGGACTTGATCCGGACCTGACGCTTGATCCGGCTCAACATCGCCACCATGCCCCGCAACCGCAGCGGGGAGACCGCCTCGCCCAGCCCGAAGCGGTATGGCGCATCGTCGGGCACCGCGAGCACCTCGCCGACGGTGAGCCCGTCCAGGCCCTCGTGCAGGATCCCCGCGAAGCCGCGGGTCGTCGGAGCCTCCGGAGGGGCCTGGAAGTACAGGCGGACGGTGGCTTCCTGCGAGGACGCATTCGGAACACCGTCCACCTCGACCACGAGGAACAGCGGGGACTGGCACTCGTCCACGCGCTCGAGCAGCTCATCGTGCCCCGAGTACCGTTCGGGAAGCTCGGGAAGATCGTCGCTGAAGTCGAGCAGCAGGGTGAGTCGGTCACGAGCCGACAGGGCTGCGAAGTCCTGGGCGATCTCGTCGAGGACCGCAGGGAGGGGAACGGTCACGGGTCCTGCGCTCACGTGGCACCGACCTCGATCGGCACCCGAACGGCGTTGCCCCACTCGGTCCAAGAACCGTCGTAGTTGCGGACCTTGTCGAAGCCCAGCAGGTGGGTCAGGACGAACCACGTGTGGGAGGAGCGCTCGCCGATGCGGCAGTAGGCCACCACGTCGTCGGAGGGCGTCAAGCCCTGCTCGCTCAGGTAGATGGCCTCAAGGTCGGAGCGGCTCTTGAAGGTGCCGTCCTCGTTGGCTGCCCGAGCCCATGGCACCGACCGGGCGCCGGGGATGTGGCCGCCTCGCATCGCCCCCTCCTGCGGGTAGTCGGGCATGTGCAGCAGCTCGCCGGAGTACTCGCCCGGGGACCGGACGTCGACCATCGGCTGGCCGATGTGGGCCAGAACGTCGTCCTTGAAGGCCCGGATGGGTGCGTCATCGCGCTCGATGACCGGGTAGTCAACCGCTGTCCGGGCCGGCAGGACGCGGGTGATCTCCCGCCCTTCCGCGACCCACTTGGCCCGACCGCCGTCGAGCAGGCGCACGTCCTCATGGCCGAACAGGGTGAAGACCCACAGGGCGTAGGCGGCCCACCAGTTGCTCTTGTCACCATAGATCACCACGGTGGTGTCACGGCGGATACCGCGCTCCCCGAGGACCTGGGCAAAGCGCTCGCCGTCGACGTAGTCACGCGTCACCTGGTCGTTGAGATCGGTGTGCCAGTCGATCTTGAGGGCTCCGGGGAGGTGGCCGGTCTCGTAGAGCAGCACGTCCTCGTCGGACTCGATGACCACCAGGTCGTGGGCACCCTCAGCTCTGTGGGGCAGCTGCGCGGCAAGCCACTCCGTGGAGACCAGCCGCTCGGGGTGGGCATAGTCCGAGAACGCGTTGTTGTCGTCGGTGGCGACGGCCATGGGTTCACCTTCAAGTGGTCCATCGGTGGGGTCGATCGGTCAGGTGACAAACGTCTCCTGCCATGATTTCAAGGATTCTTCATTGGTCAACGACGCGCTTCAGGCGATGAGTTCCCATCCTGGGGTCAGGTCGGGCGCAGGGCCTCAACCAGCTCGATCGGGTCGGCCTCGCTCGCCGTCTTGTCAGGCCGGTGACGGACCACCCTCGCAAAGCGCAGTGCCAGCCCACCGGGATAGCGGGGAGAGGTCTGCACCCCGTCAAAGGCGATCTCCACCACCACCTCCGGGCGCAGCTCGATCACGTAACCGTCGACGGGCCCGAGTGCGTGCCGTGGCAGCTCGTTGGTCTGCCAGCGCAGCATCTCGTCGGTGAGCCCCTTGAAGGTCTTGCCGAGCATGACGAAGCCGTCCTCCGGCCCGAATCGCCCGTGCGGGTCCCGTGCGCCAAGGTGGATGTTGCTCAGCCAGCCGCTGCGCCGGCCGTTGCCCCGCTCGACGGCCAGGATGACCAGATCGAGGGTGTGAACCGGTTTGACCTTGACCCAGCCCGACCCGCGGCGTCCCATGTCGTAGGGCGCGTCGTCCGCCTTGACAACCACGCCCTCGTGTCCGCGAGCCACGGCGTCGGCGGCAAAGGCGGCCGCCGCATCGATCTGGTGGGCGTCGGAGACGTCGTCCACCTGGATTCGTGGTGTCAGATGAGTGCGGGGAACAGCCAGCTCGAGCGCGTCGCGTCGTGCGCGGCCGGCCTCGTCGATAAGATCGACACCATCAAGGTGCAGGACGTCAAAAAGGTATGCCGTGAGCGGGGTCCGCGTACGGGCAACCTCTGGGTCGACTCGGCTGGCAGTACGGGACCCGGTCTCCTGAAACGGTTTTGGCCGACCGTCCGGGTGCAACGCGATCAGCTCGCCATCGAAGATCCCATCGACTGCGGCCAGCGACCTGCTCAGCTGGACGACCTCGGGAACACGATCGGTGATGTCGTCCAGGGACCGGGTCAGGACGCGAATATCGTTGCCCTGCTTGTGGATCTGAGCCCGGATACCGTCCAGCTTCCACTCCACGGCCGCAGGCCCGGTCTTGGCAAGGGCCTCAGCAAGGCTCTTGGCTGAGCTGGCGAGCATGGGGCTGACGCCCAGGCCAACCGTCAGCCGGAAGAGATCGAGCGCTCCGGGACCGTCCACCAGAAGTGCCCGTGCGACACCGGGGAGGTCCCCCCGGGTGGCGACGGCACGGCGTACATCTTCAAGGCCGGCGCCACCCGCCTGGGCCACAGCGGCCATGACCACCGACTCGAGCGCGCCCTGGCGCAGCCCACCCCGCAGCAGTCCCAGGACGAGAGCTCGTTCATCGCCGCTCATCCTGCGGACGAGGCCCAGTAACAGGTCGGCGCGCTCGTGCGAGGAGCCGGCACCGGCCATGACGCTGGCTCGTTGCATGGCGGTGTCGAGCTCGGACAGGGTCAGGACTCCACCGTCGGCAGGCAGCGGCGGCTTGGAGAAGGATGACAGCTCGATGCCGGTGCGACGCTGCCGCAACGAACCCGACAGATAGCGCGTCACCAACGCGATCTCGTCTGCGGGGGCGGCCCCGTCGGCAACCAAGAAGGCACAGCGACGCAGAAGGTCAGCGATCAGTGACACCTTGGCGTTGCGAGAGCTCGTCGCTGACACCTGGTTCGACGTGCGCACGACATCGGCCAGCAGCATGGTCCAATGTTGGCAGGCAGATCCGAGCGCCAACAGGAGGAAGCACGTGGGAATCTTCGGCAGGCACGACGAACCCCCGCGCGACTCCACGGAGGTTGCGGTGGTCAGCGGGCGCGCCATGTCCGGCCCGACCGGCGGCTCCGCCGCGCGCATGGTCGAACGCCTGATGGATGTCGGGATCGACGGCAAGGCCCGCTTTGACTCCGCGCGGAGGGTCGCGGACGTTGCCATGGCCGGGCACGCCGACGCCGAGAGCTCCATCGATGCGTTGGTCCGGTCACATCTCAGACTCGCCGCAGCCGGTGGCTTCGTCACGAGTGCGGGTGGTTTTGTCACCCTGCCGATCGCGTTGCCCGCCAACGTCTTTGGGTTTTACGTGGTCGCGACGCGGCTGGTCGCCGGTATTGCCGCGATTCGCGGCTATGACATCGCCAGACCCGAGGTGCGCTCCGCTGTACTGCTGTCACTGGTCGGCGCCGACGCCGACGACCTGCTGAAGAAGCTCCCGCCTTTGCCTGGGGTCAGCACCGGGCCACTGGCCGATCTGGCTGTGCAGCGGCTGCCGGGCCCTGCCCTGATAGCCGTCAACAAGGCCATCGGATTCCGGCTGCTCACGCAGTTTGGCAAGAAGTCGCTGACCCGGTTCGGCAAAGCCGTGCCGTTGGTGGGTGGGGCCGTCGGTGCCGCTGTGGACAGTTACCTGCTCAAGCGGATCGCCGAGTACGCGCGCCAAGAGTTCCCACCGAAGGCACGAACGGTCTCCTGAAGGACCTGGTCTTCTCAGGTCCATGTCACCCGCTCCCTTGTCGGCGGGTGTTGCGCACAGATCGGGCGTTGTGCACAGAACGGCTGTTGTGCACAAGGGTGACCCATGTCGTCCCGCCGTCCACAGGCGAAGGCAGCGGTATGTCGGTACCGTCCTGCGGACTCCAGAGTCGAGCCATGACCCCAACCATCCACCTGAGCGGACCCGCCGACGTGCTGGCCGTATTGCCCTACCAGCTCGGTTTCTACCCCCACGACAGCCTCGTCGCAGTGAGCCTTCGAGGCTCGCGAGTCGGGCTGGTCCAGCGCATTGACCTGCCGCCACCGGAGCACGTGGGCGAGGCGGTCGCCGCGATGATGGCGCCGTTGCGACAGGACAACCCCGGATCCGTGCTGCTCATCGGGTTCGAGGAACGCGAAGGTGAGAGCCTCCCGATGCTCAACGGCATGGCAGGTGCCTGCAGGGCCGTCGGCGTCAAGGTGACCGACCGCATGGTGGTGCGTGGTGAGCGCTGGTTCGCGCCGGACTGTCACGAGAGCTGCTGCCCGCCTGAGGGCTTGCGGCTGCCTCCCCCTAGTGAGGTTCCTGCGGTGGCCGAGTTCGTCGGACGTGGGATCTGCCCGCTACCCGATCGCTCCGCACTGGCCGATCGGCTTGAGCAGGGCACGTCCATGATCGGCTGGGGGTTCTCACCGCTGGCAGACGAGCGGCTGGCCCTGCGTGAGGCGGCCATCGACGCAGGGGTGGACGAGCTCGACGACTGTCGTGCGATCGAGCTCGACATGTGGGGGCGGGTTCTGAGGACAGAGGTCGACCCCCAGTCCATCCGGGCCCTGCCGCCGCAAGATCTGGCCATGCTCGCTGTGTCGCTGACCGATGTCGACCTGCGAGACGCGCTGATCGCGTGGCTTTGCCCCGGGACTCTTGCCCAGGACCTCATCGACCCGATGCTGTTCAACCAGATGGGCCGGGCCCTTGCCGAACAGCCGTGGCTGGACGGGAGTACCCGGGAGATCGATCAGGTTATTGCGTTGCAGCGGATCGAGGGGAGGCTGTGTGAGGTCTGCGCCGCCCTGCCGGACGTGTGGGCGGTGCCGGCGCTGACCGTGCTGGCGACTTTCACCTGGTGGCGCGGTGATGGTGCCCTGACCCGCGTCGCGCTGGATCGGGCGCTGCGTGTCGACCCGCACTATCGCCTGGCTCAGCTGCTCGAGCAGATGGTCGACCTGGCCATCCGGCCCGAAAGAGCGTCGGCGTGACTTCGCGCTGGAGGCGGACCTGGTCACGAGATGGACAAGAGGTATCGGTCGGAGCTCACATTCCGTATAGTTCAGGTCAGGTCACGAGTTCCAGCAAAAAGCCCCGGCTTGCTGGGCGGCAACCCTCCTCCGCGGTGGGGTGCCCCGGGTGATGACCCGGTCGGCTCGGACCAGAGTCGGCAAGCGCGGGCCTTGACCACGACGGTGGGGCCCAGATCTTCCGGGAGATGAGCGTGACCGTCACCTCAAACCGCCACCGAGTGCGAGCCGTGACTCCTTCAACCCACCCCCAGCCTGTGAACGAGTCGGCGCTCTGGCCCACCGGAGCCTGGCGCCCAGGTTCGCCGGAAGGCTCACGGCGCAGCGTTGACATCGGCGCGCTTCGGCTGGAGGCCGGGGGAGCGCTCCCGCAGGTGCGCGTCGCCTATGAGACGTGGGGGACCCTCAACGCTGCGCGGGACAACGCGGTCCTGGTCGAGCATGCCCTGACCGGGGACAGCCATGTTTCCGGCCCCGCCGGCCCTGGCCATCCGACACCGGGTTGGTGGCATGGGCTGATCGGTCCCGGCCGCCCGTTGGACACCGATCGCTGGTTCGTCCTTGCCAGCAATGTCCTCGGAGGCTGCCAGGGAACGACCGGGCCGTCTTCGCAAGCGCCTGACGGGCGTTCGTGGGGGAGCAGATTCCCCTTCGTGACGATTCGCGACCAGGTCGCCGCCGAAGCCGCTCTGGCGGACCGGCTCGGGATTCCTGCGTGGGCGGCGGTCCTCGGGGGCTCCATGGGTGGCATGCGCGCGCTGGAGTGGGCGGTGACCTATCCGGAACGAGTTGACAGGTGCATCGTGCTGGCCTGCTCGGCCTACGCATCTGCCGAGCAGATCGCTTGGTGCCAGCCCCAGCTGCTGGCCATCCGCCAAGATGTGAACTTCGTCGGCGGTGACTACTACGACCAGGCGCAGGGCCCCGACCTCGGGCTGGGACTGGCCCGCAGGATCGCGCACGTGACCTACCGAAGTGAGATCGAGCTCGACGCCCGCTTCGGTCGTCAGCCACAAGGTGAAGAGCAGCCTCTCGGTGGCGGTGGTCGCTACGCCGTCGAGAGCTACCTCGACCGTCACGCCGACAAGCTCGCCGTCCGGTTCGACGCCAACTCATACGTCGTACTGACCGAGTCCATGAACTCGCATGACATCGGTCGTGGACGCGGTGGCGTGGAGGCCGCGCTCGAACGCGTGACGGCCGCCCTGGTCGTCGTGGGCGTCGACTCGGACCGGCTCTATCCGCTGCGGCTGTCGCACGAGATCGCGCAGGCCAGGGCAAGCGCAGATCCCACCCACATCATCAGCTCGCCCCACGGTCACGACGGTTTTCTCATTGAGATCGCGCAAGTCGGCAAAATACTTCGCGAAACGTTGTCCCGCAGCCTCGGGCGTTGACGACGACGCCGTCATTATCAGATAGCGTCGCCGTGTGCGGCAGTGTCGCCGTGGCGTGGTATCCAAGGAGGTTCCAGTGGCCGTTGTCGTGGGTTATGTGCCGACCAAGGAAGGCCGAGCCGCATTGCGCCGCGCTTCCGAAGAGTCGCTGTTGCGGCGCACCAAGCTGATCGTGATCAACTCGAGCCGTGGCGGCAAGGACTTCGACGCAACCGAGGCTCGCCGGTTCGAGACCGAGCTCCTCGCCATTGAGGCCCAGCTGGACGAGGAGGGTGTCGAGCACGAGGTTCGCCAGCTCGTCCGGGGCAAAGAACCAGCGGAGGACCTGATCGACGTGGCCCACGAGGTCAAGGCAGACTTCATCGTCATTGGTCTGCGCAGACGCACCCCCGTCGGCAAGCTGATCCTGGGGTCGAATGCCCAGCGCATCCTGCTGGACGCCTCATGCCCGGTGCTTGCCGTCAAAGCCAGCCTCGAGGACTGAGACTCCCCAAGGCGCCTGTCTCGGTCGTGCCAGCCAGCCTTGAGAGCCGAAAGAGCGCTCATCGACCCGGATTGAGTGCCCACCGGGGCGCGAGCACGTGACCAGACGTTTTATAATGGTTACCAGCACGACCAAAGGCCCCGCCGGACCGGTCACCGCGCACTCCTCCCATCCAATGAACTGGTCACCGTTGACGCGCCGGAGCCTGTCCCACGCGATTCAACAGCCTCGCGACGAAAGGTAGTCGGTGTCGACTGTGTCGAACGTTCCATCCCCTTCATCAGAAGTCCAGCCAGCCAAGGTGCCCGCAGAGCTCGCCCACCCTGCACTTCAGGAGCTCGTGCGCATCAGCGGCGCGAACGGTTCTGTGGACAGCGAGCAGTTGCGGGTTGCGCTGGTACAGGCCGAGATCAAGCCCAAGAGGATCAGTGTCGTCCTGCGTTCTCTCGACCTGCAGGGGATCCACGTGACGCCCGAGACGGCGACCGCATCCCGTGCAGTCGCCGCAGTCGCACCACGAGCCATCGTCACCAAGGCGACCGCGGTCAAGAGGACTACGGCCAAGACGACCGCGGCAAGAGCAAAGCCGGAGAAGTCCGCCGCGAAGGCCAACGCTGCCCCGGTGAAGGCTCCGATTGCCACGCGCACCAGTGTCAAGAGCGCCGCCGCCAGGACCGCGACAGTCAAGACGGTCGGCGCCAAAGCGGTTGGTGTCACCGCGGCAACCACCAAGACGGCCGGTACCAAGACGGGCGCAGCCAAGACGGGCGCGTCCAAGAGGGTCAGTGTCGCGACGGCTCCAGCCAAGACGGCGGGCGTTACCGCGGCAGCAGCCAGGACGGCAGGTGGCAAGACGGCCAGGGCCAAGACGGGCGCAGCCAAGACGGCCGCAGCCAAGACGGTCAGTGTCGCGACGGCTCCAGCCAAGACGGCGAGTGTGACCGCGGCCCCAGCCAAGAGGGGGAGTGCCAAGACGACCAGTGCGAAGGCGGCCACTGCGAAGGCGGCCACTGCGAAGGCGGCCAGTGCGAAGGCGGCCAGTGCGAAGGCGGCCAGTGCGAAGGCGGCCAGTGCGAAGGCGGCCAGTGCGAAGGCGGCCAGTGCGAAGGC
>Ga0209014_10000215_pt1 | contig 32343 bp, 28 predicted proteins | sample BarGraNGADG00212_FD_184491 | JGI IMG/M metagenome (GOLD analysis project Ga0209014, IMG submission 184491) | Arctic peat soil microbial communities from Barrow, Alaska - Barrow Graham LP Ref core NGADG0002-212 (SPAdes) (version 2) | ecosystem: Environmental > Terrestrial > Soil > Wetlands >...
TTCCAGGTCACCGTCGACTCGGGCGACGCCAACGGCGCGGTGATCTCGAACAGCGCCACGTACACCGACGTCAACACTCCGGGCTGCAGCGCGGCCACCTGCCCCACCAACATCATCACCAACCCGGTGGTCACGCCGGCCTCGGTGACGGTCACGAAGACCGAGCCGACTCCCGGAGCCGACACGACCGTCGTGCCGGGGCAGTCGACACCGCTCAGCTACCAACTCGCCGTCGCGAACACGGGCGGAACGGCCACCGGGTCGTTCACGATCAGTGACCCGGTGCCGACCGGTACGACGTTCGTGGCCGGCTCGGCGACGTGCCCGGCGGGGTTGACGACGTCGTCGACGCCGAGCTGCACGATCACGACCGGGTCGTCGATCACGTGGACGTTCTCGTCGATCCCGGCGTTGACGAGCTACAGCGGCTTCGGGTTCCACGTCACGGTCGACGCCGGCGACGGGGACGGCTCGATCATCAGCAACCAGGCGAGCTTCACGAACGCCGGCACACCCGGCTGCGCCACCCCGACGTGCCCGACGAACACGATCACCAACACGGTGGACACCCCGCCGGCGGTGAGCTCCACCTCGCCGGCGAGCGGCGCGACGGACGTGGCGGCGAGCACGTCGATCACGGTGACGTTCTCCAAGTCGGTCAACGTGAGTGGGACCGCCTTCACGCTGGCGTGCCCGACCGGCACCTCCGAGGCGATCGTGGTGTCGCCGACGACACCGCCCGCGGCGAGCACCTTCACGCTCGTTCCCTCGGCGTCGCTTCCGTCGTTCGCCAACTGCACCGTGACCGTGACAGCGACACAGGTGGCGGACTTGATCGGCACGACGATGGTCGCCGACTACGTGTTCTCGTTCCAGGTGGCGGCAACACCCACCGCGACTGCGCAGAGCTTCTCCGGTGCGATCGGCAATACCGCGTTCGGTGTCGGAACCTCACCGGCCCAGCCGTCGACGAGCACGACGGGCACGGTCCTGACCGGTGACACCAACGGTGGAACCGGCACGTTGGCGGCGGTGACGACCGGCAATCCGATCGCGACGGCGCACAGCGGATCAGTGACGATGAACTCCGACGGCACCTTCACCTACCAGCCGGCGGCCGGCTTTGCCGGGCCTTCCGACACGTTCACGTACACCGTCACGAACGGCCTGCACACGGCTTCCAACACCGTCACGATCACCTTGAGCAACAAGGTCTGGTACGTGAACAACGCCGGCAGCAACGGCACCGGCACGTCGATCTCGCCGTTCAACAACCTCCCGTCCGCCCAAGCGGCCTCGTCGGCCGGGGACTTCATCTTCGTGTTCGGCAGCGCGACGAGCTACACCGGCGGCATCGCGCTGCAGGCGAACCAGACACTCGTCGGCCAGTCCGTCGATCTGGTGGTCGGCGGCCAGACGGTGGTGACCCATAGCGGCACCAACCCGACCATCACGAACAGCAGTGGTTCGGGTACTGGCATCGCGCTGGCCGAGGGCACCACCGTCAAGGGCGTCACCGTCTCGGGGACGTCAGGTGCGGGCATCCTGGCCAGCGGGGTCAACGCGGCGACGATCGACTCGACCGTCACCATCAGCAGCACAGGCGGCAACGGGCTCGACATCAGCGGCGGCAGCGGCGCGTTCTCGGTGGGCGCGCCGATCACCACGTCGAGTGCCCACTCGGTGTCGGTGCAGAGCCGCACCGGCGGCACGGTCACGCTGTCCGGCGCCGTCGGTGACACCGGCACGGGCATCCTCATCAACAACAACAGCGGCGCGACCGTCAACCTCACCGGTGGGGTCACCGCCTCGACAGGGACGCACAACGCGTTCGCGGCCACCGGTGGAGGCACCGTCAGCGTCACCGGTTCGACCAACACGCTGGCGACGACGACCGGCACCGCGCTCACCGTCACCAACACGACGATCGGCGCCGGCAACCTGAGCTTCCGGAGCATCTCGTCCAACGGCGCCCCGAACGGCATCGCGCTGAGTAACACCGGATCGTCCGGCGGCCTGAGGGTCAGCGGCAACGGTTCGGCGGCAACCGGCGGAACGATCCAGAACTCGACGGGCACCGGCGTGTCGGTCAGCAGCAGCAGCAACCTGAACCTGTCGTGGATGAACATAAGCAACAACGGCAGCGGCGACAGCACCGCCGGCGACGGTGTGAAGCTGATCAATGTGTTCGGCAGCGGTCAGCTCACCTCGAGCACGGTGACCGGTTCGAACGTCGAGAACGTCCTGATCCAGAACGACTCGGGGACGCTGTCGAGCTTCGCGATTCAGGGGCCGAGTTGTGTGGTCACGAACAACAACACGACGAACGGCGACACCGGCATCTCGGTGCTGGCCACGAACACGTCGACGATGACGGTCACAGTGAACAACTGCGTGTTCAACGGCAACCGCACGGACACGATCCACACCGACACGGCCGACTCGTCGACCCTGACCGCCACGATCACCAACAACGTGATCACCGCTGGCACCGGCGGGAACAACCAGGGCAACATCGGCATCGACGTGTCGTCCGCGCTGAGCTCGACACTCCACTACGACGTCGAGAACAACAAGATCGGCACTGACGGGGTGCTCGCGCCGCTGATGAACCACGGCATCAACGTCTTCGCCGCCGGCACGTCGCTGGCGACCGGCAAGGTCGTCGCGAACACCATCAACATGGCCGGAGCGGGCTCCAGCGGCACGGGGATCCGGCTGTTCCAGCAGGACTCGTCCACCCTCGACTCCAAGGTCGACACCAACACCATCACCAATCTCGGCCTTGACTTCGGTATCGACGCCACCGACAACGGTTCGGGGACGGTGTCCTCGACCGGCCACCTCAACGTGGGCGTGACCAACAACAACGTGTCGGTCCTCGCCACGGCCATCGACGCCATCCACGTGCGTGGTCGCCGCGACACGACCACGTGTGCCAGGATCACCGGCAACACGGCCACCACCAACGGCGGTGGCAGCGCGCTCCAGATCAGCCAGGCGAACACCTCGACCTACGACCTCGAGGTGAGTTCACCGGGTGCACTGACCGCGCCCCAGGCGGCGGCCGCGATGACCGCACTCAACCCTGCGGCGGTGGGCGTCGACGCGGCCGCGGCCGTCGGATTCACCGGTGTCGCCGCCGGCGCGTGCACCAACATTCCGTCGTGATCAGGAGGTCGCATGACTGACCCGTTCTTGGCCGAGATCCGCGTCATGTCGTTCAACTTCCCGCCGAAGGGATGGGCATTCTGCAACGGCCAGCTGATGGCGATCAACCAGAACCAGGCGCTGTTCTCGCTGCTCGGCACGACGTACGGGGGCGACGGCAGGGTGAACTTCGCCCTGCCGGACCTGCAGGGCCGCGTGCCGATAGATACCGGCGGCGGCCACGTCCTCGGTGAACGCGCCGGGGAACAGAACCACACACTGACGATCTCCGAGATGCCTACCCACACCCACTTGGTCAACGCGTCGTCGTTGCCGGGCAACACCCCGACAGCTACGGGCAACGTTCTGGCCAGCCCGCTCAGCAGCACCTACCGGCCCGCGAGCGCGCTCACCACGATGGACCCGGCGACCGTCGCCAACACGGGCGGGAGCCAGCCGCACCCGAACATGCAGCCCTACCTTGTGCTGAACTTCTGCATCGCCCTGCAAGGCATCTTCCCGAGTCGGAACTAGGCGGGAGCCAAATGACCACAAACTTCGTCGGTGAGATCAGAATGTTCGGCGGCAACTTCGCACCAGTCGGATGGATGTTCTGCGAAGGCCAGCTCTTGCCGATCAGCGAGAACGAGACGCTGTTCAACCTCATCGGCACCACCTACGGCGGCGACGGGCAGTCGACCTTCGGGCTACCTGACCTGCGTGGTCGTCTGCCGATACATTTCGACAACAGCTTCACCATTGGCGGGAAGGGCGGAGTGGAGACAGTGCAGCTGACGGACCAGCAGATTCCGTCGCACAGCCATCCGATGCTCGCCTCCAGCAACAATGCCTCGGTGGCCTCCGCGTCGGGAAACGTGCTCGCCCAGACGCCGGACTACGCGCCCTACATCTCGGGCAGCCCGGTCACGGCGGCCCTGGCCGTGAACAGCATCGCGAACAACGGCGGTAGCGAGCCGCACAGCAACCTCCAGCCGTACCTCTGCGTCAGCTTCATCATCTCGCTGTTCGGCATCTTCCCGAGTCAGAACTGATCATGGATCCATTCGTCGCGGAGATCCGCATCTTCCCGTTCAACTTCGCACCCACAGGTTGGGCCACGTGCAGCGGCCAGTTGATACCCATCAGCCAGAACACGGCGCTGTTCTCGCTGCTCGGCACCACCTACGGCGGGGACGGCAAGTCGACGTTCGCCCTGCCCAACCTGCAGGGATCCGCGCCCATGCACCCGGGCCAGGGGCCGGGGCTGACCCCGCACGACCTCGGCGAGTCGGGCGGAAGCGACTTTGTGACGTTGCTCGACACCGAGATTCCCTTGCACAGCCATGGACTGAAGGCAGCCGGCGATCCAGGAGAGGACGCGACGCCGGCCGGCGAGGCTCTGGGGCGATCGGTGGGGGCTTCGCTGTACCAGACGACCACGAACACCAACCTCGTGCAGATGGGTCTCAATGCTCTGTCGGCGAGTGGGGGCGGCCTGCCGCACAACAACCTGATGCCGTACCTCACGCTGAACTTCTGCATCGCGCTGCAGGGCGTCTTCCCGTCGCGCCCGTGATGACGACGTCGCAGCGGTCCGCAACCGCCTCCCTCCGCCCGATCGTGCCGGCCGACACGGAGTTCCTCCGCGCGCTCTACGCGACGACGCGAGCTGACGAGCTGGCGCTGGTCGGCTGGGACGACGTCCAGAAGTCGGCGTTCGTCCGGCAGCAGTTCGACGCCCAGGACCGGTACTACCGGCAGCAGTTCCCGGACGCGTCTTTTCGGGTCGTGCTCGTCGACGGCCAACCGGCCGGGCGCCTGTACGTCGCCGACGATGCGGATCAGATACTGGTCATCGACGTGGCGCTCATGCCGCGGTATCGGGGTTCGGGCATCGGGTCCGCGCTGCTGGCCGAGGTGTTGCGAGGCGCTGACGATGAGCGCAAGCCCGTGACGCTCCACGTCGAGCGCAACAATCGAGCGCTGGCCTGGTACGAACGGCTCGGCTTCACCGTCGTCGAGGACCACGGTGTGTACCTGTTCCTGCGCCGAGAACCACCGGAAGTTCCGGAGCAGGGATCATGACGGATTTCCTGCCCACCGTGGATGTGTTCGGCGATCTCGAGGGACGCTCGTTCCAGGTCACCTCGTCCGGGTCCGACACACCGATCGAGCTGACCCTGACGCAGGTGACGGCATGGGGCGAACCGTTCGGGCCGAGCAACCGTCAGCCGTTCACCCTGCTGTTCACCGGGCCGATCGCGCCGATGCTGGCGCAAGGCACGTACGCGTTCGCGTCGAGCGAGCTCACCGTGCCCGAGATCTTCATCGTGCCGCTGGGTCCCGAAGGGACGAACATGCGCTACGAGGCGGTGTTCTCATGAACGTCGCTCGACTCGCCAGTCGTGGCCGGCACAGTGCGGCCACCTCGCGAACCCGTCCCACCCTGCGGAGGCCATCGTGAAACAGCCCGTCTCGAGACGTTCGTTCGTCGTGGGGACGGTGTCGGCGTTGGCCGCGGCAGCTGTTCCTGCCATCGCCACGCAGTCCGCTGAAGCGGCGGCACCTCCAGGCCCGGTGTCGGTGGCGAATCTGCACCGTTCGACGTTCCTGCCGCTGCTCCGCGCGAAGTTCACGATGACCGACGGGCAGACGTCGACGGCGCTGGTGCTGTCGAAGATCGCTGACCTGCAGCCCGTCCTCAAGACGGCGGACCCCAACCGCTTCTCGTTGCTGTTCACCGGCCCGGTGAGCCCGAGACGCCCCCAGGGCACCTACCAGCTGAGCAACGCAAGACTCGGCAGCGTGTCGCTGCTGGTCGTCCCGGTGAACATGACCAGCAAGACGCAGCTGTACCAGGTGATCATCAACCGGCAGTAGGGCCACCGATTCTTGACTGATTCCAGAAAGTGGGCCACCCTTTGGGGGTGTCCACGGCTTTGGATGTCGAGCAGTTGCTGCGCGGGGCCGCGCTGCGTGTGACGCGTCCTCGGGTGGCGGTGCTGACCGCGGTGTACGAGCATCCGCACGCCGACACGGACTCGATCATCGGTGTCGTGCGTGAGGGTCTAGGTGAGGTGTCGCATCAGGCCGTCTACGACGTGCTTCGTGTGCTGGCTGCCGTGGGTCTGGTACGGCGCATTCAGCCGTCGGGCTCCGTCGCTCGCTACGAGTCGCGGATCGGAGACAACCATCACCACGTCGTGTGCCGGTCGTGCGGTGCTATCGCCGACGTCGACTGCGCCGTCGGTTACACGCCCTGTCTGACCGCGTCCAACGACCTCGGCTACTCGATCGACGAAGCCGAGGTCATCTACTGGGGCCTGTGCCCCGCCTGCTCCACCGCACACAGTTCCTGAGCAAACACTCCCTGATCCCGAAAGGATTCCCGTGTCTGACAGTCCTGACGCCGTTGTTGCAGAGATGAACGAGGACAGCGAAGGCAAGTGCCCGGTCATGGGCGCAACCCACGGGCACCCGTCTGCGGGCACGTCGAACCGAGACTGGTGGCCGAACAGGCTGAACTTGAACGTTCTTCACCAGAACCCCCCCATGGCGGATCCCATGGGCACGGGGTTCAACTACGCCGAGCAGTTCAAGACCCTCGACCTCGATGCCCTGAAGAAGGACCTCGTGGCGTTGATGACGGCGTCGCAGGACTGGTGGCCGGCTGACTACGGCCACTACGGGCCGCTGTTCATTCGGATGGCGTGGCACAGTGCGGGCACGTACCGCATCAGCGACGGCCGCGGAGGCGCAGGGTCCGGCACGCAACGCTTCGCACCGCTCAACAGCTGGCCCGACAACGGGAACCTCGACAAGGCGCGCAGGTTGCTCTGGCCGATCAAGCAGAAGTACGGCCGGAAGATCTCGTGGGCCGACCTGATGGTGTTCGCCGGCGACTGTGCGTTGGAGTCGATGGGATTCAAGACGTTCGGTTTCGCCGGCGGGCGCGAGGACGTCTGGGCACCTGAAGAGGAGATCTACTGGGGATCCGAGGGAACGTGGCTCGGCGACGAGCGCTACAGCGGCGACCGGGACCTCGAGAATCCTCTCGCTGCGGTTCAAATGGGCCTCATCTACGTTAATCCGGAAGGGCCGAACGGCAACCCGGATCCGCTTGCCTCGGCGACGGACATCCGAGAGACGTTCCGTCGCATGGCGATGAACGACGAGGAGACGGTTGCGCTCATTGCCGGCGGGCACACGTTCGGCAAGACCCACGGTGCGGCCGATCCCAACGAGTACGTCGGCCCCGAACCCGAGGCTGCTCCCCTTCAGGAGATGGGCCTCGGCTGGAGAAACAGCTATGGCACCGGCAGTGGTGACGACACCATCACCAGCGGGCTGGAAGGCGCCTGGACACCCACTCCTGTGACGTGGGACAACAGTTACTTCGAGACCCTGTTCGGCTACGAGTGGGAGCTGGTGAAGAGCCCTGCCGGTGCCTGGCAGTGGATTCCGACGGATCCATCTGCGGCGGCCACCGTGCCGGATCCCCACGATCCGTCGAAGAAGCACGCTCCGGTGATGCTGACGACGGACCTCGCCCTGAGGCTGGACCCGATCTACGAGCCGATCTCACGGCGCTTCTACGAGAACCCTGACGAGCTCGCAGCCGCCTTCGCCAAGGCGTGGTTCAAGCTGACGCACCGCGACATGGGACCGCTCTCGCGGTACCTCGGCCCGCTGGTTCCTGCAGAGCCGCAGTTGTGGCAGGACCCGGTCCCGCCGGTGTTGCACGAGTTGATCGGATCGGCGGACATCGCGGCCCTCAAGGACAAGATCCTCGCATTGGGACTGTCCGTGTCGCAGCTGGTCTCGACGGCCTGGGCCTCGGCGTCGACGTTCCGCGGCAGCGACAAGCGGGGCGGGGCCAACGGGGCACGCATTCGCCTGGCACCGCAGAACGAGTGGGAGGTCAACAACCCCACCGAGCTGGCGAAGGTGCTGCCGGCCCTGGAGAAGATCCAGCAGGAGTTCAATAGCTCGCAGGCCGGCGGGAACAAGCAGGTCTCGCTCGCCGACCTGATCGTGCTGGGCGGCTGCGCAGCCGTCGAGCTCGCCGCAAGGAACGCCGGCTACGACGTTCAGGTTCCCTTCGCGCCCGGACGTACGGATGCCTCTCAGGAGCAGACCGACGTGGAGTCCTTCGCCGTGCTCGAGGCGACTGCAGACGGGTTCCGTAACTATCTCGGCAAGGGACACCCGCGCCCGGCAGAGCATCTGCTGATCGATCGGGCGAATCTGCTGACGCTGACGGCGCCCGAGATGACGGTCCTCGTGGGCGGCATGCGGGTCCTTGGTGCGAACTCCCAGCAGTCCGAACTCGGCGTGTTCACCGAGCGGTCGGAGACGTTGACCAACGACTTCTTCGTGAAGCTGCTCGACATGGGCACGACGTGGCAGCCGACGTCCGACGCCGAGGAGACCTTCGAGGGCCGGGATCGCGAGACGGGCGAGCTGAAGTGGACCGGCAGCCGGGTCGATCTCGTCTTCGGTTCGAACTCCCAGCTCCGTGCACTTGCGGAGGTCTACGCGAGCGACGACTCGCAGCACAAGTTCGTGCGCGACTTCGTTGCCGCGTGGGACAAGGTCATGAATCTCGACCGATTCGACCTTGCCTGATTCCGGCCTGCTCAAGACGGTGGCGGGTCGGTCTTGGTCGGCTGACTTGACCGCCGTGCTCAAGACGGTGGCGGGTCAGGGTCGGTGGGGATTGCCTCTGCGGTGACGTCGATCGGGTAGGTGGCGGCGGGTCTTCGGTAGCTGTGGCCGGTGGGGCTGGTCCATCGAGTGTGGCCGTGGTTCGTGGGGCGCGCCGTCCATCCGCCTTCGTCCTTGAGTCTGTGATGCCTGCGGCACAACGTGTGGAGGTTCTCCGCGCTGGTCGTTCCGCCGTCGATCCAGCGCCGCACGTGGTCGAGGTCGCAGCGTCGGGCCGGTCGGGTGCAGTGCGGGAAGCGGCAGGTGCGGTCGCGGGCGATCACGTGCTCGGTCAGTGCGGTCGGCGGCCGGTAGGTCGTTCTGCCGTGGTCGATCAGCCGGCCGGTCTGGTCGGTGACGATCCGCCGCCACGTGCCTGATGGGTCATGGGCCAGGGCGCGTGCCAGTGCGGCGGGGATCGGTCCGATGCCGTCCAGCTCGCCGGGCTGCTCGTCCACACCCAGCAGGGTGGACAGGGCGACAGTCACATGCACGGCCGGGCGCAGCCGCTGCTGGGCGGGTAGCCGGGTGGACACCTCGCCAGCGAGCGCGTCCCTGCCCAGGTGCACCAGCGCATCGGCACGGCGCTGATCGCTGGTGCGCTCGTCACCGGGCTCGGTCCTGTCTGCGAGCGCCGTGACCGCGGCCATCAGTGCGGCGGCACCCTCATCCGGGAGCAGCGCCCACAGCTCACTGGTGCCGAACCCCGAGGGGCGCAGACACACGCGCCGCTCGGAAACGTTGTGCTGCCGGGCCTGCTCCACCGTCCGTTGCGCACACGCCAACACGGCGCGCTGCACGCTGCGCCGAAACGCCGCCACGGTCTGCTCCGGTGCGGCGGGCAGGACCCGGGCCTGCACGGCCGCGGTCTCGGTGTCGTCGAGCCCGCTGCCTGCCTCGACCAGCACCCGGGCCTGATACGCCGAGATCTGCCCGCGCTCCAGCACTGCCAGGGTGTCGGCGAGCCGGCCGGTGAGCTCGAGTGCGTGACCCAACCGGTCTGACGCGGCGGCCGACGACAGCCGCATGCGATGTCCTCGCGGACCCACGCCTTGTCATCCTCGCCGGGGACACTCGGCACCGAGGCGGCGTGCATGGCTGCCATCACCCGGTACTGAAACCCCTGCACCGCGGCGATGTGCCGCTCCGCGGCCGTGAGCGCGTCCACCCGCTCACCCGGGGTCATCGCGGCAGGGTCACCCGCCAGCACGTCGCACATACATACGATTCTAGGTCATCGCACCGACCTGTTTCCCCTTATCCACAAAGGGAGTCCGACCGAAACCCGTCATCCACAGAACCAAGAGAACCCTTGACAACGTGACCCGAAGGCGCGAGCTGACCACCAGCCCAACTCCTCGTCGCTGCGCTCTTGTCCTTGACCTTCGTGGGGGTCACGGCGGCCGTCGCGACGCAGTCAACGGCCCAGGTCAGGATGTGCCCGTCCCGAGATCAACGGCAGGTCCAGGTAGGTCTTGATGCCCGGTTCGGCGCGGCACACGTACGGAACCGAGTTCACGCAGTGCATGGCCGTCGCGACGATTCCGGGGTTGCGGCGCAGGCCCTCCTCGACCGTCTCAGGTTGCCAGCCCTTGATCGTGACGAATGCGCTCGGGTCGCCGCGCACCTCGATCTCGAACCGCTCGCCCTCGCTGCCGAGCGTCCACGGCGGGTCGAGGTTCTCCTCGCCCATCAGCCAGTTCACGGCCACTCGCACCACGGTCTGTCCGTCGATGACCGCATCCCACTGGAAACGCTGCGCCGCGACCAGGCCCGGCTCGATCGGGCCGATCGGGGAGTCTATCGGCGCGGTCGCCACCGCCACCTGCTGCGACGTCGTGATCTGCGCCGCGCGGAAGCCGAGCGCGTCCAGGCACATCTGCACCGACTGCCGGAAGCCGCCCGACAGCAGGCCGAGCATGGGGCTCGACATCGCCTGCTCCGGGGTGTCGCCGAAGCGCATGATCCATCGCACGACATCGGGTGCGGCGTAGCTACGGATGTCGGAGAACTCCTCGCCCCGCACGAAGGTCACCGCCGACGAGAGCGCCGAAAACATCAACGGGTGCAGCTCTGTGATGCCGCCCGGATTGATGCCGGTGCCGTGCAGGGTCACTCCGCCGTCCAGGCACGCCGCCCGCAACCGGGCGGCCTCGTGCTCAGGGGGATAGAACCAGCCGACCGGCGAGACCACGTTCTTTCCCGATTGCAGCAGCGCGATCACCTCGTCGACGTGGGGGATCATCGGCGCGTAGACGACGCAGTCCGCGTCGAGCGCAAGGATGGCGTCCTTGTCGCGAGTCGCCGCCACTCCGATCGGATCGGATCCGACGATGGACCCGACGTCCATCCCGTCCTTGTCCTCGGCGTGGACCCAGCACCCGGCGAGCTCCAGGTCGGGATGACGCAGGATGCCTTCGATCGCGGCCTTGCCCACGCCACCGGTGGCCCACTGAACGACGCGAAATGTCACGGCAGCTCCTCCCGAGGACGTGCGCACGTCCTTCATACCGGCAGCTCACCGATTACTGGAACACGTTCTATGCGCGTGTCGGTGTTCGGTCATACCATCCGGGCATGTCGACCGCGATCGTCACCTGCCCGCTCTGTGAAGCCACCTGCGGGCTGGAGGTGACCCTCGACGGCTCCGCGATCACCGAGGTGCGCGGCGACAAGCTGGACGTGTTCTCCCGTGGCTTCATCTGCCCGAAGGGTGCCTCCCTCAAGGCCCTGCACGAGGACCCCGATCGGTTGCGCGCACCGCTGGTCAAGCGCAACGGCGTCTTCGAGGAGGTCAGCTGGGACGAGGCGTTCGCCGAGATCGATCGACGGCTGCCGGCGATTCGGGCCGAGCACGGGAACAACGCCGTCGCCGTGTATGTGGGCAATCCCGGCGCGCACAACCTGGGCTCGTTGCTGTACGGACGGGTGCTCTACAAGGCGCTCGGCACGCAGAACATTTTCACGGCCGGGACGGTCGACCAGGTGCCCAAGCACTTCTCGTCCGGCTACCTGTTCGGCGACCCGCTCACGATTCCGATTCCCGATCTCGACCGCACCGGCTACCTACTCCTGCTCGGCGCGAATCCGCTCGTGTCCAACGGCAGCCTGATGACCGCCCCCGACATGCCTGGCCGGCTCAAGGCCATCCGCGCTCGCGGCGGCAAGGTCGTCGTCGTGGACCCGCGGCGCACCCGCACCGCCGAGGCCGCCGACGAGCACGTCGCCATCCGTCCCGGCACCGACGCGCTGCTGCTCGCGTCGATCGCGCAGGCGCTGTTCGCCGAAGACCTCGTGCGGCTGGCCCACCTGGCCCCGCATGTGAACGGTGTCGACGAGGTCAGAGCGATAGTCGCGCCGTTCACGCCCGAGGCCGTCGCAGCCACGGTCGGTGTCGACGTCGACCAGATCCGCACGATTGCCCGGGAGCTGGCCGGCGCCGAGCGCGCCGCCGTCTACGGCCGGATCGGCACCACCACCCAGTCGTTCGGCACCCTCGCCAGCTGGCTGGTCGACGTCCTGAACGTCCTCACGGGCAACCTCGACCGCGAAGGCGGCGCGATGTTCCCGCTCGCTCCCGCGGGTCAGACGAACGCCGAGGCGGACCGGCGTCGCGGCTTCGTGCACGGGCGCTGGCGCAGTCGCGTTCGGCAGCTGCCGGAGATCATGGGGGAGCTGCCGGTCGCCACACTCGCCGACGAGATCCTGACGCCGGGCGATGGCCGGATTCGCGCGCTGGTCACGGTCGGCGGAAACCCCTGCTTGAGCACGCCGAACTCCGATCGACTCACCGAGGCCATGGGGCAACTCGAGTTGATGGTGTCACTGGACGTGTATCTCAACGAGACGTCCCGGCACGCGGACGTCATCCTGCCCGGGCCGCTGCCTCTGGAGCGGGCGCACTTCGACATCGTCTTCTATCAGCTCGCCATCCGGAACGTCGCCAACTGGACGCCGCCGGTGCTCGAGTCCGAACTCCCGCAGGAGTGGCAGACGATCCTCCGCCTCGTGGGTGTGGTCACCGGGCAGGGCCCCGAGGCGGACATCGCGGCGATCGACTCGTTCGTGGCCGCTGAGACGGCCCGCCGGGCCGGCGTCGACCCGGCGTCGGCCGGCGAGCGCGTCGGACCCGCCCGACTCATCGATCTGATGCTGCGGGGCGGGCCCTACGACGTGACGCTCGCCGATCTCGAGGCCGCGCCACACGGCATCGACTTCGGTCCGCTGACGCCGCGAATGCCGGACGTCATCGGCACGCCCAGCGGCAAGATCGAGCTGGCCCCGCCGGCGATCACAGGCGACGTGCCCCGGCTGCTCGCCGAGCTCGAACGATCTCCGGACCCGCTCGTGCTGATCGGGCGGCGGCAGCTCAGCTCCAACAACTCGTGGATGCACAACCTCGCGCCGCTCGTCAAAGGCGCCAACCGGTGCACCGCGCACCTGCATCCCGACGACGCCGCCCGGCTCGGGCTGGCCGACGGCGCCCTGGCGCTCGTCCGCTCGCGCACCGGCTCGGTCACCGTGCCCGTCGAGATCACCGACACCGTCCGTCCGGGTGTGGTCAGCATCCCGCACGGATGGGGCCATGACGTCGACGGCACCCGGGCCGCCGTCGCCGGAGCGCACGCGGGCGTGAACTCCAACGTGCTCGCCGACGACCTGCTCCTGGACGCACTGAGCGGCACCGCCGTGCTCAACGGCATCCCGATCGAGGTCAGCGTCGCCGGATGACGCGGTAACCGTAGCACCGTATTAGCAGGGCGCCAACAAGGGCTACAGTGGGCCGATGGACGACACCCTCGCGTACTCGAGTGCCGGTCGCGGCGAGCCACTCGTGCTGGTGCACGGGCTCGGAAGCCGCCGCCAGATATGGGATCCGCTGATCGATCGCCTCGCCGAGCGATGCGAGGTGTTCGCGGTCGACCTGCGCGGATTCGGCGAGTCGCCCGTCGGAGATTCGTCGGCGATCGACGGGCAGATGGACGCGCTCGCGGAGTTCTGCGCACGTCACGGGCTCGATCGCCCGCATGTCGCCGGCAACTCGATGGGCGGCGCGCTCGCCCTCGAGCTCGGGCGGCGCGGCGCGGCCCGCTCGGTCACCGCGTTCTCACCGGTCGGTTTCTGGCACACGCCTGGGCGCGTCTGGGGCCAGGCCTCGCTCGCGACGACCAGGCGGCTCGCTGCGCGGCTGCAACCTCGTATGCCGACGCTGCTGCGCTCACCGGTGCTGCGGGCCGCGGTTCTCGGCCTCGTGTTCGGCCGGCCGACCGCGATCGACCCAGAGATCGTGCTGGGCGACATCGCCGGACTGGTCGCGGCGCCGGGCTTCGAGCAGGCCTGCGCATCGTTCACGGGATACCGGTTCACCGACCCGGGGCTGCTCGACGAGATTCCGACGACCGTTGCGTGGGGCACCCGGGACGTCCTGCTCACGTACGCGCTGCAGCATCGTCGCGCGCGGGCCCAGCTGCCGCGTGCCCTTCACGTCGCCCTGTGCGGCTGCGGGCACACGCCGTTCTACGACGACCCGCAGCTCTGTGCGCGAACCATCCTCGAGACCGTGGAGCGGGTCCGTCCAGTTGTTGACAATGTGCCAATAACAGAAGGATGATGGGCACTCAGGACCAGGGGAGGTTCGCCGTGCAGTACGAGCAGATCGGCTACTCGGTCACCGACCGCATGGCGACGATCACGCTGAACCGTCCAGAGGCCCGCAACGGATACACCATCCGGATGGCTGACGAGCTCGCCGACGCGCTCGTCAGCGCGGACGGCGACGACGAGGTGCGCGTCGTGATCCTCACCGGGGCCGGCAACGACTTCTGCGTCGGTGCCGACCTCAGCGACGGCCGGATCGGTGTGGCCGACGACGTCACCGATCCGGACGCCTGGGTCGAGCCGGCCACCCGCGCCGTGCGGCCCATGTTCGCGATGAACAAGCCGGTGATCGCGGCGATACGCGGCGCTGCGGTCGGCGTCGGGTCGACGATGATCCTCGCGGCCGACTACCGGCTCGCGGCCACCGACACCCGCTTCGGGTTCGTGTTCGCGCGGCGCGGCATCTACCCCGAAGGTGGCTCGACGTGGTTCCTGCCGCGCCTGGTAGGCCTCGGGCGCGCCCTGGATTGGATGCTCAGCGGGCGACTCATCCACGCCGACGAAGCGCTGACCGCCGGCTTCGTCCATTCAGTCCATGCGCCCGACGACGTACTGAACCGAGCCTACGAGCTCGCGCGTGACCTCATCGCGACCACTGCGCCGGTCTCGATCGCGGTGATCAGGCAGGCGTTGTATCGCATGAGTGCCTTGGACTCGCCGGAGTCCGCCTTCGACCTCGACGCGAAGCTGATCGCGAGCTGCGCTACGAGCGCCGACGCGGTCGAGGGAGTTGTGTCGTTCCTGCAGCGCCGGCCACCGGAGTTCACCGGGACCGTGAGCAAGGATCTGCCGCCGTTCCTTCCGTGGCAGAGCAGCTCGCCGTGAGAACCTGGCTCCGTGACGCGAACAGGCCCGAGCGGCATGACGGTCGCTGACGGCCCACGCTGGCGTCGGCTCGAGCCCGACACGCGGCGCGAGCAGATACTCGACTGTGCGGTCCGCCTGTTCGGCGAGCGCCCGTACGCGGCGGTGTCGACGACAGACATCGCGCGAGACGCCGGTGTCGCACGCGGGCTGCTCAATCACTACTTCGGTACCAAGCGCGACCTCTATCTGGAGGTCGTCCGCAAGATGGTGCTGCTGCCCGACCTCGACGGCGCGGTCGCCGCGACCGGGTCGCTCGCCGAGCGCGTCGAGCGCAGCGTCGATTGGTTTCTCGACACCGTGGCCGCGCACGGCAAAACGTTCGTGGCCGTGACCGGAGCCGAGGGCGTCGGCGACGACCCGGAGATCGAGCAGATCCTCGCCGAGGCCGACGACATCGCCGCCCGCAAGGTGCTCGAGACCGTCGGTCGCAGCGAAGGCGCGGGCGACGAGCAGTGGCGCGCGATCATCCGAGCGTATGGCGGCATGGTGAAGGCCGCGGTGCGTGAATGGATTCGCCACGGCACACTCGACCGTGAGCAGGTGCACCTGCTGCTCAGCCAGGCACTCATCACGATCGTGCGCGACGTTCTACCCGAGGTCTCTGCACAGAAACCACGGGCTCGCCTCGCCGGCGCGCGCACGCGAGGCTGAGCGGCAGCTCACCGACCGAACCTGACTGAAAGGATCCTTGTGTCGAACTCTCTCGCAGGCCGGACCATGATCATGTCCGGCGGTAGCCGCGGCATCGGGTTGGCGATCGGTGTTGCTGCCGGGCGGCTCGGTGCCAACGTCGTCCTGCTCGCCAAGACCGACACTCCTGACCCTCGGTTGCCCGGCACCATCCACACCGCCGCTGCCGAGATCGACGCGGCTGGCGGCACCGCGCTGGCCGTCGTCGGCGATGTGCGTGACGAGGCCTCGGTGCAGAACGCCGTCGACCGGGCGCTCGAGCGCTTCGGCGGCATCGACATCTGCGTCAACAACGCCAGCGCGCTCGCCATCCAGGGCACCGAGGAGTTGTCGATCAAGAAGTTCGACCTCATGCAGCAGATCCAGCTGCGCGGGACGTTCCTGCTGACGCGGGCTTCGCTGCCGCACCTGCGCAAGGCAGACAACCCGCACGTGCTCACCCTCTCGCCGCCGATCAACCTGTCACCGAAGTGGATGGGCCCGCACCCGGCGTACACCCTCGCGAAGTACGGCATGACCTTGCTCGCCCTCGGCTGGGCCGCGGAGTATGCCGAGGCGGGCGTCGCCTCCAACACGCTCTGGCCCGAGTCGATCATCGCCACGGCAGCGGTGAAGAACCTGCTCGGCGGCGAGGACAGCATGCGCCGAGCACGCGGCCCCGAGATCATGGCCGACGCCGCAATGCAGATCGTGACCAAGCCGGCACGTGAATGCACCGGTAACACGTTCATCGACGTCGACGTCCTGCGCTCGGCCGGCATCACCGACCTGTCGCAGTACGGCGGCACCGACGAACTCATGTATGACCTCTACGTGGATCCGCCGACGACCTGAGTGCGGCAACCGCCATGGCTCGACCCGGCACGGGCGACATGCTCAGCGGCAACTGGACTTACAGGTACGGGGACTCGGCAAATCCCGGCAGCCACTGCTCGGCGATCGCTCGTGCTTGCACGCGGCAGTCCAGCTGGGCCAGGATGTTCATCCACCCGCCGGTGACGCGTGCGACGAGCATGTACTCGGCCGGCAGGTTGAGGGCGCGTCCGGTCTGCCGGTAGGCGTTGCTGGTCGGATTGGCCACGCGCACACCTTGCCGGCTCATCCATTCGCGGGTGAAGTGGAACTCATCCGTGCGCAACGGGTCAGCCAGCGCTCCGAGCCAGCGCAGGACGTCGTCGGCGCTCACGTCGCCGGTCACGAACCGCTCCGCGCGCAACAGGGCCATCATGTCCTCGCCCTGCCTGTCGGCCGCGTATCGAACGATGCGCCCGAGGATCGGGGGTGTGCCGTCCGGCAGCACCGCGACCGATCCGAAGTCGATGACCCCGACACGTCCGTCGGCGAGCAGCAGGAAGTTGCCCGGATGCGGGTCCGCGTGCAACAGACCCGTACGAGCGGGGGAGCAGAACAGCAACTCCACGACGATTCGCGCGATGCGGTCGCGCTCGAGCTGATCTGCCGGCGTCCGCGGCGTCTGGCGGATCAACTGCGACAACGGTGGACCGTCGAGCCATTCGGAGATGATGACCTTGGGAGCCGACGCGAGCACGGCCGGCACGCGAACGTGCGGGTCATCGGCGAACACGGCCGCGAACCGTCGCTGGTGCTCAGCCTCGGAGTGGTAGTCGAGCTCTTCGAGCATCCGCTCGCGCACCTCGCGGATGAGCGAGCGGGCGTCGAGGCCCGGTACGACGAGGGTCAGCAGACGACTGAAGCGCTCGAGTTGCTTCAGGTCGACCTGCAGCGCCACATCCGCTCCCGGGTACTGCACCTTCACGGCGACGTCGCGGCCGTCGTTCCAGATGCCACGATGCACCTGCCCGATGCTCGCCGCCGCGGCCGGCACGTCGTCGAACTCGCGAAAGTGCCTGCGCCACGCACGTCCGAGCTGTTCGTCGAGAACCCGGTGTACGCGTTCGACGGGCATGGCCGGGCCCTGTGCCTGCAACCTCGTGAGGGCCTGCTGATACGGCTCGGCGAACTCGGCCGGGATCATCGACTCGTAGACGCTGAGCGCCTGGCCGAGTTTCATGGCTCCGCCCTTGAGCTCGCCGAGCACCGCGAACAGGTGCTCGGCGTTCTTCTCCAGGACTCTGGCCGACACCGCATCGGCGTCGGCGCCGGTCATGCGCTGGCCCCAGCCGATCGCCGTACGCCCGACAAAGCTCAACGGAAGACCGGCCAGACGTGCCGAGCGCTGCATGGCTCGTTGCGGTATGTCCTTCGCCCGTCTGTCCGCCACGCGTCACCTCTCTCGGTGGATCAAGAGTGGCACGGCACCGGCGGGCGCCGTGCTCGGGCGTGCGCGCTGCGTGCTCTTGCTCTCTGACCGCCGGCATGCCACCCTTATTGTCCCGTCGCCAATAACGGTTTCCCCGAGGAGGCGTCGCCGCATGACCCGCAGCGTTCTCGAGCGTTCGTGTGCCACTGAGGCGGACACCCTGGCGCTGCCGGGCCTACTTCGCCGCAACGCGGTCGAGTTCGGCGATCTGCCCGCACTCACTGCGGGTGACACCACGCTCACCTGGGAGCAGCTGCGTGCCGAGACGGCAGCGATGGCATGCGGCCTGCAACAGCTCGAACTCGCGCCCGGCGAGCGAATGATGATCATGATGTCCAGCCGCCCGGAACACTGGATCGCCGATCTTGCGGCAGTGCATATCGGGGCGATCCCGTGCACGGCCTACCAGACACTCAGCACCGAGCAGATCGGGTACGTCGCTCGGCACAGCGGCGCCACGGTTGTCGTCCTGGAAGGCGCGGACGACGTGGCGCGGTGGCTGCCCGTGCTCGACTCGCTGCCTGCCCTCAGGCGAATCGTGGTCCTTGACCGTGACGCCATCCCCGGAATCGACGCGCGATTCACCGCGTGGGACACGGTGTACGCCACGGGTCAGCGGTTGAACGAGCAGCAGCCCGACGCGTTCGAGGCTGCCTGGCAGCACATCACGCCGGATCATCCGATCGCGATGATGTACACGTCCGGTACGACAGGCGACCCCAAGGGCGTCGTGCTCAGTCATCGCAACGCCTTCTACGAGGCCGTCGCGGTCGATGCGATGGTGCCGACTCCCATGCACGCGAAGTCGGTCGCCTACCTTCCGCTGGCGCACATCGCCGAGCGGGAACTCAGCATCTACCGCGCCGCGCACAAGGCGTTGCACGTCACGGTCTGCCCCGACCCGGCGACCGTCGTCGCCGCGCTGGCCGGCATCCGGCCACCGGCGTTCTTCGGTGTCCCCCGCGTGTGGGAGAAGCTGGCCGCGGGCCTGCGCGCGAAGATCGCCACGCTGGAGGACGGCAGACGCTCGGCGATCATGGACGCGCACGGCCTCGCCGCGTCGGCGTTCCGGCTCGCGGGCTCAGGTGAGCCGGTGCCGGCTGAGCTGGCACGGCAGGTGGCGATCGCGGACGAGACGATGTTGCGACCGCTGCGCGCGATGTTGGGACTGGATGCGCTCGAATGGGCCAGCAGTGGCTCGGCACCGATACCGGTGGAGATCCTCGAGTACCTCGCCGGGTTCGGTATCCGGGTACTCGAGGTATGGGGGATGAGCGAGACCACCGGGTGCGCGACGCTCAGCACGCCCGACGCGTTCCGGCTCGGCGCGGTCGGCCGGACGCTGCCCGGCGTCGACATCCGGATCGCCGACGACGGCGAGATCTTCGTCCGCGGACCGATCGTCTTCCTCGGGTACCTGCAGTCCGACGGCACTGTCACGCCCGTTGTCGACGAAGACGGGTGGCTCGCGACCGGCGACGTCGGGACGGTCGACGCCGAAGGCTACCTGACGATCACCGACCGCAAGAAGGAACTGATCATCACCTCCAGCGGCAAGAACATCGCGCCGACCAAGATCGAAGGCATGCTGCGGGCACACCCGCTCGTGGGCCAGGCCATCGCGATCGGCGACCGACGTGCGTACGTCACGGCACTCATCACCCTTGACGAGGAGTCCGCACCCGCCTGGGCCATGGCGCGCGGTATCAGCGCCGCCACGACCGAAGGGCTCGTCGCGGACGAACAGGTGCGCGCCGAACTCGATGCACTGGTCGCGTCCGTCAACGATCGGCTGGCGCGGGCCGAGCAGATCAAGCGATACGACGTGTTGCCACGAGCGTGGTCGCCGGAGTCGGGGGAGTTGACGCCGACGTTGAAGCTGCGCCGGCGCGCGGTGCTCGAGATGTACGGCGGTCGCATCGAGTCGCTCTACGCGAGCGCGTGACACTCGGCGGGTCAGACGTCGAGCGTGAGCCGCCCGCGGCCGCGCGAGACGCAGATGGCGAACCGACTTGCACGCTGCTCGTCGTTCAGGCAGCGATCGCGGTGCTCGGCGTCACCGCCGATCAGGCCCACCGGGCAGGTTCCGCAGAAGCCTTGCTGGCACGAGTAGGCGACATCGGGAAGCCTTGCGCGGATCGCCGCCAGCGCCGTCTGGTCGGCGGCGACCGTGACGACGTGCCCGCTGCGCGCGAGCACGACCTCGAACGGCCGGCCGCCGACGACCGCTGGGGGCGAGAAGCGCTCGTAGTGCAGTGTGGCGATGTTGTCGGCGGGAATCTGCGCCCGGATGGCCTCGATCATCGGCGGTGGGCCGCAGCAGTACAGAGCGGCGCGGTCGGGTGCTTGCGCCAGGATTCGGCGTCCGTCCGGAGTCCCGTACTCGTCGTCGGGCCAGATGTGCACGCGCGCCGGGTCGAGCGCGGTGAACTCGTCCAGGAACGGCATCGAGGACCGCGACCGGCCGGTGTAGACGAACGACCAGTCGGCACCGCGCCGGATCGCGTCGTAGAGCATCGGACGAATGGGGGTGACGCCGATGCCACCCGCGACGAACAGATAGCGATCGGTGACGACGTACGGGAATGCGTTGCGCGGGCCCCGCAGGGTCAACAGGCTGCCCACCTCGAGGGCGTGCATCTCGATCGACCCGCCACCGCCGTCGCTCATGCGGCGCACGGCAATGCGGTACTGGTCACGCTGATTAGGGTCACCGGTCAGCGAGTACTGCCGCATCCTGCCCGAGGGCAGCACGACGTCGACGTGTGCTCCTGGACTCCACGCCGGCAGCTGGCCGCCGCGCGCCGGAGCCAGGGTCAGGCTGACGACGTCCGGGCTCTCGCTGTGGACGTCGCGCACGACCACCGGCAGGTCGCGGTTGACCGGCCGGACAGCCGGTCTGGATCGGCCCGAGAATCCGGACAGCTTCTCGTAGAGCGCGACGACCGCGCCGAGTGCCCGCATGCTCATCGCGGTCGGCGCGGTCGGCGCGGTCGGCGCGGTCGGCGCGGTCGGTTCGCGGTCGATCGAGGCGGTCACCGGGAGTCGGCGGCAGACCCGACGGCGGGGCCGACGGTGCTGCCGGCTGAGAGACCGTCGGCGGCGAGTGCCGCGGGAGACATCGCCAGGTAGGCAACCGCCTGATCGGTCGAGCCTTCCTGCGACGGGTGGTAGCTGGGCCGGAGGTAGCGCCACCCGCACCCGACGATGTCGAGATAGCTCGGGCTCAGGCCCATGCGGGCCGTGCGCACGAGATCGCGCCACCGAGCCTTGCGCCGAGGATCGAGTGTGGGGTCATGCGCCATCAGGTGCCGCACGCCACGGATCCACAACCAGATGATCACCGTCGCCGCCACGGCGTAGGTGCGAGCTCGCCGCCCATACCGGCCGTCGACGTGCATGTAGACGTCGTACGCCACCGCGCGGTGCTCGACCTATTCCGCACCGTGCCATCGCAGCAGGTCGAGCATGCGCGGGTCGGCGCCGGCTGCATCGAGCGCGGGGGAGTTGAGGATCCAGTTGCCGAGAAACGCGGTGATGTGCTCGACCGCCGCAACCAACGCCAGCCGCTCGACCAGCCACTCCTCCTTCTTGCGGCCCTCGAGACCGCGGTCGCCGAGCAGCCGTCGGAAGAGATGTTCGAGCTCGGCTACGTAGCCGGAGGTGTCCAGTCCCTGCTGTGCGAAGTAGTCCTGCACACCTTGATGGGTGGCGGCGTGCATGCCCTCCTGGCCGATGAAGCCCAGCACGTCCTCGCGGAGCTGGTCGTCCTTGATCATCGGGAGCGCCTCGGCGAAGGCTTTGACGAAGAAGCGCTCGCCTTCGGGCAGGAGGATGTGCAGCACGTTGAACAGGTGTGACGCGAACGGCTCGTCAGGGATCCAGCGCAGCGGCAGTCCGGTCCAGTCGAAGCGCACGTCGCGCGCGTGGAGCGCGACTCGGAGGGGTTGCCCCGCCCGCACGTCCTTGTGCTTGGCAGCAGTCATCGTGGCTCCCGTTCGTGCTCGACTACGTCATCCAAGAACCTGAGTCATCCAAGAACCTGAGTCATCAAAGAATCTGTGACTTCGAGTCACAGCTATTCGGAGACTATGCGTCGCACTCGACCCGATGTCAACCAGGGCGGGCCTCGTAGGCGGCATCAACGAGATCGGGATGGCGGCCCGACCGACGCCTCCTCGGTTGTCTCGACCTGACATCGAGACGCAAACGACGTGGAGCCAGCGACGAGACGCGGGCGAAGCAGGCGAACTGAACCAAGCACGAACCGGGAGCCGGCAACGAGAGGCAACCAACAGATCGGCGTCCTCCGTCGCAGCCGCTCTACGCCCTCGCGGTCGCCGGGTGACCTTGCCTTTGTTCGTCCCTCCGAACGACGATCAGGACGAGGGTGAGGGTCATCGCGGCGGCACCGGTCCACGCGGCTGCCGTGTAGCCCGCATCGGAAGGAAAGCCGCGTCCGCCGGTGGTGTACGCCGTGAGCACGAGGCTGCCGATCGCACTGCCGAGCGAGAAACCCACGCCGCGCACGACCTGATTGAAGCTCATGGCGCTGGCAGTCTCGTCCAACGGTGTCGCGCTGAGTATCAACGCAGGCATCGCTGCGGAGAACGCCCCGACGCCAACACCGAGCAACGACATCTCGACAACTGGCTCGACAAGGTAGTCGCGCGCAACTGCGAACAGCACGAACGCGGCCAACACGCTCGCGGTGCTGACGCTCAGCACCGCGCGTGCCCCGGCGCGTTCGCGCATGCGTGGCACGAACCGTCCGGCGACGAAGCCGAGTACCGAGAACGGAACGAGGATCAGACCGGCCTGGAAGGTGTCCAGACCGAATCCGTAGCCGACGCCGTCAGGCGTCTGAACGAATCGACTGATCAGGGTGAGGAGCAGGTACATCCCTATGCCACCGGTGAACATGACCACGTTGGCGAACGCGACGGCAGGATGTCGCAGCAGCCGCACGTCGACCAACGGGCCGCGGCCCGGCGCTCGTAGCGCACCCACCCGACCAGCACGACGACCGCAAGCGTCAGGACCGCGACCGTGACGCCGAGGTGGCGGCGCCACAAGTCGGTGTTGCTGATGACGAGCAGTAGCCCGAGGAGCGCCACCGTCAACAGTGTGCCTCCAACGAGGTCGACTCGAGCGGTGGTGCCTGGACGAGATCGGGGCAACGCCGTCGCCGCGGCGATGAGGGCAGCGGCCGTCACCGCCAGGCCGAGCCCGTACGCGGCACGAACGCCGCCGAGGTCAGTCAGCAGACCTGCCAGCGGATACCCGACGCCGATACCCGCAGTGGATGCCACCGACAGGAGTGCAATCGTGCTTGCCGAGCGTCGCGGATCGAGGTGGTCGCGAGCCGTGGCCATCATCAGGGCGGTCAGCCCGAGACCGAGACCCTGCGCCCCGCGACCGATCAAGAGGGCGGCGAACGGTAACGGAAGGACGGTGAGCGCGCTTCCTGCCACCACTGCGGCGAGTGTCGTCAACACCACCGCACGGCGTCGCGGGCCCGAACCGAGCCGCCCGAGAATCGGCGTCGCGACCGCCCCGGACAGCAGCGCGATCGTCAACGTCCATTGGGCAGCCGACAACGAGACGCCGTAGTCGACGGCGACCGCGGTGATCAATGGGGCGCCGAGGCTGCTGACGACGGCCACCACGAGACCGATGAACACCAACGTGGGGACGAGCCACCGGTTCGTCACCGTTGCTTGTGCCGCCGCGTGACCGCTGGACGGCCGCGCACCGCGAGCATCTTGCCGAAGTCCCACGTCAGCCCGGGGCCCCGGTGGGCCGCGTCCATGACGTCGACGAAGGCTGCCACGAACCGCTCGACCTCGGCCTCGCCGATGATCAGCGGGGGGATCAGTTTGATGACTTCGAGGTGGTCGCCCGACACCTGGGTGAGGATGCGGTGACGATGAAACAACGCGTGTACGACGGTCTGCGCGAACAGGCCTTTGCGAGCCGCACGCAGCGCAGTCCACGGCGCGCGCAGCCGCCACGAGTCCGGCCGGCCGAACTCGACACCGATCATCAGACCGCGCCCGCGGACGTCCTGAAGAAGCTCATACCGCTCGACCAGGTCACGCAGACGCGACTGAAGCAGCTCGCCGGTCTTTCGCGCGTTCTCGATGACGCCCTCGTGTTCGAGGACGTGGATGGTGGCCAGCCCTGCGGCCATGGCCTGTGCGTTCGAGCCGAACGTCGAGTCGTGGACGAGCACGCGGTCCATGGACGAGAACACCTTGTCGAAGATCCAGCCCCTGCCGATCGTCGCGCCGACGGGTATGTAGCCACCGGACAACGCCTTCGCGGTTGCGATGAGGTCGGGCTCGACTCCGTCGTGCTGGTACGCGAAGAACTCGCCCGTGCGACCCATGCCGCTCTGCACCTCGTCCGCGATGAGCAGAGCGTCGTGGTCGCGGAGCAAGGCGTGTGCACCGGCGAGGAAGCCAGGAGGCGACACGGCCACCCCTTTGCCCTGCACGGGTTCGACGAGGAAGGCCGCGACGTCACCGCGGCGCAGTTCGCGCTCGAGTGCCGCGAGGTCACCGAACGCGATCGCGGTGTCAGGAAGCAGGGGGCCGAACCCCTTTCGGAACTCAGCTGCCCCGTTGACGGACAACGATCCCGCGGTCAGTCCGTGGAACGCATGGCTGCAGTAGACGATGCGCTTGCGGCCCGTGGCGTAGCGCGCGAACTTTAGGGCTGCCTCGACCGCCTCGGTGCCACTGTTGCCGAAGTAGACCCGGTCGAGGTGAGGGGCGCGCTCCAGCAGCTTCTCGGCGAGCGGCCCCGCCAAGGCCGGGGCATCGAACTGGACGAGGTCGGCGAGCTCGGCGTCCAGCACGTCGTGGATGGCTTTGCGTACGACGGGGTGGTGCCGCCCCAGGGCGAACACACCGAAACCGGCCAGCATGTCCAGGTAGTCATTGCCCGCCGCGTCGTACAGGTAGGCACCCTGGGCGTGCGTGTAGATCTTGTCGAAGCCGATGGCGTGCAGCATGCGTGGCAGCTGCGGGTTGAGGTGCCTGCGCTGCAGCTCGTAGCGCTCGTCTCCGCGTTCGGCGAGCAGCCGGAGCACGTCGAACGACTCGTCGCCGTCCATCCGCGATCGACACCTCCTGCCGCGATCCGTGAGTGGGAGCGCGACCGTCGTGCACGTTCAGACGACGTCTGGCCGCTGGCACGTTGCGGCCAATACTAGATGAGCCCGTCAGCCCGGAGGCGAGCGTCTGCTGCCGCGCCGGGTGGCTCGGGGATCGCCACCGAACGGCACGTCCGGGTGTGGGCTGACGTACTGCGACGCGATGTAGACGAACTGTTCGGCCCGGCGCGCCCGGACTTGTTCCGGGGTCGGACGGGCGTTGACGACTGCTCGCCCAGGGTCCAGGCCCAGCGACCGCAGCGGCCACAGGGCGGCTTCATGAAGGTTGATGTGCATGAGGCCTCCTCCCGAACGGTCGTGCTTCGGGGCGGCGGGACGTGCATCTACTTCCGGCGTGACCAGCCCACCACCGGCCGCGCGACGCTGTCAAGGTGCCCGGCGCGCCGCCCCGGCGCGGACCGCGCGGTGATCCTGAAGTGACGTTCGGCTCTGTGCCCGGACTGCGCTGCCGACCAAGCTGGAAGGCGACGAATCGATCGAGTTCGACGACGGAGGCACAGACGTGAGCACGAGATCCAAGACGTCGCCGCGGCCTGAGGGCGGGCGCACCCCGATGGCTGTGCACGAGCAGATGACCACATTGACCGCGGGCTCGGACCAATCCTTGGAACGGGACCTGCTGCTCTCCACCGAACCGGTCGGCTTCGCCTACTTCGACCTCGAGAGTCTCGGCGAGGACGATCGGCGACTGCACTGGGGGGAGCTTGCTCACACGCTTCGTGACCAGGGAGCATCCGTCGCGGCGACCGCCACGATCGCCGCTCGGGTCGCCGAGGCGGTGCAGTCGCCGGCGACCCTCGCGGTCTTCGCGGGTCCGGACGGCGACCTCCTGCACGAACAACTGCTGACGGGTGCGCGTCCTTCGAGTCTCGCGGGCTGCACGGCACCGGCGCGAATCGCACCGCTGTTGGCCTGGAAGCGCGACCGGCCCGCCTACGTCCTCGTCGTCATCGATCGCACGGGTGCCGACATCACGGCAGGCTCGGCGGGCGGCGCAAACGTGCGCCATTGGTCGGTCGAGGGTCCGGATGACGAGATCGAACGCAACGCCCCGGGCGGGTGGTCCCAGCCTCGATATCAGCGTCGCGCAGAGGACAGCTGGCGGCACAATGCCGGACGGGTCGCGACCGAGGTCGCACGCGCGGCGGCTGAGGTGCACGCGCAGGCGCTGGTCGTGTCAGGCGACGTGCGGGCCGTTCAGCTGCTCACCGAACGGCTGCCTCGCAACGGCGAGATGCTGGTGCGACACATCTCTGGCAGTCGATCACCCGACGGCTCTCAGCTGCGGCGCGCGGCCGACGTCGAGCGTGCATTGCGCGAGGTGGCCGACGAGCAGACGGGGCTGCTCCTCGACGAGCTCCGCCTGCACCTCGTACCGGACGGGCGCGGTGTCGAGGGACCGGCGGAGACGATCGGTGCCCTTGCCGCGGGTCGGGTGTCGACGCTGTTCGTCGTCGACGAGCCTCGCGACGAGCGGGTCGCCTGGTTCGGGTCCGACGCCACCGATGTCTACGCCGACCGCGCGTCGGCCGTCGCGGCGGGTCGCCCCGTGCAGGCCGGCCGGCTCGCCGACGTGGCGATCCGTGCGGCCCTGCTGTCCGATGCCTACGTTCGGGTTCTTGATCCGGGCACGCCGGGTCAGCCGGGCGGCGGGGTCGGCGCCCTCTGCCGGTTCGTCGCGGACTGAGGTACGACACCGCTGATCAACAGCACGAATCGGCTGGCAGGACGACCAGTTCGTACTGTCGATCAGTGGGCTAGAGGCCGAGGCTAGAGGCCGAGCAGAGTCACGGACTCGTCACGCATCTGCACCTTGCGGACCTTGCCCGTCACGGTCATCGGGAACTCGTCGACGATGTGCACGTAGCGGGGGATCTTGTAGTGAGCGAGTTTGCCGTGGCAGAACTCGCGCAGTGCCTCGGCGGTCAGCGGCGCTGCCCCGTCACGTACCCGTACCCAGGCCATGAGTTCCTCGCCGTAGCGTTCGTCGGGAACTCCGATGACCTGGGCGTCGACGATGTCCGGGTGCGAGTACAGGAACTCCTCGATCTCGCGAGGGTAGACGTTCTCACCGCCTCGGATGACCATGTCCTTGATCCGGCCGACGATCGCGACGTAGCCCTCGTCGTCCATGGTCGCCAGGTCGCCGGTGTGCATCCAGCCGTTGCGGAGCACCTCGGCGGTCTTCTGCGGCTCATCCCAGTAGCCGAGCATCACCGAGTAGCCGCGGGTGCACAGCTCCCCGGGCGCCCCGATCGCAACGGGCAGGTCGGTGTCCGGATCGACGATCTTCACCTCGAGATGTGGATGCACGCGACCCACGGAGGCGACGCGGCGGTCGAGCGAATCATCGGCACGGGTCTGCGTCGACACGGGAGAGGTTTCGGTCATGCCGTAGCAGATTGTCACCTCGTCCATGTGCATCTCGCCGATGACCCGCTTCATCACTTCGACGGGGCACGGCGAGCCCGCCATGATCCCGGTGCGAAGGGTGCCGAGGTCGTAGTCCGCGAACGTCGGCAGCGCCAGCTCCGCGATGAACATCGTCGGCACCCCGTACAGCGACGTGCAGTTCTCGTCCTGCACGGCCTGCAGCGTCGCCGCCGGGTCGAATCCGGGCGCCGGGATGACCACGCAGGCGCCATGGCTGGTCGCGGCCAGATTGCCCATGACCATCCCGAAGCAGTGGTAGAACGGCACCGGTACGCAGATCCGGTCGGCTTCGCTGTAGTGGCACAGCTCGCCGACGAAGTACCCGTTGTTGAGGATGTTGTGGTGTGACAACGTGGCGCCCTTGGGGAATCCTGTGGTCCCTGACGTGTACTGGATGTTGATGGCGTCGTCGAAGGAGAGCTCGGCCGAGCGGCCCGCCACCGTTTCCGCGCTGATCGAGGCGCCGTCGGCCAGCAACGCGTCCCAGGTGGGGTCACCGATGTAGATCACGTCGCGCAGCTCCGGAAGCCGCCCGCTGACCTCGTCGATCATCGCTCGGTAGTCGCTGGTCTTGAAGGCCGCCGCCGACACGAGCGTGCCGATGCCCGCTTGGCGCAGGACGTACTCCAGTTCGTGCGTGCGGTAGGACGGGTTGATGTTGACGAGAATGGCGCCGATGCGCGCTGTGGCGTACTGCACGAGGAACCATTCGAGGCAGTTCGGCGCCCAGATACCGACCCGCGCGCCTCGCTGGGTGCCCCGTGCGAGCAGCCCGCGTGCGAGTTCGTCGACCGCCGCATCCAGCTGGGCGTAGGTCAACCGCCGGCGCGCTGCGACGTCGACGACCGCCTCTCGACCGGGAAATGCAGTGACCGCACGCCGCAGGTTGGCGTCGATCGTCTCACCGAGCAGTGCCGTCGTGGACGGCGCGTTGGCGTAGGAAGTTGCGGGCAAGAGGTCCCCTCAGATCGTCGCCTGACACCTGTCTTAGCCGTCCGGATGGCGCCGGTCAACTGTCGTTCGTTCAGGCCGTTGTGGGGTCCGAAACGGCGTTCTGGGCCATCCCCGCCTCGCTGGCGGGGTGTGGCTGGCGAACGAGGTGCGCGAGTCGGGCCAGGAATCCGGCGATGGTCGCGCGGGCTACCCGATTCAACACCAGGAGGTCGAGCGTCGCCCCCACAGTGCCGAGGGGTGGCACGTAACTGCCCACCAGTACGAGGCGGGTGGAGCCCTCCTCGGTCGGGTGCAGCTCCAGGTTGGCGTCCAGCGTGGGGAACAGGTCGCCGACCGGTCCGGTGGCCAGCCACCGGATGGGAATCACGATCGCGCCGTCCCTGACCGTCGCGGGAAGGGAACGCACCTCGAGGCGCTTGCTCAGCCAGCCGATGCCGGCGCGCGCGACCAGTGCGCTTCCTTCGTGGAAGGCGTCCGTCGCCTCGGACTCGAGCCCGTCCAGCCGGAGATAGTCCAGCACTCGTTGCTCGACCACGGCAACGGGAGCACGGACACATGTCTCTTCGCGGGCTATCACCCGACCAGTCAATGTCAGGGTCACCGAGTAAATACAGGGCCCAAGGGCCCTAGTTGAGCTTTTGATCGTCGCCCCGAACCGGTCGGCAGGTTGGGCGCAGGTCTGGGATCCTGGCATTGCCGGGTACGCACGTCCGCGCTCGGCGACCCGAAGCCGAGGGCAGCGACGCAGCGCCCGTCGTCGGCTGAGGAATACCCGGCACGGGCGCCGGATTCAGCTACTGATGACTGAGATCAATCAAGACCTGCCACTGTCCGTCCTTGACTTCGTGGGAATCGAGCACGGTGAGAGCGCCCACTCGTCGATCAACGGAGCGGTCGGCATCGCGCGGACCGTCGAGTCGGCGGGGTATCGGCGCTATTGGGTTTCCGAGCACCACAACATGTCGAGTCTTGCGTGCAGCGCACCTGAGATCCTGACCGCCCACGTCGCCGCGCGAACCGAACACATCAGGGTCGGTGCCGCTGGGATCATGTTGCCGAACCACTCGTCGCTGAAAGTGGCAGAGACCTTTCGGACCCTGCTTGCGATGTACCCGGGACGCATAGATCTGGCGTTGGGCCGCGCGCCGGGGACCGATCCGCTGACCGCACACCTCCTGCGCAGGGGCGTGGCGACGGATCCGGCCGCCGACTTTCCGGGTCAGGTCGGCGAACTGCTGGCTTTTCTCGGCGACGGGTTTCCCGCCGACCATCCGTACGCGAAGTTGATCGTGGCGCCGGTCGTCGACGAGCGGCCGGAGCTGTTCATGCTCGGCTCGAGCCACTACGGCCCTCGGTTCGCGGCGGTGAACGGGATGAGTGCCGTCTTCGCTCATCACATGAACCCGGAGCTGGCGTTCGAGGTCCTGCGCGGGTATCGCCGCGAGTTCACCGCTCGGAGTGAGGGTGCGCAGCCGTACTCGGCGATGTCGGTGCTGGCCTTCGCCAGTGACGACGACGAAGCCGTCGTCGAGTTCCGGGCTGCCTGGACCCTGACGATCGCCAACCTGCGACGTGGGATTCGCGAACCGCTCCGGCCGGAACAGGTTCGCGACTTCGCACGCTCGGACGCGTTTCGCCGCAACGACATCGACGACGCCCGGATGGTCACCGGTGCGGCAAAGCAGGTGACCGAACGGTTGCTCGAGATGAAGCGACTCGCCCAGGTGGACGAACTCGTCATCGTCACGCCGGGTCTGGATCGGGCCCGGCGCGTCGGCAGCCTTCTGGCTCTCGCCGAGGCGTGGCGCTCGGCGGCGTAGGCCTCGGTCTCTCTCGCGTCGATCGGAGATCGGTGCAACCTATTCGTCCGTTATCGCGGTTATGTTCTCGACCGGTCGGATTCGCGGCGTCGGCTCAGGCGCCGCTCAGCGAAATGGAGAACCCGCGATGACTCGTGTTCGAAAAGGAGTTCCGGCGGTGCTTGCCGCGACCGCGTGCACGGTGGCCGCGACCGTGGCCTTCGCCGGCCACGCTGGTGCCGCGCCCCTCTGCAACATGACGATCACTGGGACGCACGCGGGCACGGTGGCGGTGACCTCGGGACTCACGTGCGTGCTCGGCGCCACTGTCAACGGTGACGTCGATGTCGTGGCGGGTGCGTCCGTGATCATCCGAGACTCGCACGTGGCCGGTTCGGTAAACGCGCACCGCGCCGGAGTGATGGACGCGGTGCTGCCCGACCCGATCGCGGTGGGCATGTGTGACGACACCGTCGATGGCGCGGTGAACATCGCCGACAGCATGTCGCGCGTCGTAGTGGGCAACGTGTTCATCGGGTGCGCCGCGAACAAGATCGGCACGCGAATGGTTCTGGACGAGAACACGCAGGGCATCGCCGCCATCAACAACACCGTTGGTTCCCTGATCGCCTACAACAACAGCGGCGCCGTCATCATCATCTCGGGCAACCACCCGTAGCCGCCACAGCTGGACCGGTCGTTCCCCGGGCTGCGGTCGCGCGGCCCGGGGAACGACCTCAGCTGAGGCCGGCACCGACCCTGACCGGGCACTCTCGTTGATCAACAGCGCATATTGGCGGTCCCGGCCACCCAAGTGTGCTGTTGATCACGGACGGGGCGACGAATGCTCACGGACGGGCAATCAATGCTCACAGCGGGGTAATGAAGGCCGATGACCCGAACACGCGCGTGACGGCGATCTCGATCGCGACCCGGGTGGGGTTCTGGCGTGGGGCTCGATATCGCTCCGTGTACCGGACAACTGCGTCAGCAACCGCTGCCGGGTCGGTCGCGACGTGGCAGGTGCCCTGAAGTGTCAGCCAATGTCGCCCCTGCATCTGGCAGATCGCCGCCAGGCTGCCGCGCTCGGCGTTTCGGGCCTTGCGGCTCGACCGGCTGGTGATCACCCGAGCCAGGTTGTGCCGCGCGTCCCAGGTGAACCCGACGGGCGTGACGTGCGGTGAGCCGTCCGAGCGCAGCGACGTGAACGTGGCCAGATGTCGTTCGCGCAGGAACTCGAGCCCTGCCGGCGTCAGTTGCTCTGGGAGTGCGGGCACGCAGCCACCGTACCGACGGGAGCCCCCTTCATCGCGACAGCATCCGGCCGACGGCGCCCATCAGCTCGGCGACCTGCGCCTCGGGCTCCTCAGGCCCACCGTGCCCGCCGATCAAGCAGTGCCGGGCGTGGCCGTCCAACAGGCCGAGAGCCACCTTGTCGAGCGCGGCCCGGATCGCGTTGATCTGGGTGAGGACGTCGATGCAGTAGCGATCGTCGTCGACCATCTTGGCGATGCCGCGCACCTGACCTTCGATACGAGCCAGACGCGCCTGCAGTTGTGGCTTCGTCGCGCTGTAACCCCGCGAGACGGAGGGCGCCGCAGCGTTCGCGCTGGCCTCACGCGAGG
>Ga0209014_10000217_pt1 | contig 32335 bp, 27 predicted proteins | sample BarGraNGADG00212_FD_184491 | JGI IMG/M metagenome (GOLD analysis project Ga0209014, IMG submission 184491) | Arctic peat soil microbial communities from Barrow, Alaska - Barrow Graham LP Ref core NGADG0002-212 (SPAdes) (version 2) | ecosystem: Environmental > Terrestrial > Soil > Wetlands >...
AGAGCGCGTCTACGACGACGTCTCTCAAACGCAGTTGGCCACGCTGCCGACGTCGGCGCCACCGGACTATCACCCGGGACATATCGACGTGTTCAGCGACTTCGCGCCCGACGTGCCGAGCTACGTCAGCGACGGCGCGGACGTCCGTGTGGACGTCACGTCCGGCGGCGCTCCCGTGACGTCCAATCGCGCCGCCTTGTCGACCGGCGGCCCGATCGTCGTTGACGCAGGCTCCTACGCCCTTGACGTCTACCTGGTCGATGAAATATCCAATCTCAACCCGGTCGCTGCCGATATCGGCTATCCGCACTGTGCGACGGACGTAACGGTCAGTGCCAGCGGCTTTGCCGCGATCACGGCGACATTCGGCCAGGACACGTGCATGGTTCAGACGCACGCTACGGAGGACTAAGTAACGGGTCGGTTGACGCGCAAAGGTCCAGGCGAACCACTCGCGGCGGACGAGCTAGTGGCCTGAAAAGACCTCCTTTCGGTGCGGCGCGCAAGGCGTCAGCGACCGTGTAAGGACTTGTCCCGACAGCGAGCTGCCCTTTTGGATCGGCCGACACCAGCCGGGACTGCTCACGGAAAGCTCACGGAAAACCCGAGGTCACCCTGATCAAGGCCGCGGCCCTTGGCTATCTCACGCTCACAGCGGTGCGCACGCCGAGTTGAGCCGTCAGCACTGCCGAGTAGACGCAGCACTGTTGCGGCCGCGGAAGGCACTCGCGCGAGTTGCGCGGGGCTGTTGCTGGGCGAGGACGGCTTGGTCGCCCAAGGACCCGACGCTCAGGGCCTCGTGCGGTCGAACGCCTCCGCCGGGACGGTGCGGACGGCCAAAGCCGCGATGACAATGGCCAAGAACGAGATGGCGATCCCTGCGATGTACAGGTAATACGGCAGCCCGCTTGTCGATGGGTCGACGAATGTCCATAGGGTGGTCCCGAACGCGGCCGCGAGCAACCCGATCGCCCCGACCGCGACCGCGATCCTGCGCATCATGCCCGTCGCACAGTAGACGTCGACAAGCAGGAGCGCGACGGACAGGATAAGCATCAGGAAGATGCCGGTTATCGGATGGGCTGCCGCAAAGTTCGCGTCGTTCGCCGCGAGCGTTCCGCCGAACTGGTCTTGGTTGAGTTCGATGTAGAACCCCTGCAGGACAGTGATCGCGAACGTGGCGACCCAGGCCCCGACGACCGTGAGCCGCAATGGGTCGCGCCAGGGTCGTCGCTCGGTTAGGACGACCGCTGCGACGACCATCGCGCCCACGAACACGATGGTCATGATCAAGTCGTCGCCGGCCATGCCATTGACGCCGTCCGGACCGCTCGTGAACAACGTTGGCGGTTGGTAGTTGAAGAACGCCACGGCGCCCAAGATGAGGCTCGTGAGAATGACGCCCACGAACGCAATCGCGACGCCAATGCGAGTCATCATCCGGCGGGCGGCCGAGCCCTTGTCCAGGACACCAAAGCGCACGGTCGCGAGCGCGACGACGAGGCCCACGATGGCCAGCGCGACCATGTGCGAATGCGGATCGAGGGTCGCATCCTGGAAACCCTTCGCGTCGAGCCCGAGCCAGCCCATGTAACCGCCGAAAAATGACGGACCGAACGCCCGGACCCACAAGTTGATGAAGCCGATGATCATCGCCACACAGGCCGATGCGATCGACACGACCGCCAGCCAGTACCCGGAGCCAACGCCCCGATACGCCGCGCGATCGACCGCCCGGAACGGGATTAGCCGACCAACGTAGTCGACGAGGCTACGGCTGCGGGTGTCGTATACGCCGGCCTTCTTGCGCGGCAGCACGATGAGCTCCACGAGCAGCGCCCCGGCGACGTCGAAGATGAGCACGAAGGCGACGACCAAGAGCACCACCCCGACATCGGGAAATGAAGTGAACACGTCGCGGTTGAGGAAAAGGAGCCCGCCCAGCGCCCCAAACACGACCGACAAGAACGCTCGATAGCGGATGGGGAAGTCGAGCGGCGGCTCGTACGACTCGAGGTCGAAGGTATCGATCACGAGGTATGCCGCGAGTGCGGCCAGCCCGATGCCGATGGTGTGGAAGTACATCTTGGCGAAGTAGTTATCCAGGGCCGGTGGGACGCCAACCAGGAAGTACAACGCGCCCATCACGGCGGTGATCATCAGCGTCCACCAGGCGAGCCGCTTCATGGAGAAGGCGTACTCGTGCGTGAACGTGACGGCTTTCAGCACCCCCGGTCGATCTAAGGTCTGGTCCACGGTCGTGTCCTCGTTTATCGACCCCGGGGCATAGGTGCCTCAGGAACAAATCAACGATCTGTTTCCGGCGCCCGGATTGTGAGTGCTGAACGACCTGCGGCCTCGTGCCGTGGGTCACAATGGCGCTGGCGCGGGAGGTGGGTGCGCCGCGCCGTGAAATGGAACATCCAAGCCCCGGTCGGGTCGCTGCGATCCCCTAAGTTCAGGTCTCTGACAAAGCTGGCGGGCATTGCGTCGAACTACCGCGGCGGGTCAGAACACAGCGAAACCACACGGTCGTCACGTGGGACCGGCTGGCTGAGATCTGCGGCCAGTTCCTGGGCAAGGGACAGCTCGTCTCGATCACCGGCCGCATCCAGACGCGCCAGTGGGAAGACGACGAGAAGAAACGCCACTGGAAGACGAGTCCACCTGGGCGATGCTCACGGAAAACCGGGATCACTAACCTCGGAAGTCTGATCAGCCGACAACGGGCGCTCAATGTCAGGCACAAGTGAGACCGCGGACGACGCCGTAGGACGGCCGGGACGCCAACTGTCCGCAGCCAAACTTGACACTCGTGGCACTTCGGGCGGTCAGGCGGGCGAGGAACCGACTTTACGAATCGCCGCTTATCAGCGACTTATTTCGCGCTTACTGGGGATTCGCCTCGATAACCGGCAACCGAACACCACGGCCACGCTGCTGTCCCGCGGCCACAGGCTCCGGATCGAGGCCAGCACCCAGCGCGCGCAGGCGCTCGACAGCCTCCGGCGTGATCGAGTACCAGATCCAGGTGCCGCGTCGCTCGGTGGAGACCCAGCCTGCATCGCGCAGGACGCGCAGGTGATGGGACACGGTCGGTTGGCTCACGTTCGAATCTGCCGTGAAGTCGCACGCGCAGACCGGTCCGAGCGATAGCTGGCGGAGCATGCGCAGGCGAACCGGGTCGGCTGCCGCCTGCAGTAGGCGGATGTCAGGGTCGATCGTGCGCGCCATCTCTTGACGAGTATATCGATCTGCGCCTATATTCATTGCGGTCGATATACACCCGTGGAGACGCCAAATGGTTGAACAGGTTCATGAGCTCGTTCGCGAGCACTACGCGCAGTCGGCAATCGCGATTCTCGAAGGCGGCAGCAGCTGCTGCGCAACCAGCGAGGGAATAGGACCGGACCTTTACAGCGCGCTGGAGCGTGACGGTCTGCCAGATGCGGCAGTACTGGCGTCACTCGGCTGTGGCAACCCGGTCAGCGTGGCCGAGCTGCATGAGGGCGAGCGCGTGCTCGACCTGGGCTCGGGCGGTGGAATTGACATCCTCCTGTCGGCCACGCGAGTCGGCCAAACTGGCCGCGTCTTTGGCCTCGACATGACCGACGAGATGCTCGAGCTCGCCCAGCACAACATCGCCCAGGCGGGCGCGCGAAACGTCGAGCTGCTCAAGGGCGAGATCGAGGCGATCCCCCTGCCGGCGAACTCGATCGACGTCGTGATCAGCAACTGCGTCGTGAACCTCGCAGCGGACAAACGCGCGGTCTTCTCGGAGGTCGCTCGCGTGCTTCGTCCTGGCGGCCGAATTGGCATCACCGACATCGTGGCCGACGACTCCCTGTCGCTCGCTCAGCGCGCCGAGCGTGGGTCGTACGCCGGCTGCATCGCCGGTGCGCTGTCCATCGGCGAATTCGAGAGCGGCCTGCGCGACGCCGGCCTCGACAACATCTCCATCACGCCGACGCATTCCGTCGCGGACGGGATGTTCAGCGCCGTCGTGAGGGCGACAAAGCCTGAAGGGTCTCCAGTCGCTCGGCCGGAGCGACAGCTTCCCCAGTTGAGCGATAGTTGCGCCGGCAGCGGCTGCTGCTGAGGAGATATCGAATGCAGCGCGTGCTATTCGTCTGTACCCATAACAGCGCCCGTTCGCAGATGGCCGAGGGGCTACTGCGCCACATTGCCGGCGACCGCTTCGACGTCTACAGCGCGGGAACTGAAGCGACCGCGGTGCGGCCCGAGGCGATCGCGGTGATGCGCGAAGTCGGGATCGACATCAGCGGCCAAACCAGCAAGACGCTTGAGCGTTATCTGCACGAGCCATGGGATTTCGTGATCACGGTGTGCGACGACGCCAACGAGTCGTGCCCGGTCTTTCCCGGGGCGGCCGACCGCTCTCACTGGAGCTTCGAGGACCCGTCGAAGGCGACGGGTACGGACGCGGAGCGGCTAGAGGTCTTCCGAAAGACACGCAACGAGATCGCTGGGCGGCTGCGCATGTTCACCGCGGCGACGGCCAACGTTCCAGCCACGGCCACGTAGGCGGGTCGTCCCTCAGGGAACACAAACAATCGCACCGTACGATCGACGGGTGCGCTCAGTCGCTTTATCGATCGCGTTGCTCGTAAGCGTCGCTGCGTGTGTCTCAATCCCGACGCCGACGCCTCTCCAGTCTGCCGTTGGTCCGACCTCAACGCCCAGCCCGTCAACGTCGCTCGCGTCAACTCCTCCGCCGCCGTCAAAGTCGGCCGTGCCCCCACCCTCGCCATCCGCGCTGACGTTGCCCACCGCGTCGCCGCCGGAACGACCGACGTTCGGCTCGGTGGACGACGCGTACCGACAGACCGTGAATTGGGTCGCGTGCTCCGTAGGTGGCGTTGCCGGGTCGTGCGCCACCGTGTACGTGCCGACCGTCTACGAGCAGCCCGACGCCGGCACCACCGCGATCGCAGTCGCCCGGTTCCACGCGACGGGCACGGCCAAGGGTGATCTGTTCACCAACCCTGGCGGCCCGGGCGCTGCGGGGATCGGTTTCGCAAGCGTCTTGGCGAGCGTAGCCACCGCGCTGTCCGCGAATTTCAATATCGTCGGCTTCGACCCGCGTGGCACGGGCCAGAGCGACCCACTCGTCTGCCTCGACACGCCGGCGCTCGACACGCTCAACGCGTTCGACCCAACGCCCGAGACCGCCCAGGAACGCCAGCAGGGCATCGACCTCGTTACCGCCCAGGGCGAGGCCTGCAAGCAGAACTCGGGCCTGCTCGCCGGTCACGTCACGACCATTGAGGCCGCTCGGGACATCGACGTGCTCCGCGCCGTGCTGAGCGACGACAAGCTGAACTACTTCGGCTTCTCGTACGGCACGTTCCTTGGCACCACGTACGCGGCGCTGTTTCCGGACAAGGTCGATCGCTTCGTGCTCGACGGAGCACTCGCGCCAGGGCTGAGCACCATGCAGGTTGCCGAAGTCCAGACCCAGGGCTTCGAGACCGAGCTCGAGGCGTTCATCGCGAACTGCGTGAAGACGCAAGCCAGATGCCCGCTCGGGCAGACGCTCAGCGCCGGCGAGAAGACGCTGCGCGATCTGCTGGTAAGTGTCGACTCGACGCCGCTGCCCACGGAATATCCGGCACGGCCGTTGACCCAGGATCTGGCGTTCTTTGGCATCGTCGACGCGATGTACAACCCGACGTCGTGGCCGGGCCTGAGCGATGCGCTCGGAGCGGCGCTCGGCGGCAATGGCCAGGATCTGCTGTCGATGTCGGACGCGTACTTCCAGCGTGCGGGCGGCAGCTACGTCAACAACGAGCTACAGGCCAACCAGGACATCAACTGCCTCGACGAGGAGGTCCGTGGCGGTCCCACGACGATGCCAGAGTCGGTGTTCCGCGCCGACTCACCGATCGCCGGCGACATCATGTTCGGCCTCGCCGACCGCGGCTGCGGCGCCTGGCCGCTGACGACGACGCTCACGCCGCCGAACTACCGGTCGCCCGGCACTCCTCCAATCCTGGTCGTTGGTACGACGCGCGACCCGGCCACGCCCCTCGTCTGGGCACAGCAGCTTGCCCGCACCCTGGCCAACGGCGTGCTGCTCACGCGCGATGGCGACGGGCATACGGCGTACCTGTCGGGCAACACGTGCATCGTCGACAATGTCAACGCGTTTCTCGTCGACGGCACGGTGCCACGCTCCGGGACGCGCTGCTGATCTAGCCGGGCGCCTGGCGGTAGCTTTGCCGGCCGAACTGCCGCCCCCAGCCGACCCGGAGCAGCACGGTCGCCCACATCCGAAACGGTCGCCACGCCTCCGCGAGTTCAATCAACTGGTCGCGCGTCATCTCGGGCCGGCTGTACATGTCGCGCGCTGCGGTCAGGCTGACCTCCTCGCTGGAAGGCAGCTCGTTGACGATCCCACAGCCGCGCAGCCAGACCGCCTCTGCAGTAAACGGTCCGACGCCGGGCAGCTCGCGCAGGCGCGCCAGCGCTTCGTCGCGTGCCATGGCGCCCATTCGTTGCGAATCGAGCCGACCGTCCAGCGCTGCGCGCGCGATGCCCTTCAGCCAGCCGACCTTCTTCTCGTTCAGCCCGGGTGCGCCACTCATCTCCAGCAGGCGCTGCGGACGCGGGAAACAGACGAACTCGCGGCCCTCGACCGTGGGCCGGTCGCCGAGCTCCTGTCCCAGCCAGCGCTTGATCCGCGCCCCTTGGCGCATCGAGATGCGCTGGCCGATGACGAACGACGTCGCCGCCTCGTAGGCCGAGTAGAAACAGACCGGGCGCAGATAGTCGTGCGCCTCTTGGAGTTGGCCGATGACCGGGTCGCGTTGGCCCACTGCGGGCCACTCGGTGCCGTCGTGATCAAGCGACAGAGAACGGGCCACCTGCCCGCGGATTGCGTCGAGCAAGGCGGCGGGGGCGTCCGTCCGACCGACAACGACGCCGTCCTCCCGCTGGCCGATGTCGACTGCGGCGGATGAATCGGTGCCCTCAACCGGGAAGGCGATGGCGATCGACTGCTCGCCAAAGGAGCCGCCTCCGATGCCGGCCGGAAAGCTATCCGCGAAGTCCTGGGCGGCCGCGAGGCTGAACGGTCCCCGCGGACGGATCTCGAGCTCTGGCATGTGCGCTAGGAGAGGCCGAGAGTGCCCGAGAGCATGGGCTGGACCTCGCTGACCATGCGCGTCATGGTCTCCTCGTCGTACGGCGCCGGGAAGCCGATCACGATGTGGTGGTAGCCCAGCTCCGCGAACGGTGCCAGGACCTCGACGACGTGCTCCGGCGAGCCGGTGGGCTGTGCCGACGCCGGGCGGCCGCTCCACGTCTCGGCCTTGCCGTTGTGCTCGTACGTCTGCTCGAGGACGCGCAGCGCCTCGGCCTGCGAGTCGCGGATGATGATCGGGCCGGTATTCATCGTCCGCTCGATCTCGTGTTCGTCGCGGCCGACCTCCTGGCAGTGCCGGCGCAGCGCCTCGTCCTTGCGCTTGAAGCCGTCCAGCCCAGCGGCAAAGCCGATGTTGCACGCGTCGGCGTAGCGCGCGACGAGGCGCAGCGTCACCTGCTCACCGCCGCCGCCGATGATCAGCGGCAGCTGCCTCTGCACTGGCCGCGGATCGTTGCGCACCTGGTCCATCGCGTAGTGCGGGCCGGCAGCGCTCGGCTCCTCGCCGCGGAGCATGCCGCGCATGACCGGCAGTGCCTCGCGCAGCCAGCGCAGCCTCTCTGCCGGCGACTCGCCGAACTCGATGCCGAAGGCGTGCGCCTCCGATTCGTCCCACGCCGAGCCGATGCCCAGATAGGCACGGCCGTTGCTGATGTGGTCGAGCGTGGTGACCATCTTGGCCACCAGCGCCGGATTGCGGTACGGATTGGCACCGACCATCAGCCCGAGCCTGACGCGCTCCGTCGCCATCGCCCACGCCACGAGGGTCATGTAGCCCTCGAACATCGGGCCTTCCTCAGATCCGACGATCGGGTAGAGGTGGTCCCAGGTCCAGAGTGAGTGGAAGCCGACACGCTCGGCACGGCGGCCGGCCTCGAGGAAGCTGGTCCAGTCGGTGTACTGGTTCCAGCACAGGGCGCCAAATCGGATTGGGTCGTTCATCAGGTCGAGCGTACACGGAAGCGGCCCACCGGGAGGAGGTCCGGCGGGCCGCTCGAAGAACGTTGTTATCTGGTTTTAGTTGGCGCTCTCAGCGCTTGTCGCGACTGTCGCTCCCAAAGCTGCCGGCGGCAGCGCCAAGGCCAGCAAGACTGGTGACGATCAGGACGAGGACGAGGATGGCGTCCACGACTACCTCCGACTCAGGAAATGAAGGCGACGCGGCCTGGCCGGCTCATGCGCGCGACCGGCGGCGAGGCGGTGCATGCGCGACTCTTCCGCTCGACGCTCGATGTGCTCCTGGCGATCCCGAAGCAGAAGTTCTGACTGGTACCACATTGGCCGGTTCCTCCTTTCTTCCCCAGTAACTCCTAGGGCTCTTTCATCCGGTTATCTGATAGCCGCACTATAGCCCCTTGCGCGTAACCTGTCAATGGTGTACAACCAGTTACGCAATGGATCTGGTTTCAACTTCATCGGCCGCCGCGCAGGGGTCGTCGCACGACATCGACGAGCACGGCAGGCACGGCCACCAGGCCTCGCTCGCCGACGGCCTGGACTTCGTCAACACGCTCGAATTCAGCAAAGGCATGGCGCGCGACCGCTTCACCGACGCGGCCGGCGCGGTCGTCTGGCTGCAGGAGCACCAGCTGCTCCACCGCGAGACGGCCGACGTGCTGGTCCGAGACGTCTCGACCGACGAGGCGGCCGCCCTGCGCCTGCTACAGCGGATACAGAAGACCCGCGGTGCCCTGCGCGAGCTGCTCGACGCGGCCGTCGATCGGCGGCCACCGGCAGAGAACGCCCTGCGCGAGGTCAACCGGGCGCTGCGCGCGCCATATGTCTACGAGCTGGTTCCGGCCGCCGACGGCGTGTCGCTCGACCATCGCCACGAGGGCGACCCGATCAGCGGCGCTCTCGCCCGGCTGTCAGAGGCGGTCGCGCGCGAGCTGACCCAGGACGACAAGGAGCGCCTGCGCATCTGTGCCAACGACGAGTGCCGCTGGGTGTTCCGCGACAACTCACCGGCCGGACGGCGCAAGTGGTGCGACATGTCGAGCTGCGGCAACCGTGCCAAGGCCGCGCGCCACCGCGAGCGCAAGAGGCAGCAGGCCGACTCGGTCGCGGCGCCGCTTTACTAGGCGCGCGGCCGCGTCACGACGTTGACCAGCCGGTTCGGAATCTGGATGACCCTGACGATCTCCTGGCCGTCGACGAGCGCGCGAACCTTGTCGCGGGCCATGACGATCTGCTCGATCTCGATCACCGACAGCCCGGCCGGTACCCGCACCAGGTCGCGCAGCTTGCCGTTGACCTGAACGGGCAGCTCGACTTCAGACTCCGCGATGACGGTCTCGTCGAACGCGGGCCACGCCTGGGTGTGGATCGACGACCACTCCGCGCCGGCCGTGGCCAGCCGCTTGCTCCACAGCTCTTCGCTGATGTGTGGCGCGATCGGCGCCAGCATCAGCAGCAGCAGCCCGATCGCCTCGTCCCATTCGCGCCGGCCTGCCACTTCCGTGCCGCGCAATCTGATGAGCCGATTGGTCAGCTCCATCAGTGCCGAGATCATCGTGTTCCAGCGATAGCCGGCGTGATCCTCGGTGACCTTCTTGAGCGCGCGATGCGCCTGCCGATGCAGTGCCTCGGCAGCTGACGACGCGGTCTCACCGGCGGGCAGCCTGCCGGCGTCCGCATCGCCCTGCTCCACGCCGTGCGGATCGGTGGCGACATTCCACACCCGGCGCAGGAAGCGATGGATGCCCTCGATCCCGGTCGGACTCCACGGTCCGCCTTGGTCCCATGGCCCCATGAACATCAGGAACAGGCGCACCGTGTCGGCGCCGTAGCGCGAGACCAGCTCGTCCGGATCCTGGACGTTGCCACGCGACTTGCTCATTCGCTCGCCATCGGCGCCCAGGATCTGGCCCTGGTTGAACAGCCGCTTCCATGGCTCGCGCTCATGGACCACGCCCAGGTCATTGAGCGCCTTGGCGAAGAAGCGCGCGTACATCAGGTGCAGCACCGCATGCTCGGCGCCGCCGGTGTACTGCTCCACCGGGCACCAGACCTCGTCACGGCGCGGATCGACCGGGCCGTCCTCCTTGCCCAGCGACAGGTAGCGCCACCAATACCAGGACGAATCAACGAACGTGTCCATCGTGTCCGTCTCGCGCCGGCCGGGACCGCCGCAGCGCGGACATGTCGTACGCAGGAACGCCTCGTGCGTCTCGAGCGGATTGCCCTGCGCCGGCCAGTTGTCGATGTCCGTCGGCAGCAGCACGGGCAGCTGCTCGTAGGGGACCGTGACCATGCCGCACGATGGGTCGGCCTCGCAGTAGACGACCGGGATGGGCGCACCCCAGCCGCGCTGGCGGCTGACCAGCCAATCGCGCAGGCGATAGGTGACGGCCGACTCGCCCTTGTCCTCCTGCGCCAGGCGGGTGGTGATGGCACGCGCGCCTTCGGGCGCGGGCCTGCCGTCGAACTCCCCGGAGTTGACGAGCACCTCGTCGGGCGAGTGGGCGACGTATGCCACATACATTCCCTGCGCACCGTCCGTGCCGCGCGCTGCGACGACCTGCCGGATCGGCAGTCCGAATTTCTGGGCAAAGGCGAAGTCGCGCTCGTCGTGCGCGGGCACGGCCATGATCGCGCCGGTGCCGTAACCGAGCAGCACGTAGTCGGCGATCCAGATCGGGATGCGCTCGCCGTTGATCGGATTGATCGCCTGGGCGCCCAGGGGGACGCCCGTCTTCTCGCGGTCGGCCGACAGTCGGTCGATCTCCGACTTCCGGCGCGCGGTGAAGCGGTATTCCTCGACCTCCGACTTCCGATCGGGCGCGGTCAGCTCGTCGACCAGCGGGTGCTCGGGCGCGAGGACCATGAACGTCGCCCCGAACAGCGTGTCCGGCCGTGTCGTGAAGACGCGGATCTCCTGGCCGCCCGGTTGGTGCTCGTCGGCCGCTACCACGAACTTGATCTCGGCGCCCTCTGAGCGCCCGATCCAGTTGGTCTGCATGACCTTGATCGGCTCGGGGTACTCCAGGCCGTCGTACGAGAGCAGCTCGTCGGCGTAGGCGGTGGTGCGGAAGAACCACTGCTCGAGGTCGCGCTTGATGACCTGCGTCCCGCAGCGCCAGCAGACGCGATCGGGCCCGAGCACCTGCTCGCGGGCGAGCACGACCTGGTCCTTGGGGCACCAGTCGACGGGCGCCATCTTGCGATACGCCAGGCCCTTCTCCATGAATTTCAGGAAGATCCACTGCTCCCAGCGGTAGTAGGAGGGATCTGCGGTGATCAGCTCCTTGTCCCAGTCGAACGTGGCGCCCATGGTCCGGAACTGGCGGCGCATGTTGTCGATGTTCTTGTACGTCCACTCGCGCGGGTGCATGCCGCTCTTGATCGCGGCGTTCTCCGCGGGCAGGCCGAACGCGTCAAAGCCGATCGGAAAGAAGACATTGAAACCGTTCATGCGCCGGTAGCGGCTGATCGCGTCGGTCGGCGTGACGATGTACCAGTGGCCGATGTGCAGGTCGCCGGACGGATACGGGTACATCGTCAGCAGGTAGAACGGCGGCCGCGGGTCGCTGTCCAGGTTGGTCCGATGCAGGCCCAGCTCGTCCCAGCGCTGTTGCCAGCGTGGCTCGATCTCGGTTGGGTTGTAGGAATCGCGGGGCTCCGTGGTCATGGCATAGCCCTCAGGGTTTGCGGAGAGGACGGATCTGGATCTGGGTCGCGCGTGCGCTCAGGCGCCGGCGACCCCGCTAAGTGCGAGGTCGGCGCTCGAGCGGCCGATCTGATCCGTCAGCTTTGCCATCTTGTCGGCAGGTTACCCCGTGAGAGTGGTGGAGCGACGGGGGCTCGAACCCCGGACCTTCTGCATGCCATGCAGATGCTCTCCCAGCTGAGCTATCGCCCCGTGTGCGAGCGTGAATTCTAGCAGCCGGTCCTATCCGGAGACCTCGTCGGGCATAAGCGGGCGAATGCGGACGAGGTATTTCTCCCCATCTGGCGCGCCCAACACCAGGTCGTGTTCATAGCCGAGTGCGAGAACTGCCTCGCCCTGGCTGGCGGTTACCGTCTTCACGAGGTCGCCCTGAGGCGTGCGGGTGAAGTCGGCCGGAACGAGATCCCGCCACGGCCAGTCCTCTGTTCGAGTGGCCGGCGATAGTGGCTCAGCCAGCGTCACCCGATAGGCCTCAGGCGCGAAGAGCCCGCTATCTGTTGCCCTGCCCGCCACAAGGTCGTCCTCGAAGCGGCCAAGGCGGCTGGCCAGAGCCGAGAACGCGATACGCTCGAAGCGGCTGGGTGCCATGACGTCGGCGATGCCGAGTGCGTATACGGAGACGGCCTTGTCGATGCCACCGGCATGAATCTCGAATCTCGTCGTGCCCGCGTCGTACACATCGATGTCCCGGTACTGTTCCTGAGCTGCCGCGAGGCCGCCGGTGCCGAGCGCGTCATAGAGCAGGGCGTCCACCTGCGCGTCGTCCAGCTGAGCGCGATGAAGCTCGTTTCGAGACCTGCCGTCTGCGTCCTCGATGGTCATCGAGTAGATCGCCAGACCGTTCCCGAGCAGCGTGAATCTCGGCGGCTCTTCGATCGTTTTGGCCGGCCAGGGCAGCCCGCCGCCGACGTTCATGCGCAGCAGCAGATCGCGCTCGCCGGTCGCGTGGGGGTGGACGAGGACAGGCGGGCCGGTTGGCCCGAGGGTCAGGCTCACGCACCCCGCAAGAAGGACAGCAAGAAGCGCCAAACCCACGCGTTCGGCCACGGCCTCACGCTAGCATCGGGTACGTGATTGCGGATGTGCTATTTGGCCCGAATCGCTACTCAGTTCGTCGATCGGCGCGAGCGCGACGCTCGCGCATCACGATCAGCGAGGATGCCCAGGTAGTCGTCGTGCTGCCGGTGCGCGCGCCGGCGCGCGAGGCTGGCGAGCTCGTCGAGCGGCACAGGACGTGGATCGACCGGCACCTTTCGCGCATGCTGGCGCGCCGGCGCACCCTCGCGCTCCGACCCTCACTTGCCCACGGCCGCGTGCTGATGATCAACGGCCAACCGGAGATCGTGCGCGCCACCACGGACGCGGAACGTGCCGCGCTCGAGCGGCGCATGCGGCGCGCGGCGAGAGCGGCGATCACCGAGCGCGTCTATGCGCGCTCCGCCGAGATGGGCTTGCAGGCGAAGCGGATCACGATTCGCGACCAGCGCACGCGCTGGGGTAGCGCCTCGCGGAGCGGCACGCTCTCGTTTTCCTGGCGGTTGATCCTGGCGCCACCGAACGTGCTCGATTACGTCGTCGTCCACGAGCTCGCGCACCTGCGCTGGGCCGGTCACGGCAAGCGCTTCTGGTTACTCGTCGAAAAGCACTATCCGGGCGCGGCCGCCGCGCGCAAATGGCTGCGCCAGCACCACGACGAGGTGCGCAACGCGCTGGATTGACTGACCGGGCGACGCGACCTTCGCCAACTACGACTACCGCGGAGCAGCGATCAGCGACCTCGGCATCACGGCCCAAACGGCGATTCTGTTCAATGTCTCGCTGTTCCTCGTCGGGCTGCTTAACGCGGTGGGTGGCTATGCCTTCTACGCACGGCACAGGCGCCGCGGCCTGTTCAGCGTGTATCTGCTGGCGGGTGTCGGGGCGGCTGGCGCCGCGTTACTCCCGCTCGATACCGGCGCTCCCCACTCTCTCTTCGCGTGCTCGCGTTCGTGATGTTCAACGTCGAAGCGATCTGGACGGGCACCATTGTCCGCGGCGCGATGCGCTGGTTTTCAATCCTGGCCGGAGCGATCGGCCTGGCGTTCGTTGCGCTGATGATCGTCGGCGACTCGGGTGAGGGCGCGGCTTTCGGGGCGATCGGTCACGGCGGCGCCGAGCGCATGATCGTTTACCCGGCCATGATGTGGATGATGGCCTTCGGCGGGTTCCTGCTGAGCTCGGCCGGTAGCGACGGCGCGCGACGCCAAATCTGACTGGCTGGTGGCGCGAACGCAGGAAACGAAGCGGGCTGGTGGTCCGTATCTCACGGTATGCGAACCACCCACCCCTCTCAGTTAGGAGCTGCAGCCTCAGCTCGAAGTAGACATATGCGCGACCGCACGTCGCCGTCCCGATTGCTCGGCGACGGCTCGATCTATTCGAACTCGAGACAAGGCGGCCGGCGAACAATTTGAACGCTCTCGCCTCATTGCAACCGCGTTGAGGCCCCACGCCCCGTGTCCCGTTTGTTGCCGGTGAAGGCTCTTTCGGCCGGCACACACCCTCCGGGCGCATCGCGGCGGTCTGCCGTCTGCGCTCACGGCGGATGCGGTCCCGGACCGAACGCGAAGCTAACTAAGAGAACTTCAGCGACGGCAAACACGATTGCCGCCGCAAGCGAGCCGCGCGGCCCGAGTCGTTCGGCGAACGCCGCGAAGGCCGGAAACGCGGCCAGGGTGTAGCGCGGCATGGACGAGGGCGCGCCGTCGATCAGGCCCAGGGCTATGGCCACCAGGCCGTAGACCGCCAGGTCAGTGTGACGGCGCACCAGCATGAGGGTGCCAACGATCATCAGAAGCATGAACCCGAGCCAGAACAGCTCGTGCCACGGCTCTTCGACGAACGCGCGCGCTATGGCGAGCACGCCCAGGTACTTGCTCCATGACGACGACCCCTCGAACCAGCCCTCGACGCTGCCGGTCAGCTGCCAGATGAAGAGCCACCAGCCGGCGAATACGGTGGCAACTGCCGCGCCGATCAAGAAAAGGCGCCCACGAAGGTCACGGCGGAGGAAGAACATGACCGCGGCCGACGCGGCGATGGCTACCCCGAAAACGCGAAACAACATGGTCAGGCCTGCCAGGGCGGGCGACAGCCGACCGTAGCGGTTGAGGAAGTAGAGGCCGGCGAAGAGCAGGAAGGCGGCCTCCGTGTAGGCCATGCTGAAGACATAGCTCACCGGGCTAAAGGCCAGCAGCACCGTCCCCCACAGCGCCGTCTGCGCGCCGAAGCGGTCGGCGAACAGGCGGTAGACCACTATCGCGGCGAGCACGAACAGGATGTTGGCCAGGACCGCAGCGACCAGGTCCGCGGGTAGCAACCCACCCAGGCTGGCGATCCGGATCAACAATGGCCAGCCCGGGTAGAAGGCGAAGTCATGGTGGCCGCCGGCAAGCGCCGACGACTGCAGCGCAGCCGCGTGATATCCGAAGAGGGCGATGCGCAGATACCACTGACCGTCCCACGCCACGAAGGGCGACGGGTACGACGTGAGCAACGGCAGCCGCTGCGGCGAATTCACATACTGCGACAGGAGCAGGATTGAGTAGAGCCGCGACAGGACCGCGATCGACGTCGGGACGAGAATCCACTGCCAGCGCCTGCCGCGCCGCCAGCGCAGCTCAGCGGCGGGCATCGCTTGGCTCACCAGCAGGTGACGCTTCGGCAGAGGGTTGTGTACCGCTGCCGAGTCTCAGCCGCGATCAACGCGGTCATTTGGAGCCATGCTGTGGCCGGACCATATGGACCGTCTCGTGCGGGCATGTGCCTCCGCCAGCAAAGCGAACGTCACGCCATGGGCGCCATGCAGCACCAGGAAATCGGCGGCACGGCGTGGCCACATGTCGCGAGACGAATCCGAGAGGTCGTCAGGAGCCGGAGGAATGCCGCTCATAAGGCGGAAGGAACGGGTGCGTCGGAAATCCTTGGAACTAACCAACGCTGGAGGAGCCCACGATCTACGGCCATGGATCGCCCTACAAACCGGGGCCTGACGCGGGTGGTCCAAGGGTCCAGCCTGAACGAGTTTGATCCGGCAAACCGGCGAGCCATTGAGGTCTTCCAGCGCCACTTGCGCCACTGTCAAGTTATCCGAGCGAAATCACGGCGACGCGCTGCACGCACCGCTGAAACCCCGATGGTCACCACGAGCGGTCTCGCCCAGTCCCTCGCCGTCGCTGCGATCGCGGCGACCGTGTTCGTGGCTCTCGTGAGCGTGCTCATCGACATGTGGAAGGAGGTCTTATCGGGACAGTGTGGACGCCGCGACTTTGGTTCGAGCCACAGAGGCCGATCAGCGCGTGACAATGGGACGTGATGACGCGTCCTTCGGCTGATGACAGTTGATATCCGTGCTCGACGTCGAGGAGAGCAAATGCGGCGAACGGCAATCGCCCTGCTGACGGCAGCTTCCGCGCTTTCATGCACGGCTGCGCCGGCGTCACCTGGAATCACCGCGGCGAACCGAGCGACCGGAATCGCCACGTCCTCGACTCTTTCGAAGTCGCCTTCCACCTCGGCGCCTGCCACCTCGTCGCCAAGTTCGAGCCCATCAGCGCAGCAGTCCGAGTTCGCGACGCTGGCCCCGACCGCCGGGGCGACCGCCCCCGCCGCTACGGCCGGCGGCTTTCCAGCCTTCGATCACGTCTACCTGATCGTCATGGAGAACCGCGAGTACGGGACGATCGTCGGCAACTCCGACGCGCCCTATATCAACTCGCTCATCGCCAGCTATGGACTGGCGACGAACTACGACGCGATCGGACATCCGTCGGAGCCAAACTACATTGCTCTCTTCGCGGGCTCGACCCTCGGCGTCACAACTGACGGCCGCTACGACCTGGGCGCGTACAACCTGGCGGATCAGCTCGACGCGGCCGGCAAGTCGTGGCACGTCTACGAGCAGGACTACCCAGGCCAATGCTCACCGGCAGCGTCGGCCTACGGCGGGGTCGATCTGATCGGGCTTGCGGGCTACTACTTCCGCAAGCACGACCCTGCGATCAGCTTTACCGACATCTCCGGGCAGCCAGCGCGTTGCGCCGCCATTACCTCCCTGTCGAGTTTCAGCCCCTCGGCCGCGAATTTCGAGCTGATCGTGCCGAACACGTACAACGACATGCACAGCGCCCCGACGGCGACGGGCGACGCGTTCTTGAAGAACTTCGTGCCGCTGATCACCAACTCGCCGGCCTTCGCAAACGGTCTGCTTGTGATCACCTGGGATGAGGGCAGCTCGGGCATAGGCGGCGGCGGGCAGGTCGCCACGCTCGTGATCTCGCCGCTGCTCGCGGGCTCGGGCATGCAATCCTCGGTGGCGCACAACCACTACTCGCTGCTGCGCACGATCGAGGTCGGCCTGGGCCTGCCCTGCCTCGGCAATTCGTGCGAGGCGAACGACCTCTCCGAGTTCTTCGGCTAAGTAATGGGCGGCGCCCTCACGTGGCGCCACGAGACCGCACCGTCACGCCCACCTTGTGTCCTCATTCGGACGGAAACGAGGTCTTTCTGGCTGTTCCGAGCGCGATCCGAAGCAGCCTGCGGCGCGTCATTTCTTGAGCGATTCTTGCGCTGACCGAGCGGCACGATTGAGGAACGTGGCACACCGTGGATACAGACCCGCGCTGGGCGGGCTGTATGAAAAGGAGTTGGCAGATGATGTGGGGATATGGCGGCGGCCTCGGCCTCGGCGGCTTGCTGGGGATGATCGGCATGATTGCCCTCGTGATCGGAGTGATCGTGCTGATCGTGTGGCTGGTCACGCGGACCGCCTCCACAGGAACTGCGCAGGGCCCAGCACCTCGGCTCGTCGGACAGGACGCCTCCGAGCTGCTCCGGATGCGCTTCGCCCGTGGCGAGATCACCGAGGACGAGTACCGCGCGGCCAAGAAGGTTCTGGAGGAAGGGCGATGAGCGGCCGTCGGCTGGGCATCGCGGCCTTGCTGCTCGTACTCCTGGGCATCGTGCTCGTCGGGGCGAGCGCCGTCCTCGGGTCGAGTCCCGGGATCGGCGGCGGCCCCGGCTGGTTCAGCGGCATGATGGGCGGCGATGGGTACGGCCCGGGCATGATGGGCGGCAACGGCCCGGGCTTCGACAATGGCCCGCAGCCCGGCGACGCGGGCTTCGTCCCTGGCACCGCCGACGCACCGCGTCTGATCCAGGTCATCGCCGGTCCCGGCTACACGTTCACACCCTCAACTGTCACCGTCCAGCGCGGCGAAACGGTCACCTTCGCGGTCACCACGATGGGCCCGCTTGTGCACGAGTTCATGGTCGGGCCGGCAGACGCAGTCGCCGCCGACCAGGAGGGCACGCCTGAGATCGCTGAAATTGGCATGATGCAGAGGAAGACCCTCACCTACACCTTCGACGGCAGCGGCTCGTATGCCTTCGCCTGCCACGCGGCTGGTCACTATGAGGCCGGTATGCGCGGCACCATCACCATCGTCGGCTGACCGACGCTCGGCGTCGTAGGCTGGGTAGATGACCTCGCCATCGAACCCGGTTCGCGTTCTGGTCGTCGACGACGAGGCCCCCATCCGCAGCGTTGTGCGCGGCTTCCTCGAGCGGGAGGGCATGCAGGTTGTCGAGGCCGGCGACGGCCCGGGAGCCGTCGAGCAGGCGCGCGCGTTGGCGCCCGACGTCGTCGTCCTCGACATCATGTTGCCGGGCTTCGACGGGCTCGAGGTCCTGCGCCGGATCCGGACGTTCGCGGACCCCTATGTCCTGATGCTGACGGCACGTTCCGAGGAGGTCGACCGGATCGTCGGGCTGACGGTGGGGGCGGACGATTACCTGGTTAAGCCCTTCTCGCCGCGTGAGCTGGTCGCCCGTGTCGGGGCCCTGCTGCGCCGCCGTCGTGGCGCGCTGTCGGCCGCGGGCGAGGAGGTCCTGCGCGCCGGCGATCTCGTTGTCGACCGGCCTCGCCGGGAGGTTACCGTCGATGGAAGACCGGTCGAGCTCACTACTCTCGAGTTCGCGATCCTTGAGACGTTGGCCCGTGATCCGGGCGTGGTCCTTGCGCGCCCGCAGCTCCTCGACGCGGTGTGGGGCGTCGACTTCGTCGGCGACGATCATGTCCTCGAGGTCCATGTCGGGAACCTGCGGCGCAAGCTCGGCGACGAGCCCGGGAGCCCGATCTACGTCGAGACGGTGCGTGGCGTCGGCTACCGTCTGCGGGCGCCGGATCGATGACACGTCCTGATCTACGCGGTATTCGATGGCGCCTACTCGCGGCCAACCTCGTGGCCGCTGGGGCCGGCGTTGTGGCCGTGGCCATCGGTGTCTGGCTGGCGGCACCCGCGGCGTTCGAGAACGCGATGGGCATGGGCGGAGGCATGGGCGGCGCCATGGGCGGTGCGATGGACCCGCTCCTCCGTGCGGCCTTCGGCGATGCCGTCGGGTCGGCGCTGCTACTCGGGCTGGTAGCGGCGGTGGCAGTTGCTGTCGTCGTGGCCGTCCTCCTCTCCGCCTACATCTCGCGTCCGCTCAGCGCGCTCGCATCCGCCAGCCGACGCCTGGCGCGCGGCGACTACGCCCAGCGGGTGCCGCCTGCGGCCGGCGAGCTCGGCGAGCTCGCGGCCTCATTCAACGAGATGGCGGCGACGCTCGAGGCGACCGAGCAGCGCCGCCTCGATCTGATTGGTGATGTCGCGCACGAGCTACGCACCCCGATCGCGTCTGTGCGTGGCTATGTCGAGGGCCTGGAGGCTGGCGTGTTCGAGCCCGGCCCGGACGCGTGGCGGGTGCTCGACGAGCAGACCGAGCGTCTGGCCCGGCTGGTCGATGATCTCGCGACCCTCTGGCGTGCCGAGTCGCGCGACCTGCGTCTTGCGCTCGAGGCGCTCGACGGCCCGACGTTGCTTGCCGAAGCGATGGAGCGCAACCGCCCGCTTGCCGCCTCACGTTCCGTGAATTTCGGAATTGGGCTCGTCGCGCCCGTGTCCGTGCGCGCTGATCGGACGAGGCTCGGGCAGGCTCTCGACAACCTGATCGGAAACGCGATCCGCTATTCGGAGCAGGGAGGGAACGTCGACCTGGGCATTGCCAGCGACGGAGCGTCGGCAGCGATCTCGGTCCGTGACGACGGGCCGGGCCTGACACCCGAGCAGCGCGCTCACGTATTCGAGCGCTTCTACCGCGCCGACGCGTCACGATCGCGAGAAGCGGGCGGCAGTGGCCTGGGCCTGACGATCACCAAGTCGCTCGTGGAGGCGATGGGCGGCACGATCGCGGTCGCGAGCGACGGGCCGGGCAAGGGAACGACGTTCACCGTTCGGGTGCCGCCCGCCTGAACCATACGAGCCGCAGGGCTGTCTTGACCCCGATGGGATGATACTCCCAGGGAGTATGTGAATGACCCACGACAAGAGCCACGGCCAACCGCACGTCACGCACGCCGACCACCAGGCGGGCGCCGAGCATGCAGCCCACGATCGCCATGCCGGCCATTCGGTCGCGATGTTCCGCGACAAGTTCTGGTTGAGCCTCATCCTCACAATCCCGGTCGTCATCTGGAGCCCCGACCCGCAGAAGTGGCTCGGCTACGCAGCACCCGCGTTCACTGGCTCGGACTGGATCCCACCGGTTCTCGGCACGATCGTGTTTCTGTACGGCGGGCTGGTGTTCCTGCGCGGCGCCCAGGGCGAGCTGGCCGACCGCAAGCCCGGGATGATGACTCTCATCAGCCTGGCGATCGTGGTGGCCTTCGTCACAAGCTGGGCTGGGACGCTGGGCCTGTTCGAGATCGAGATCTGGTGGGAACTCAGCTCGCTGATCGTGATCATGCTCCTCGGCCACTGGCTCGAGATGCGCTCGATTGTCCAGGCCCGAGGTGCCCTGGCGGCGCTCGCCGAGCTGCTGCCCGACACGGCGGAGCGCGTGACCGCCGAGGGGACCGAGACGGTGGCCCTCGACGAGCTCGCGGTCGAGGACATCGTGCTCGTCCGGCCTGGCGCCCGGGTCCCGGTCGATGGCATCGTCGTCGAGGGCTCGGCCGACGTCGATGAGTCGATGATCACCGGCGAGTCGCATGCGGTGGCGAAGGAGCTCGGCGCCAAGGTCGTCGCGGGCACGGTCGCCGCCGGTGGCAGCCTCAGAATCCGCGTAACGGCGGTGGGTGAAGGCACCGCCCTATCTGGGATCATGCGCATGGTGGCAGCGGCGCAAGCGTCGGCGTCGCACGCCCAGGCGCTGGCCGATCGCGCGGCTGCGATCCTGTTCTATGTCGCGGTAGCGGCTGGCGCGATCACGTTCGGCTTCTGGTGGGTCGACGGCGACCAAGCCGGGGCGGTCACCCGAATGGCAACCGTTCTCGTCATCGCCTGCCCACACGCCCTTGGCCTCGCCATCCCGCTGGTCGTCGCCATCAGCACCTCGCTCGGCGCGCGCAACGGCCTGCTGGTCAAGGACCGGCTCGCGCTCGAGCGGGCGCGCGAACTCGACGTCGTCATCTTCGACAAGACCGGCACGCTCACCGTTGGCCGGCCGGCTGTGGCGACGCTGTCGGCCGACGACCAGAGCGAACTGCTGCGGCTCGCCGCCGCCGTTGAGGCCGACTCCGAACACCCGCTCGCACGGGCCATCGTTGCGGCGGCCCGCGAACGCGGCATCATCCTCCCGAAGGCCGAACGCTTCGAGGCGCTCGCCGGCCGCGGCGCGAAGGCAATCGTCGCCGGGCGCGCGGTGGCGGTCGGCGGACCACGCATGCTCGCCAACTCGGGCCTCGAGCCGCTGGCATCGACCGAGCGTTGGGCGGCTGACGGCATGACCGTCCTGCACGTTGTAGCTGACGGCAAGATCGTTGGTGCGATCGGCCTGGAGGACGAGATCCGCCCCGAGTCGACCGAGGCGGTCGCGCGGTTGCACGAGATGGGCATCAAGGTCGCGATGATCACCGGCGACGCACAGGCAGTGGCCGACTCGGTAGCGCGGCGGCTGGGCATCGACGAGGTCGCGGCGCAGGTGCTGCCGGCCGACAAGGCCGATGCCGTAAAGCAGTTCCAGCACGGCGGCCGGAAGGTCGCGATGGTCGGCGACGGCGTGAACGACGCGCCCGCCCTGGCCACCGCTGATGTCGGCATCGCGATCGGCGCCGGGACGGACGTCGCCGTCGAGTCGGCCGGGATCGTGCTGGTGCGGAGCGACCCGCGTGACGTGGTCGGCGCGATCGAGTTGTCGCGCGCGACCTACCGGAAGATGATCCAGAACCTCATCTGGGCAACGGCATACAACGTCATCGCCATTCCGGTTGCCGCCGGCGTGCTCGTTCCCTGGGGCATCGACCTGCCCATGGCCGTTGGTGCGATCGTCATGAGCGCCTCGACGATCATCGTGGCTCTCAACGCGCAGTTGTTACGCGGGCTGCGACTCCGCCCACAATCAACGGCAACGATGCAACCGGCGGCTGCGTAAAGGAGAACCGATTATGTCCAAGACAAGAACGATCGCCGCTGATGAGGACCCGGTGTGCGGGATGACGGTCGACGTCGACCAGGCGCGGGCCAAAGGCCTTACCCTCGAGCACGAGGGACGCGAATACGCCTTCTGCGGCAAGGGCTGCCTGCTTGAGTTCCGCGACAACCCTCAGGGGTATCTCGACCCAGCGTCCAAGCCGTCAATGTAAGGCGTCCGTCTTCAACGCCTGGGTCCCACGTCTGGAATGGTGGAGATGAGGGGACTCGAACCCCTGACCCCCGCGATGCGAACGCGGTGCTCTCCCAGCTGAGCTACATCCCCACGGGAGCCTGAAGTATACCGACGCCCATCGGGCGCCCGATGCACCGAGCCAGCGATTCAGCGAGCGCTAGTCGATCACGGCTGTTGATGACGTTCGGCTCTTACCGCTTGATTGCGAGACTGACAGCATTGCCGCGGAGGTGGCACATGCGTCTGATTAGGGCTGTTTTCGTCTTTATCGTCGGTGCCGTCGTTTCGCTGGCGTTGACCTATGCGCTCGTGATCCGCCCGCGCGTGCGGGCATGGGGAGGCGATCCGACCGAGGCTGATCTCGCTCTGCCCGGCGACGACCTGGTTCCCGAGGCGACCGCGACCGAGACCCGCGGCGTCACGATCGAGGGGCCCGTTTCCAAGGTCTGGCCGTACCTCGTCCAGATGGGCTTCGGGCGCGCCGGCTGGTACAGCTACGACAGGCTCGACAACAAGGGTGCGAGCGTCGAGGAGATCGTGCCCGAGTTCCAGCATCTCGAGGCAGGCGACATCATGCCCGTGAGCCCCGGCGGTGGCTTCGAGGTCAAGACGGTCGACTTCGAACGCGCGCTCGTGCTCTACACCGACACGGCCGTCGTCCGGACGCAGGCCGAAAAGGCGCAGGCCGAGGGCAAGGATGAGCTCCCGACGCCAGGGCTGAAGGCCAGCGGTGCGATGCTCAACGCCTCGTATCCCGAGTTCTCGGCGTCGTGGGCGTTCTTCCTCAAGCCAACGGACAACGGAATGACACGGCTTGTCGAACGGGTCCGGATCAAGACGCCGGGCAATGCCCCAGCCAGCGCCGTTCTGGGTGAGGTGATGGGCACGGGCATCATCCTGATGACCCGCAAGCAGATGCTCCACATCAAGGAGCTGGTAGAGAAGCCCGCGCAGCCGACCGAGGAGATCGAGCCGGCCGCTCCAGTCGAGCCGGCCGCTACAGCGGAGCCCAGTTTCGCGAACTGACCGCTAGGGGATCGGACCGGCCTCGTTCGTCCAGAACTCGATCAAGCCGGGAACGTCGGCGGCCTGTCCGGTCGCCACGCTCAGGATGTCGAGCTGGTCATCGGTCCACGTGATCGTTGGCGCGCCGGCCACGTCAGCACACAGTCTGTGCCCCGCCGGCGCGCCATTTACTTCGTACGTGCTCTCGGCCGGCCAGGTCGAATGGTCCTCGCACGCGCCGCTGTTCGCGTCGATCTGGACGCCGGCGAAGTCCTTCTGGTAGGCCGTGTTCATCGAGTCGGCACTGTCGTATTCGCTGTAGACGACGACGATGCCGCCGGCCGTCGTGCACTGGGTGCTGAACTCGATCGCCGGATCGGTGCTCGAGCCTTGGGTGCAGCCGGCTCGAATCGGATCGGGGACGTGCCGCAGGAAGGCGTCGTAGGGCGTCGCTGGAGATGGCTCCGGCGTGGTTGGCAGCGAGGCGCCGGCGGTCGGTGGCCCAGTCCTCGGGGGCGCGCTGTTCGCGGGTGTGGTGGCAACAGCGGACGCGCTCGTTGACGCGCGTGGTGTCGGGCTCGGGGTTGGGCCGCCGCCGTTGAAGATCAGGAACACGACCACGACGAGCACGGCCAGGGCGATGAGCGCGAGCGCCGCAAGGAGCATGACCGGGGGTCGGCGCTCGACCGGCTGGGGCGGGATGTAGCTGGGTGTCGGCGCCGCTGGTGGCCGTGGCGCGCCGCGCGGATTCTGCGGGTCGAAGGACACGCCTCCGATCGTAGTCGAGGTCCCGATCGCCGGCCGTGGCTATTGACGATTAGAACATCTGTTCTATCATTCCCGGATGTCCGCTGAACCAGCTTTGAGCTCGGCACTCGCCCGGCTCGAATCGCGCTGGGGCAGTGCCGCGGTCAAGGTCGGCGTCGGCCTTCCTTCGAGTGATGAGCCGGTCGAGACCGACGCTCAGAGCGATGAGGTCGTGTCGACCGGATTCGCGCGGCTCGACGCGCTGCTCGGCACCGGAGGCCTGCCACGCGGCGTGAGCGCGTCGTTCCGTGGCGGAAGATCGAGCGGCAAGACCGCGCTCGCGTTGCATTGCCTTGCCCAGGCCCAGGCGCGCGGCGCGATCGTCGCTTTCCTGGATCTGTGCCGGGTCTTCGATCCGCTCGAGGCTGAGGCGCGTGGCGTCGATCTGCGCTGGCTGCTCGTGTGCCGACCACAGGACGTCGACGAGGGTTGGGCGCTGGCTGCCGCGCTGGTCTCCGGCCGCCAGGTCGACCTGATCGTGATCGACCTGCCCACGGGTCTACGAGCCAGCCACGAGTCGGCGCTGCGCCGCCTGGCGGCCCATGCCCGGCGCTCGAACGTGCGCATGATCGTGCTCGAGCCGATGAACCTGTGTGCGCCCGTCCACGGCGCGCTGGCAGAGTCGGTCGGCCTGCGCCTGGAGCTCGAGCAGCGTGCCTGGCTGCGTGCCGGGCGCGACATCGTCGGCCGCCAGGTGACGGTCAACGTGGCCAAGAACCGCTTCGGACCGCCCGGGCGGCAGACGGATATCGAGATCCGCTATCTCGCGGACGGCGAGCACGGTACGGCCATCGAGCGTTTTGCCACGGCCGATCAACCGGCAATCACCGACTCCTACGAACTGAGAACTGCCATCGCCTGATCCACTGACGCGACCGACCCACAACCAAACGACTGCGGAAAGCGTGCCCTTACCGCTATGCGACTGCTCTACCTCGACTGGCCTCATCTTCCCTATCGGCTCGAGGTGGCCCGTGCGTCGGTGCCACTGCCCGAGCTGGTGGTCATCGGTGGACAGCCCTGGGAGCCCGCGTCAGTGCTCGACGCGAGCCCAGCGGCCGTCCGTCTCGGCGTGCGCCGCGATCAGCCGCTGGGCACCGCCCACCGGCTGGCGCCGGAGGCGCACTTCATGCCTGCCGACCGCGAGCTCTACCGACGGATGATGGAGCGTGCGCTCGACGCGCTGGCCGCCTTCACGCCGGGCATCGAGGCGGATGCAGATCCCGATGCGCGCGCATTCGGCCAGGTGCTGCTCGGGATAGAGGGCCTGCACCGGCTATGGGGCGACGACGAGCGCCTGGTCGGACGCGTGACCGACGTCGTGCGCGGCCTGCTGCCCACACAGCCGCGGATCGGCATCGGCAACACCCGCTTCGGCGCGCAGGTCGCCGCGGTCGTCGGCCGCGGCCGGCTGGAAAAGATCGCCAGTGGCGATGCCGGGGTGGAGGCGGCCTATCTCGCGCCGTTGCCCATCCGGCTGCTGCCGGCGGACGACGAGACGCGCGAGCGGCTGCGCGTCTTTGGCCTGACGAGCATCGGCGAGCTCGCCGCGCTTGCCGGGTCGGCGGTCGTGGCGCGTTTCGGCGCGCACGGAGCGATGCTCCACGAGCTCGCCCAGGGCAGGGACGGCCGGCCGTTGCGGCCCAGGAAACCGGTCCAGCACCTGCGCGCCGAAGCGGAGCTCGAGCCGCCGGTCGACACGCTCGATCCGCTGCGCTTCCTGCTGCACAACCTGTGTGGCGCGTTGTGCGAGCAGTTGAGCGCGCGTGGCGCAGGCGCCACGCGCGCGCTGATGACCCTCGAGCTCGAGCACGGCCGCGGGCCGCTCGTCCTGGAGCAGCAGCTGCCCGAGCCCGCGGCCGCACCGGACCTGCTCGAGCGGCTCCTGTTCGCGCGCCTGACCGGCTCGCCGCCGACCGCGCCGGTGACTCGGTTCGTGCTCGAGCTGCGCGGCGAGCAGGTCGCGGCCGGCCAGCAGCTGGGCCTGTTCACGCCACAGCTGGCCCGTGCCGGACGGCTCGACTGGCAGCTCGTCGGCCTTGCCCTCAGATTCGGAGCGGATCGCGTCCTGCGTGCCAGGACGCTGGATCCGCAACAGATCGTGCCCGAGTCGCGCACGGAGCTCGTGCCCGCGACCTCGGCCCCCGGCGCGCCGGCTGCCAGCTTGTGATCGGCGATGACCCGCCTGTTCGGCCACCACCCGGTCATCGACGTTGAGCTCGACTCGCGCGGGCAGCCGGCGCGCCTGCGCCTGGACGGCGCCGCAGAGCCGGTCGAGGTCTGCAATCGGTGGCGGATCGAGGAAGCGTGGTGGCGGCGGCCGGTCAGCCGTGACTACTACAAGCTCGTCGGCACAAACCTGCTGGCGCTCGTCTACCTGGACCTCGTCGACGGCACGTGGCACCTGGAGCGCGTCTACGACTAAAGGTAGCCCGGACAAACCTCGGCCCCGGCATAAACCGGGGCCGAGTCAAAGGTGTGGCTAAACCCGGGCCGGGAGAGGAGGAGCCGTACCGGGCCGTGCCGTGTTTGTCACTGGGACGAGACCGGTCCATGGACTGTGACGAGGGCGCAGCGTCAGTTCCGGAATTGCAACCAACCCACGAGCGGGGCACAAGCTCAGTGAAGGGTGGGTGGGCCTCCTGGAGGAATCGTCAGCAGCACGATCGCGACGACGAGACTGGCCAGGGCGATTACCAGCAGCGCGGCGGCAAGGATCTGGCGACGGGGCGGGCGCACGTCCTAAGGATAAGTGTCGGCGCCCGAAGGAGCGCAGGTCGCGACGCGTGTCGCGTTGCCGAGTTCAGCCCGCGGCGGCGGCCGCGGCGAGCAGCTGGGGCAGCCCGACCATGATCAGCAGGGTCACGATCGTGGCCAGGATGAGGGCGCGAATCAACGGTAGAGCGGCGCGCACCATGTTCATCGTGAGTGGGACGGCCGGGTTGCGCGGCGTGTGACGCGTGTAGGTCTCCGCGGGAACGGGGCCGGTGGTCATCAGTTTCGATCTCCTGGTCAGTGACTTGTGGGTGCTGGAGTCGTCGTCGCAGCGGGGGATTCGGATGGAGACGGCGAAGGGCTGGTAGTCGGTTCCCCGGACGGCTCGGGCGTGGGTGTTGGCGGGTTGACCTTGTTCTGCAGGACCTGCGGCGCGTTGGGGTCACCCCACGGCAGGACGTCGAGCGGATTGATCCTTTCGCGCACGAGGGGCGGATAGCCGAACGGCAGGAGGCGCGCCACGACCGGCTGCCACGGACCGTCCATGCGGATCAGCGTGTAGTGCAGGTGGCAGCCACTGGCGAAGCCCGTCTCGCCTTCAAGGCCGATCACGTCCCCCGCCTTGACAACTGCCCCCGCCTCCGCATTGGCCGCGCTGAGATGGACGTACTCGCTGCGGTAACCATTGCCGTCGTCGATGACGATGACGATCGCCTGCTGATTGGTGCGCCCAAGGCGCTGCAATCGAGCGTAGATGGGCGCCGCGTCGCCCTGATAACCAAGGTACGGGTCGAAATCACGTCCGGCATACAGAACGGTGCCATCGTGGGCAGCGCGGACCTTGTCATTGCAATGTGTCGCCAGGTCGACGCCGTCGTGGTACGAGACCCCGTCGATCATCACGAAGCCGCCGGCGGTCGGCGCCTCAGGAGCGAAGCGGGTCGTGATCAGGGCGTGGTTGACCGGCCAGATGTAGCCGGTGAGCTGGCCCGGGTCGACGCTGTGGGCGGGAATCGACTTGGCCAGCGGATTGAGCGGGGGTTGTGCGCTCGGGCTGGCACCAGCTGTTGTCGCCGGCGAGGGGAGCGCGCTCGACAGCGGAGCCGACGCTCCGGCCGCGGGCGAAGCGCCGGGGCCCGGCGTCACCTGGGCAACCAGCGTCGGTGGCACGCTGCTCGGGCGATCGACGCCGACGAACACGACATACACGGCGGCGATCAGCGCGACCAGCGAAACGGCGAGCAGCCCGAGACGTACAGGGGTCACGGGCGGGCGCGCGGAATCATGGTTTCGAGGCAGGGCATGCACCCTAATCGTTGCATGACGACAGTCATCGCGTGTCGCTGACGTGCACCTATTGCCAACTAGAACATCCGTTCTAATATCGCCAGCGTGACGGGTGCCTACGCCGAGCTCCATTGCCATTCCAACTTCTCGTTCCTCGACGGCGCGTCGGGCGTCGAGGATCTCGTCGAGCGCGCCGTCGAGCTGAAGTTGACCGGTCTCGCGCTGACCGATCACCAGGGCCTGTACGGCGCCGTCCGCTTCGCCACGGCCGCGCACGAGGCGGGCCTCAACGCCATCGTGGGCATGGAGGTCGAGCTGCTCGATCCCGTCGCCCCAGATGTGGACGGCATCGTCGTTCCGCGGCGCAGGCGCAAGCGACCCACGCCCACGACAGAGAGCGTCGCGGTCGAGCCTCGACTCGACGGCCGCGTCCGCCGGCCCCAGATCGAGCGCCTGCGGCCGCCGGGCCATCGCGATCCAGCGCGCGAGGACCTGCGCGGCGTTCGTGCGCGCGAGCTGGGGCCGCATCTGGTGCTCATCGCGCGCGACATGACCGGCTATCGCAGCCTGTGCCGGCTGACGAGCAGGGCGCAGCTTGCCGGGACCAAGGGCGCGCCCAAGTTCAACCACGACCGGCTGCGCGAAGGGACAGAGGGGCTGATCGCGCTGTCCGGCTGCCGGCACGGCGAGATCGCGCGGCGGCTACTGGCCGGCGATCGAGATGGGGCGAAGGACGCCGCGCGCCGGCTGGCCAGGATCTTCGACGGCAACTTCCACCTCGAGCTGCAGCACCATCTGCTCGCCGACGACGACTGGCTCGTGACGGAAACGGTCGGCCTCGCCGACGAGCTGGGCCTGCCGCTGGTCGTGACCAACGACGCGCACTATGCGCTGCCGGCCGATCGCGAGCTGCAGGACGTGCTGGTGTGCATCCGCCACGGCCAGCCGCTCGAGGAGAGCGGCCACCTGCGCCGGCCGAACGGCGAGTACTACCTGAAGGGCGTTGCCCAGCTCGCCGACCTGCCGCCAGCGAGCGGCGCGCTGGGGGCTCGCGTTGCGCAGGCGTGGACCCAGGCGATCGGTGCCGCGGCGGAGCTCGCGGCGGGCTGCTCGGTCGACTTCGACTTCGAGCAATATCGCTTCCCGGGCTTCGCCGTGCCGTCGGGCGAGACGCCTTTCTCGTACCTCGAGACGCTGTGCCATGAGGGCATGCGCGCCCGATATCACCCATTGAAGCCAGCCGTCGTGAAGCAGCTCGCGCACGAGATGGAGGTCATCGAACGCACCGGCCTGGCCGAGTTCTTCCTGATCTGCTGGGACATCATGCGTTTCTGCCGCGACCGCGGCATCCCCGCGCAGGGGCGGGGAAGTGCAGGCGATTCGATCGTCGCGTATGTGCTGGGCATCACCCGGGTCGACCCGATCCGCCACAGGCTGCTCTTCGAGCGCTTCATCAACGAGGGCCGGACCTCGTACCCCGACGTGGACATCGACTTTGCCTCGTCGCGCCGCGAGGAGGTCATCCAGTACTGCTACGAGCTCTACGGCGCCGAGCACACGGGCATGGTCTGCAACCTGGTCACGTACCGCGCCCGATCGGCCGTGCGCGAGGTGGGCTACGCGCTGGGCTTTTCGCGGCCGCTCGTCGATCGCGTGGCCAAGGCGCTCGAAACATATGACTCGGTCATGGTCCGGCGTGACCTGGAGGCCGAGGGCGGCTTCGCCGACTTCTTCACGCCGTCCCCCGCAATTGGAGGCTCCGTGGGCAACTCGGTGTCGGCGGTCGTCTCGGCCGCGTTGACCGCGTCGCTCGCCGAGGACCGTGGCTTCCTCGACGGCATGGGCCAGCTCAACGACGGCCGCGGACTGGCGGTTCTGCCTGCATCGCTCGCGCCGGTCGACGTCAAGCGCCCCGGCCGCACGCCGCGTGGCACCTCTGACGACAAAGGTGGCCCGGGCGACACGCCCGTATCAGTTCGCTGGCTGCGCCGCGAGGAGGAGCATCTCGCCACAGAAGAGGATGGCGAAGTCCATCCGGCTCTGATCCGGCGGCCGCGGCCGATCGATCCTGATCGGGACGAGTCGGCGGCGGCGCCGAAGGAGCTTGCGCGCGCGGCGCCGGATCGCCCGTCGACCGTGGCGATGACGCCGTGGGAGCGCTGGCTGGAGCTGACCGGCCGGATCGACGGTTTCCCGCGCCACCTGTCGATCCACACCGGCGGCATGCTCATCACCGCCGCGCCGCTGATCGACATCGCCCCGCTCGAGAGAGCCACGATGCCCGGCCGTGTCGTAGTTCAATACGACAAACGCGACATAGAAACCATCAAACTGATCAAACTTGACCTGCTGGGCCTACGAATGCTCAGCGCTATCGACGATGCCCTGCGAGATATCGCGGCGGATTGCGCAGTGAATGTCGTGCTTGACCGGTTGCCGGAGGACATCGACGAGGTCTTCCGCATGATCCAGGCGGCCGACACGGTGGGCGTCTTCCAGATCGAGTCGCGTGCGCAGATGCAGACGCTGCCCAGATCAAGGCCGACGACGCTCGACGACCTGGTGGTCGAGGTGGCGATCATCCGCCCCGGCCCCATCCAGGGCAATGCCGTGCATCCGTACCTGCGCCGCCGCCAGGGCAAGGAAGAGGTCACCTACCTCCATCCAAGCCTCCAGCCGGCGCTCGAGGAGACGATGGGCGTGATCCTCTACCAGGAGCAGGTGATGAAGATCGCGATTGACGTCGCGGGCTTCAGCGCGGCCGAGTCGGACGGCTTCAGGCGCGCGATGGGCACGTGGCGCTCGAACCGCGAGATGGAGAAGCTGCACCAGCGCTTCGTCGATGGCTGCATCGAGCGCAACGGCCTGACCACGGACCAGGCCGAGGAGCTCTTTCGCCAGGTCGCGGCCTTCGCCAGCTTCGGCTTCAACAAGAGCCACGCCGCGGCCTTCGCGCGAACTGCGTACGAGAGCGCCTTCCTCAAGCTCTTCTACCCGGCCCAGTTCGTGACCGGCCTGATCAACGCCCAGCCGATGGGCTTCTACCCGGTCGAGGTGCTGATCAACGACGCCAAGCGCCACGGCGTGGCCGTGCTGCCGGTCGACATCAACCGCAGCCGGTTCCGGACGACGACGGAGTGGGTTGGGATGCCCGATGAGCCACTGCCGGACGGAGCGGGCATCGATCGACGGCCGGAGATCGTCCAGTCATCGGCTTGCGTCGTACCGGCGCGCGAGGCACGTGATCGTTGGGCCGCGCAAGCTGCCGAGGGCTACGGCATTCGTCTCGGGCTTTCGCTCGTCAAGGGCATCGGCGAGGCGGAAGGCGAGGCGCTCGACGCCGAGCTGGCGGCACGCGGCCCGTTCACGTCGCTGGCCGATCTCGTCGCGCGCACTGAGCTGGCCGAGGAGATCGTCGAGCGGCTGATCAGAGGTGGCGCGCTCGATTCGCTGGGCGAGCCACGGCGCAAGCTGCTCTGGCAGCTGCGCGAGGTAGCCGGCTCGGCGCGCAAACAGGGCACCCGACCCACCACACGGACGGCGAAGACGCTCGACCTGCGCCTGCCGGCCACCGATGCGCCCGAGCTGCCACCACCTTCAGAGCTCGAACGGCTGGGCGACTCGTACGCGATCCTGTCGCTCGACGCGCGGCGCCAGGTGATCGAGCTCTACCGGCCGGCGCTCGATCGGATCGGTGTTTTGCGCGCAGGCGAGCTCGCGGATGCGAAGCCGGGACGAGTGCGCATCGGTGGCCTGGTCGTCACCCGCCAGCACCCGATGACCGCGCGCGGCACCGTCTTCCTGGCGCTCGAGGACGAGACGGGCATGGTCAACGTCACCCTCTGGCCGGATGTCTGGGCGCGTTTCAGGGCGACCGTGCGCCGTCACGCGCTGCTCTACGTCGAAGGTCGCCTCGAGCGCGAGTCGAACGTGGTCAACGTGATCGCCGACCGAGTCGAGTCGCTGTCAGAAGTCGCTCGTCCGGCCGGCGGTCCGATCTCGCC
>Ga0209014_10000221_pt1 | contig 31603 bp, 29 predicted proteins | sample BarGraNGADG00212_FD_184491 | JGI IMG/M metagenome (GOLD analysis project Ga0209014, IMG submission 184491) | Arctic peat soil microbial communities from Barrow, Alaska - Barrow Graham LP Ref core NGADG0002-212 (SPAdes) (version 2) | ecosystem: Environmental > Terrestrial > Soil > Wetlands >...
TGGATCAGCAGGCCGAGGCGGCCCAAAGAACTCTTTCCTTCGAGGCGGGCGACCAGGTCATCCGGCAGCTCCACCCACTCGACCGTCTGGCCCAGGACGAACTCCCCCGGATGGAGGATGAACGGCTCGTCGTCCGTGATGGTGAGGAGCTCGGTCAGGTCCGGCTGGGGCTGGCGGACGTCGATGAACGCGTACCGGTTGTTGCGGAAGACCCGGAAGCTCCGGTCCAGGTGGAGGTCGACGGAGCTCGGCTGGAGGTCGACCGGATCATATGGCTCGATCCGCACGCGGCCGGATTCGAGCTCGGCCCGGATGTCTCGATCCGCCAGGACGCTCACCGGGCGGGCTCCGGTTCGATCTCGCGCTGCGCGTAGAGCGAGTCCACCTCGCGCTTGAGGGTGGCGAGATCCTCGAAGCTCTGGTAGACGCTCGCGAAGCGGATATAGGCGATGTGGTCCAGCACGCGAAGCTTGTCCATCGCCAGCTCGCCGACCCGTGCCGACTCGACCTCCGAGGTGCCGCCCGCGCGGAGCGCGGCCTCGATCTCGTCGACTGCCCGTTCGGCGGCGCCCTCAGGGACCGGCCGCCGGGTGAGCGCCTTGCGGAGCCCGGCAGCGAGCTTTTCGCGATCAAACTCCTGGCGAACCCCGTCGCGCTTGATCACGACGAGCCTGGCCGCCTCGATCCGCTCGTACGTCGTGAAGCGCGCCCCGCAGGCCAGGCATTCGCGCCGCCGGCGGATCGTGGCCGCATCGTCGAGGTCGCGGGAGTCCACCACCCGCGAGTCACGGGACTCGCATTGCGGGCAGTGCATCAGCCACTCCTCCGCTCCCGACCACTACATCTTGTGGTGCCGGGTCACGATACCACGACATAGCGGAACGTCGGGACCCTGCGCGACCACGGCCGCCGCCGCCGCGGACGGCGACGACCGCGAGGACGCGGTGCGCTCCCGGACAACGCAGGCCGCGCAGACTGCGAGGACGGCGAGTCGCTCGTTCCTGTCCTCAATCCGTCGATCGGCCGCTGAACCAGCGCGGCGCGTTCCGGGAGGGGCGCGGCGAGCGCAGGTTGGTGGCGATCTCGACGATCGCTTCCCGGGCGTGGAGGATGTTGAGGTAGCCGCGCTTGATCGCGGTCTGGCCCTCGGCCCCGCGAGCCCGGCCGACGCTGGCAGCCGTGAGCGTCGCGCATCCGTGGTCGACCATGTCGAACGCGCGTGCCGCGCGACCCAGCTCCTCGCCGAGCCGCTCGCGCAGCCGCTCGTACCCGGCCGGCGGCACCAGTGCCTCCGTCTCGACGCGGTAGCGCTCCATCGCGTCACGCGCCGTGTCGAGCGTCTCGATGATCGTGTCGGCCGCCACCTGCCCGCGGCGCACGGCATCGATCCGCTCCGATGCGCCGGCCAGACTCGCCGCGATCCGGGCTGCCAGGTCGCCCGCCGATTGGCGGAAGCCGTCCAGCTCCCGGGTCTGGGCGACGACGCGTGCGGCACGCCGCAGCACCAGCAGGAACGTGACGGCGAGGAGCGCGAAGAGGAGCAGCGGGATGGCGAGGAGGATCGGCTCCGGCATCGTCGATCGCCCTATCCGGCCCGGGCGCGCAGGGCAGACGCCAGCGCCGGGACGACGGCCGCGAGGTCTGCGACGACGAACAGGTCCGCGAACTCACCGATCGGGGCGTCCGGGTCGCGGTTCACGGCGACGATGATCTCCGACGTCTGCATGCCGACCTTGTGCTGGATGGCGCCCGAGACGCCGAACGCGAGGTAGACGGCGGGCTTCACCGTCTTGCCCGTCTGACCGATCTGGATCGCATAGTCCACCCAGCCGGCATCGACCGCAGCCCGCGTCGCGCCGACCGCGCCACCCAGCAGCCCGGCGAGGTCGGCGAGGCCGGAGAACCCGTCCGGGCCGCCCACGCCACGGCCGCCGGCGACGATGACGCGCGCGTCCTCGATGGCCGGCCCGGTCGACTGCGTGACGACGCGCTCGACGACCCGGACGGGCGCGGGATCGACGATCTCCTGGGTCGCGGCGGCTTCCACGCGGCCGAGAGCGGCGAGCGGCTCCGCGGCGACCATGTTCGGCCGGAGAAGGATGATGCCCCGCTCACCGGTGAAGGCGCTCGTCGTCACGACCCGTCCGCCGAACGGCTGCATCTCCACCCGCGGGCCCGCCGGCAGGCCGTCCGCCGCGTCCGCCCATGCGAGGCCCGTGGCACCGACCAGGATCCCAACTCCGAGGAGGGCCGCCAGCGCGCCCGCGAGATCGCGGCCGTCCGGCGTCGCGCCAACCACGACGTACGCGGGCGGCTCCGCTGCGGCGCCGGCAAGCGCGGCAACCCGAGCGGCGACGACCGCCGCCGCCGGCCGTTCCAGCGCCTCTGGGGCCCGCACCGCGATCACGACCGGGAGGAACGCCGTCATGCTGGCCGCTGCCGCGTCGGGCTCGGCGGCCACCACGACGCCGCGCACGTCGAGCATCGCCGCCTCACCGAGGAGGCGGGACGCCGTCGCCGCTTCGCACGAGAGCTTCGTGAGGGCACCGTCCCCGTCGACCTCGCCGACCACCCAGATCCCGCCCATCAGATGGCGCGCCGCTCGACGAGGAAGTCGACGATCGCCGCGGCGGCGGCGGCGGGATCGGCGCCGCGAACGACGCGCGTCGAGCCGCGCGAGGCCGGCGGCCGGGCGTCGAGCAGCGTCGTGGTGGCGTGCGCACCGCCCACGGCGCGATCGGCGAGGCCGATCTCGGCGAGCGTCCGGATCGCGATCTCCTTCGAGCGTGCCCCCATGATCCCGCGGAGCGTCGGGTAGCGCGGCTCGCCGAGGAGCTGCGTCCCTCCGACGACGGCGGGGAGGGCCGCCTCCAGGACGTCATGGCCGGAGGCGCTCAGGCGCTCGACGCGAACGCCGCCCTCGAACGGCTCGATCTTTCGCGCGTGGGACAGATAGGGGTGGTGCAGGAGTGTCGCGACCGCGGCCCCCACGACCCCGCCGCCGCCGTCCGACGTGTCGGCTCCCACGAGCACGAGGTCGTACTCGAGGGTCTGCAGCGCCGCAGCGAGGACCTGCGCCGTCGACCAGGCGCACGCGCCGACGAGGGCTGGATCGCTCACGAGCACCGCGCGCGTCGCGCCCATCGCCAGCGCCTTGCGGATGGGATCGGTGATGCCGGCGGGCGCCATCGACAGGAGGGTCACGTCGCCCCCGTTCGCGTCGAGAAGCTGGAGGGCGGCCTCGAGGACGTACTCGTCGTTGCCGTTGATCACCGCGCTCACGGTGCGGTCCAGCCGGCCATCGGCGCCGAGGCGTTCCTCACCGGGGTCCGGCACCGGCTTCACGAGCACCACGATCCGCACGATCTGGATCTCTCCCTGCGTGAACCGAACGGGGGGGTTCTAGGCGTTGCGGGCGAGGAGCGCCCGGGCGATGACGAGCCGCTGGATCTGTTGCGTTCCCTCGTAGAGCTGCGTGATCTTCGCGTCGCGCATCATCCGCTCGACCGGGAAGTCGTCGAGGTACCCGTAGCCTCCGAAGACCTGCACCGCGTCGGTGGTGACGGCCATCGCCGCGTCCCCCGCCACGAGTTTACACAGCGCCGACCACCGCCCCGCATCGGGCGCGCCGTGCTCGATCTCGTCGCAGGCCGTGTAAAGGAGCTGGCGTGCCGCCTCGGTCCGTGCGTCCATGTCCGCCAGCAGGCCCTGGACCAGCTGGAACTCGCCGATCGCCCTGCCGAACTGGCGGCGCTGGCCGGCGTACGCGGCGGCCGCGTCGAGCGCTCCCTGCGCGATCCCGATCGCCTGGGCGGCGATCCCGGGCCGCGAGCGGTCCAGCGTCCGCATCGCGAGATCGAAGCCATCGCCCTCGGCGCCGATCCGGTTGGCGACCGGCACGCGCACCTCGTCGAAGGCGAGCTCCGCCGTCGGCGAGCCGCGGATGCCCAGCTTGTGCTCGAGCCGGCTGACCGAGAAGCCCGGGCTGTCCGTCTCGACGACGAACGCCGAGATCCGGCGGCGGCGGTCCGCCTCCGGGTCGGTCACGGCGAAGACGATCACGAGGTGCGCGACGCTCCCGTGGCTGATGAAGCGCTTGGTTCCGGAGACGACGTACGACTCGCCGTCACGGATCGCGCGGGTCCGGACGGCCGCAGCGTCGGAGCCGGCGTCGGCCTCCGTCAGGGCAAAGGCGATCAGGTCGCGGCCCGCGGCGAGCCCCGGCACGAACCGCTCGAGCTGCTCCTCCGTCCCCGCGAGCAGGAGGGGCAGCGCGCCGAGCTCCTGTACGGCGAGGATCAGGCCGGTCGTCGCGCAGGCCGCCGAGAGCGCCTCGATCGCCAGGCAGACGGTCAGCAGGTCCGCTCCCAGGCCGCCGAAACGCTCGGGGAAGGGCAGGCCCAGGATTCCCTGCTCCGCGAGCAGGGCCCGGAGATCCTCGGGGAACGTGGCGCTCCGGTCGATCTCGGCCGCCCGCGGCGCGACCCGTTCACGTGCGAGCGTTCGCACCGCGTCACGGATGGCGCGCTGGTCGTCGGTGAGCCGGCCAAGGGCGGGGGCTGCCGTCACCGGGCGATCCTAGCACCGGCCGTCCGCGATGAGATGCGCTTGCGGCCCCGGGGCGGGAGCGGGTCGCCTCCCAGACGAGCGCGCCACGCGCAGGCGCGTCAGCCGGCGTCGCTCCCCCACCCCGCGTGCTCGTGCGGTCCGCGAAGCGTCTCGAGCGCGTGGTCCAGGACCGGCTCGAGGACCGCCAGCGAATCGAGCGCCGCGCGCGGGCTGCCCGGAACATTGACGATCAGCGTCCGGCCGCGGACGCCGACCACTGCGCGCGACAGGATCGCCATTGGCGTCTTCGCGCGACCGTCGGCCCGCATCGCCTCGGCGAAGCCCGGCACCTGGTAGTCGATGACGGCAAGGGTCGCCTGGGGCGTCACGTCCCGCGGCGTCAGGCCGGTCCCTCCCGTCGTCACGATCAGCGGGTGGCGGGACGCCGCAGCCACGAGCATGGACTCGATCCGGCGCCGCTCGTCCGGGACGATCTCGCGCTCGACCGTGAAGCCGAGCGCGGTGAGCCGTGCGGCGAGGCCGTCGCCGGACGTGTCGGCCCGGTCACCGCTGGAGCCACGGTCGCTCACGGTGAGGATGAACGCAGTCCGGGATCCCGCGGCCATGGATTAGGGTCCCGGCCGGCGCCCCGGCCGGCGGATCCCCCCGGCGCGCGGGACTGCGCCTGCGCGCGCCGGGCCGCGGACGCCCTTCGGACGGGTCACCGGCGGCGAGCCCGGGACGAACCCGCCCGCGGGCAGGCCGGCCGGCGGTGCCGCCGCCTGCGCGAGGTCGAGGCCCTCGCGCCGCCACTCGCCCGACTTCCCGCCGACCTTGCTCACGAGTCGGACGTGCCGGATCTCGACGCCCTTCTCGACGCCCTTCACCATGTCGTAGACCGTGAGGGCCGCGACGCTCGCGGCCACGAGGGCCTCCATCTCCACGCCCGTCGGCCCGACCGTCGCCGCCTCTGCCCGGATCCGCAGGGCGGACGCGGCGCGGTCCGGCGTGATCGAGACGACCAGGTCGCTCAGCGCGAGGGGATGGCAGAGCGGGATCAGGTCTGCGGTGCGCTTGCCACCCATGACCCCCGCGATCTCGGCGACGGTGAGGACGTCGCCCTTCGGGCCGCGGCCGTCGATGACCAGGCTCAGGGTCTCCTGGCTGCAGACGACCTCGGCCTCGGCAACCGCACGCCGCGCGGTGATCGGCTTGGCGGAGACGTCCACCATCCGCGGACGCCCTCCGCGGTCCACGTGGGTCAGCCGGCGGCGATCCGCCCGGGGCTGCGATCGCTCGTCCATGCCACCTCCGTGCCGGGAACCCGCCCGGCCTGTGCCGGACGGCCGGCCCCTCCGACGCCCGTCAGGGGCGGTCGAGCCACCAGAGCTCGACCCCGGCGCCGGCGGGCAGGCCGGCGACCGATTCTGGCACGACCGCGAACGCATCGGCGGCCGCAAGCGCCGACAGCTGGTGGCTCTCCTGGCCGCCGGCCAGGGACACCCGCACGCGGCCGGCCGGATCGCGGACCGGCGTCCCCGTGACGGGATCGCGGCGGGCCGCCACCCGCAGGAAGGTCCGCCGGCCGAGCGACTTCGTGACCGGCTCCTCGAGGACCGCGGCGTCGACCGGCCGCAGCAGCGCATCGTTGGCCCGACCGGCCAGTCGGCGCAGGGCGGGCCGGACGAAGACCTCGAAGGTGACGAACACCGAGACCGGGTTCCCGGGCAGCCCGAACAGGAGCACCGGCGGTCCGGCCTGCCCGGGGCGCGGGGCGGTGCCGAACGCGAACGGCTTGCCCGGCTGGAGCGCGGCGCGCCACAGGTCCACCGTCCCGACCCGCCCGAACGCGCCGCGGACCACGTCGTACGGGCCCACCGAGACGCCGCCGCTGACGATCACGAGGTCGGCGTCCGCCAGCGCGACGTGGAGCAGATCGAGCGTGGGCTCCAGGCGATCCGGCGCGATGCCGACGTGGCGCGCCTCCGCGCCCGCCGCCGCGCAGAGCGCCACAAGCGCCGGCCCGTTCGCATCCGGGATCCCGGACGCGCCCAGGTCCGTGCCGGCACGCCGGAGCTCATCCCCCGTGGACAGCACCGCGACACGTGGCCGGCGATGAACATGGACCTGCGCGACGCCGCCCGCCGCGATGATCGCCAGCTCCGCCGGGCCGATGGCGCGCCCCGCGGCGAGGAAACGGCGCCCCGCCTGCAGGTCGCTGGCACGCAGCCGGACGTTGCGAACCGGCTGGGTCGCCTCGTGGACCCGGATCCGCGCGGGGAGCGGCCCGGTCGCCTCCCGGCCACGCGGGCCGGCGGTCGCGTCCTCGGCGAGCGGCGTCGTCTGCTCCACCGCCACGACCGCGTCGGCGCCGGGCGGCATCGGCGCGCCCGTGGCGATCCGGACGGCCGTGCCCGGCACGACGGCCGCCAGGACGGCGCCGCCCGCGGCGACCTCGCCGGTCACGCGCAGCAGCGCCGGCGCGGTTTCGCTCGCGCCTGCGACGTCGGCCGCGCGGATCGCATACCCGTCCATCGCGGAGTTGTCCCAGGGCGGCAGGTCGGTCGCCGCCGCGACGTCGGCGGCCAGCACCCGGCCGAGGGCATCCGCGAGCGCGACGGTCTCGGGGGGCAGCGCCGACGGGATGGCCGCCAGGACCCGAGCCCGCGCATCCTCGATGGGCATCAGCTCGTTCATCGCGGCGCCCGCACCTGCTGGGACCGTTCGTGGACCAGCCGGCCGATCCCGTATCGGGTGAGGATCCCCACGAGCTCCCCGCCGTCGACGACGGGGAGGCCCTCGACGTTGGACGCCTGAAGGCGCGCCAGCGCGGCGCCGAGCGTGTCGCCAAGGGCGACCGGCGGAAGCAGGTCCGCGGGCGTCATGGCCAGGGCCGCCTGGGTTCGAGGCCAGGCGGATCGTCCCGCCCGCCGGAGCTCGCGTCGCCCGACGAGCCCGACCAGGCGCCCACCGGCCATGACCCGGACCACAGACACCGGATCCGGCCCGGAGAGAACAGATGCGAACGTGTCCAGCGTGACCTGCGGCGGAACCACCGGGAGGTCCCGCTCCATGGCGTCACCGACCGTGGCGTCAGCGATCAGCCCCTCCAGGGCCTCCTGCCGGGCCTGGGCGCCGCTGGAGCTGCGGACGAACCAGCCCAGCAGCCCGAGGAAGAACCCGTCGACGAGGTCCCCCGTGAACGCGAGGAGCACGCCACCGCCCATCATCCCGACGCCGATCAGGCGGCCGGCAGCACCGGCAGTGCGCGTCCCGCGACCCTCCTCCCCGGTCAGCCACCAGACGAGCGCACGAAGCAGGCGGCTGCCGTCGAGCGGAAAGACCGGCGCGAGGTTGACCAGCCCGACGAAGCAGCTCAGGAGCCCGACGTCGGCCAGGGCCTCCCCGAGCGCCTGGGCCCCGATGTCCGACGTCGCGGGACCCGCCACCGCGGCCGCCGCGCTGAGGGCGGCGACGCCGATCACGACGCTCGCGAGCGGGCCGGCGGCCGCGATCGCGGCCTCCCAGGCAGCCGTGCTCGCGCCGCGCTCCGGCGTGGACACGCCGCCGAAGAGCAGGAGCGTGACCGAAGCCGGTGCCACGTGGGCGCGGCGCCCGACCGCGACGTGGGCGAGCTCGTGGAGCAGCACGGCGGCGAAGAAACCCGCGCCGGCGGCAACGGCGACGGCCCACGCCAGGCCGTTCGGCCAGCCGGGGTAGCGTCCCGGCAGGTCCACGGCCCCGAGCGACGCGACGAGGAACGCCGCGATCAGCGTCCACGAGACGTGGACCCGGATCTCCGTGCCCAGGAGGCGCGCCACCGGTATCCCGCGCAGGAGCATCTCAGGCCTGCCCGCGAGCGCGGCGGCGTGCGAAGGCCCACGTCGCAAGGGTCAAGAGCAGGCCCACGACCGCGATCGCGACGCTCGTCTCGGTCCAGAAGTCGTACGGGAAGAGCTGGACCAGGCGGTCCGTGGCCGGGTCGAAGGTCCACGTGCCGGACGCGAAGAACAGGTCGTGGAAGATGGTGAACGCCTGCTCGAACACGAGCGCGAATGCGGCGCCCACGACGACGGCGCCGACGGCCAGGATCGCCGACGCTCGAGCGATCGCGCGCCAGTACCAGGCCGCGCCGCGCGAACGAACCCCGCCCACGAGGAGGACGACCGCGGCCGCCAGGACCAGCAGGAAGAACGCGACGACCACCCCGTGCACGTTGGCCATGTGCGCACGCTCTCGATCGTTGAAGACCGGCGTCCCGTCGACGGACTGGGTGAAGGTGCCCGGACCCAGGTAGACCTCGGCGAGGACCGAATCGGTGACGGTCCGCACGACCGCCGGCGTGTACCCGGTCCACAGGTCCGCGCGCGTACGGCCCTGCTCGAACGAGACCCAGACCGGGTTGAAGAAGACCGCGATGGCGATTCCCACGAGGGCCAGGATCGTCGCGACCCCCACGACCAGGGCGGCCGGCGACCGCCCGGCCCCTTCCCGGGACCGCGCGGCCACGACGACCGTCATCCGTCCTGCAGCGTGCGGGCCTGCTCCCACCACGTCTCGACCACGAGATCGGTGGGCGGCTCGACCTGGAGCCGGCCGGCGGCGCGCGCGATGGCCGCACCGAACGTGGCCAGGTCCACCTTCAGCACCGCGCCCAGCCCTTCGAAGCCGGCGTACGCGAACAGGTCGTGCTCGCGCGACCCGAAGCCGGCGAGGTTCATGAGCAGCGCCTCGTCGCGCCAGCGGAGCACGTCGTTCGTGGACGCGTCCAGCTGGTCGGCGAGCGTCTGGCGACGCGTCGGCGTCTCGGACACCTCCAGCAACAGGCCGGTGGTGAACACGCCCTGGCGGGACAGCCGCTCACGATGGATCGGCTCGATCCTGGTGAGCTCGGTGATCGGCGGCACGAACGCAGGTCCTCCGGCAGCTTGGCGCGTGGACCTGCATTGTACGGTCGGGCGGTCAGCATGCCCCGAGCTGGGAATGCTGCGCCCGCCCGGCTGGCCCACTGCGACCCTTCGTCGCGTCCGTGGGCGAGGAGATCGCGGCACCGGCCAGATTTCAGAAACCATTCAGCGTTCCAGGCGAGACTGGCCCTGGCCGTCGTGCGTCCCGCTCGCCGGCCGTCCTGCATTGCCGTCGCGGACCTTCACCAGCAGGCCTCCGTGATGCGGCGTCACCGCACGGGGAGGTCAACGTGGACGCGCCCCTCCAGCCACGCCTGAGCCGGCGACGATTCCTCGCCTCGCTGGGTCTCGCTGCGGTTGGCGGCGCAGCGGCCGTCGTCGCCGCGGCCGAGATCGGCAGCCAGGTCGGGCGCGCTCAGCCGGCGCCGTCCGGGACGTCGTTCGGGCCGCTGGATGCGGCCACGCCGCCGGCATCGCCGCAGCCGTCCGCGGACTACTCGGCGTTCCGGAACCACTACCGCTCGCGGCCCGACCTGACGCCACCGGCGGTCCTCGTCCAGGTCCCGGCCGGCGCGGTGGCGCCGGGCCTCCTGTTCTGCACGCCGTCGAACGGCAGCGGGCGCGACGGGCCCGCGATCTTCACGAACGACGGCGAGCTGGTCTGGCTGCGGCCGGACAGCGGGACGCAGGTCACGAACTTCCACGTCATCCGGTTCGCCGGTCAACCCGCGCTTGCCTGGTGGGAAGGCATTGTCAACGGTGGAATCGGCACCGGCGACGTCGTCGTCACCGACCGCTCCTACCGCGAGATCACCCGGATCCGGGCCGGCAACGGGCGGCGCGCCGACCTCCACGAGTTCCAGGTGACCCCACAGGGCAGCGCGCTCCTGCTGGCCGACGCCGGCGTCCCGGCCACATCCGCGCCGGGTGGCGCGGGCCTGAACGGGCAGGTGCTCGACTGCGCCGTCCAGGAGATCGACCTGCAGACCGGCGCCGTCCTCTTCGAGTGGCACACGGTGGACCATGTCTCGATCGACGAGTCCTCCATTCCGTATTCGGCGGATGCGACCGCGATCTACGACTACGTGCACGCCAACTCGATCGACGTGGACACCGACGGCGGCCTGCTCGTCTCCGCGCGCAACACCTCGACCGTCTACAAGATCGACCGGGCCTCCGGGGCGATCGTCTGGCGGCTGGGCGGAAAGCAGAGCGACTTCGCCATGGGCGCTGGCGCGAACTTCTCGTGGCAGCACGACGCCCGCCGGCAGGCGGACGGGACGCTGACGATCTTCGACGACAGCACGAGCCCCGGCCACTCACGCGCGATCGTCCTTCGGCTCGACGAGCAGGCGGAGACGGCGACGCTGGTGCGCGCCTTCGAGCATCCCACCCCCCTGTTCGCGAAGAGCCAGGGCAACCTGCAGCTCCTTCCGCGGGGCACCGTTCTCGTGGGATGGGGTGACGCGGGCTACGTCAGCGAGTTCTCGGGGAGCGGCGAGCTGGTGTTCGACGCCACGTACCCAGCCGCGGTCCAGTCGTACCGCAACTTCCGCTTCCCGTGGACCGGCCGGCCGGTGGAGCTTCCGGCCGCGGCGGCGGTGGCGGGTCCGGGCGGCGCGGTGACCGCGTTCGCCAGCTGGAACGGCGCGACGGACGTCGCGAGCTGGGACGTCCTCGCCGGCTCGCGGGCCGACGTGCTGGTGCGGGCCGGCTCCGCTCCGCGCACCGGCTTCGAGACGTCGATCCCCGTCGAGGGTGCCGCCACGTACGTGCGGGTCGTGGGCCGCGATTCCAGGGGAGCCGTCCTCGGAACCTCGCCTGTCGTCGCCGTGTCCGGCTAGCATCCCATGACCGACGACCTTGGCGCGGCGGGGGCATCGGGCCTTCCCCCGCCGCGACAGAAGCTCCGCGGAATCGCGCGGCGGCTTCGAACGGCCGGCCTGTTCGCGGCCGGCGTTGCGGCCGCGCTCCTCGCGGTCCTGCTCTACGGCCAGATCGTCCCCGGCCCCCACCAGCTGAACCAGGGCGAGGTGCGGGACACGGTTGCCAGCGTGCTTGCCTCGCAGACGCCCGCGCCGGCCGCGTCCGAGCTCGTCTACCAGGCGATCCGTCCGTCGCTCGTCCTCGTCGAGACCCAGCTTCCGACCGGGACCGGGAAGGCGGGCGAGGGCATCGGCACCGGCGTGGTCATCGACCAGGCGGGCGACATCCTCACGTGCCTGCACGTGGTCGCCGGCGCGGATGCCATCCAGCTCACGTTCGCCGATGGGACCAAGTCCACCGCGCAGGTCACCGTGCGCCAGCCGCAGCACGACATCGCCGTCCTGCGGGCAGCGACGCCGCCGAGCGTCATCGTCCCGGCGACGCTCGGGAACCCGAACGCCATCCGCGTCGGGAGCGACGCCTTCGTGGTCGGCAACCCCTTCGGCCTGTATGGCTCCATGAGCTCGGGCGTCGTCTCGGGCCTTGGGCGCTCGTTCCAGCTACCGAACAGCAGCCAGGTGCTGCAGAACCTGATCCAGGTCGACGCCGCGGTCAACCCGGGCAACTCCGGTGGCCCGCTGCTCAACCGGGACGGCCAGGTCATCGGGATCGTGGACGCCCTCGTGAACCCCACGAAGGAAGGCGTCTTCATCGGGATCGGCCTGGCCGTCCCGATCGACGTCGCGGGTGGGGCAGCGGGGCTCCCGCCCGACTAGCCATCGATCGCCGAGGGCGCGGCCGGCGTGGTCGTTGCGGACACGGCGCGAACGAGGGGAATGCCAGTGGACGACGCGGCGAGCGAAGAGCGGATCGCACCGCTGGAGCGCGTGCTCTACGAGGTCAAGAAGGTCATCGTCGGCCAGGACCACCTGCTCGAGCGGATGGTCGTGGCCCTGCTGGCGCGGGGCCACCTCCTGGTGGAGGGGGTTCCCGGCCTGGCCAAGACGATGGCCATCAAGACGCTCGCGTCGTCGATCGGCGGCGACTTCAAGCGGATCCAGTTCACGCCCGACCTCGTCCCGTCGGACCTCGTCGGGACCCGCATCTACAACCAGAAGACCGGCGAGTTCAGCACCTCGCTCGGGCCGGTCTTCACCAACCTCCTGCTCGCCGACGAGATCAACCGCGCGCCCGCCAAGGTGCAGAGCGCGCTGCTGGAGGTGATGCAGGAGCGCCAGGTCACGATCGGGCGCGAGACGTTCAACGTGCCCGACCCCTTCCTCGTGCTCGCCACCCAGAATCCCATCGAGACGGAGGGCACCTACGCCCTCCCCGAGGCGCAGGTCGACCGGTTCATGCTCAAGGTCCTCGTGGGCTACCCCAGCACCACCGAGGAGTTCGTCATCGTCGAGCGGATGACCGGTCGCCTGGACCCCGTCCAGCGCGTGCTGACGACGGACAACCTCCTGGCTCTGCAGAAGGAGGCCGACGCCGTCTACGTCGACCCCGCCCTCATCGACTACGCCGTGCGCCTGGCCACGGCCACCCGCAACCCGAAGGCGTACGGGATGCCGGAGCTGGCCCACTACATCACGTACGGGGCAAGCCCGCGCGCGTCGATCAACCTGATCCTCACCGCCCGTGCGCTCGCCTACGTTCGCGGCCGCGACTACGTGCTCCCGCAGGACGTCTTCGACATGGTCCATGACGTGATGCGCCACCGGATCGTGCTCTCGTTCGAGTCACTCTCCGACGACGTGACGAGCGACAACGTGCTGGCGACGGTGCTCAAGCGCGTGCCCGCCCCCGTCGTTCCACTTCGGGAGGCGTCCCACGCCCGCCTCGGCGCCTGAGCGCATCCTCCAGCGGCTCGACTGGCACGTCGTCCGGCGTCTCGACGGCCTGCTCCAGGGCGACTACCGCAGCCTGTTCTACGGGAGCGGCGTGGACCTCGCTGGGCTTCGCGAATACGAGCCGGGCGACGACGTCCGCTCCATGGACTGGAACGTCACGGCCCGGCTCGACACGCCATACGTCCGCCAGTACACGGAGGATCGCGACCTCACGGCATGGTTCCTCCTCGACCTCAGCCCCTCCATCGACTTCGGGACGGTCGAGACGGAGCGACTCAAGCGGACCGTGCTCATCGACTTCGTCGCGACGCTCGCGCGCCTGCTGACGCGTCGCGGCAACCGGGTCGGCGCGATCTTCTACGGCAGCCGCGTCGAGCGGACCATCCCGGCCGGGGGCGGGCGGGTCCAGGTGCTGCGGCTGGTCGAGGACCTGCTCCGCCAGCCGCAGCTGACCAGCGCGCCGTTCACGGACCTGAGCCCGCTCCTCGACGCCGCGCGCCAGGCGCTCAAGCGTCGGTCGCTCGTCTTCGTCATCTCCGACTTCATCAGCGAGCCTGGCTGGGAACGGCCGCTGCACCTGCTCACGCGACGCCACGAGGTGCTCGCCGTCCGGATCGTCGACCCCCGCGAGGTCACCCTCCCGGACGTTGGTCCGCTGATCATGGAGGACGCCGAGACCGGCGAGCAGCTCTACGTCGACACCCACGACCGGAAGTTCCGCGAGCGGTTCGCGTCGGCGGCGGCCCGCCGCGAGGCGACGGTCAACGGCGCGTTCGCCCGGGCCGGCGTTGAGGCGGTCTCCCTCTCCACGGAGGAGGACCTGGTCCGGGCCATCGTCCGGATCGCGACGCTGCGCCATCGACGGCGCCGGCGATAGGCGATGACGTTCCTCTGGCCCGCCATGCTCCTGCTGCTCGCCGCGATCCCGGTGGGCGCCCTCCTCGCAGTCGGGCTCGACCGGAGGCGCCGCCGTCGCGTCACTGCGCCGGGCGGGATGGGCCTTGTCGGCGGGGCCGTGGGGCGGGCGCGCCGGTTACGGCGGATCCCCGCCGCGCTGTTCCTGGCCGGTTTCGCCGTGATGGTCGTGGCCCTCGCCCGCCCGCAAGGGGTGGTCTCGCTGCCTCGCCAGGAGGGGACCGTGATCCTCGCGTTCGATGTCTCCGGCAGCATGGCTGCCGACGACCTGAAGCCGACCCGCATCGCGGCGGCCAAGGCTGCCGCCATCGACTTCGTGCAACAACAGCCGTCGAGCGTGGCCATCGGCGTCGTGGCGTTCAGCGACAGCGGGCTGTCGGTGCAGGCGCCGACGAACGACCAGGCAAGCGTGCTCTCGGCCATCAACCGCCTTGCGCCCGAACGCGGGACATCGCTGGGCGAGGGCATCCGCGCCTCGCTGCAGGCCATCTCGCTCGCCGAGTCACCGCCCGCCCAGAACTACTACAGCAACCGCACGCCCGCTCCCGCCCCGACCCCGACGCCGACCCCCATCCCGGCCGGGACGCACACGTCGGCGGTCATCGTCCTGCTGAGTGACGGCGAGAACAACGAGTCGCCGGATCCCGCCACCGTTGCGCAGGCCGCCGCCGATCAGGGCATCCGGATCTTCACCGTCGGCCTGGGAAGCCCGGCGGGGACGACGGTGAACCTCAACGGCTTCCAGGTCCACACGCAGCTCAACGAGCCGCTGCTCCAGCAGATCGCCGACACGACCCAGGGCAGCTACTTCCGGGCGGAGGACGCGGCGCAGCTCCACTCGATCTACGCGAACCTCGATACCCGCCTCATCGTCGAGCCGCAGAAGATCGAGATCACCTCGCTCTTCGCCGGGGCGGGGATCCTGCTCCTGGCGGCCGGCGGCATGACCTCGCTGCTGTGGCTGGGCCGGCTGCCGTGATCCGGCCCGGACGTCCCCGGTCGCGCCGTGGTGGTTTCAGCGGCCGAACCATGCCCGGCGGGACGTGCTGATGGACTTCCTGTGGCCCGGTCTCCTCGTCGCGCTGGCGCTCCTGCCCGTGCTCGTGGGCGTCTACGCATGGAGCCAGCGGCGACGGCGGCCATCCGGCGTGCGCTACTCCAGCCTGTCGCTCCTCCGCGAGGCCGCGCCCGGATCGTCGCGCCTGCGCCGGCACCTGCCGTTTGCGCTGTTCGTCCTGGTGGTGGGCGCGCTCGCGCTCGCCGCAGCCCGCCCCGTGCTAATCGCGAGCGTGCCCACGAACCAGACCAGCATCATCCTGGCGATCGACGTGTCCGGGAGCATGTGCTCGGCGGACGTTCCGCCGAGCCGTCTCCAGGCAGCCGAGGCGGCGGCGGCGACCTTCATCCAGCACCAGGGCTCCACGACCCAGATCGGGATCGTGGCGTTCAGCAGCTTCGCCGAGCTCGTCCAGGCGCCGACCACCGACGTCGAGACGCTGCTCGCCGCGCTCGGAAGCCTCGAGACGGGCCGTCGCACGGCGATCGGAAGCGGCATCCTCACCTCGATCGACGCGATCGCCGAGATCGACCCGGGGGTGGCTCCCAGCGTGACCGCGTCCCGGCCCGGCGTCCCGCCCATCCCCGTGCCGAAGGGCGCGTATGCCCCGGACATCGTCGTGCTCCTCACGGACGGGGTGAACAACACGGGCCCGCTGCCGCTCGACGCGGCGCAGCAGGCCGCGGATCGCGGCGTCCGGGTCTTCACCATCGGCTTCGGCACGGCGAACGGAGGCCCGCTCGACCCGACCTGCGCCCAGCAGTTCGTCGGCCGTGAGCCGCCCGGCGGCTTCGGCGCGTTCGGGGGCGGTGGTGGCTTCGGGGGCGGCGCCGGCGGGTTCCGGCGCGGCATCGACGACACGACGCTCAAGGCGGTCGCCGACCTGACCGGCGGGACGTATCACCCGGCGGAAAGCGCCGCCGAGCTCGAGAGCGTGTTCGCGAGCCTGCCGACGTCGCTGATCACGAAGCACGAGGTGAACGAGATCGGGTTCGTCTTCGTGGCGCTCGGCGCCCTCCTCGCGGCGGCCTCGGTCCTCCTCGGCAGGCTCTGGCGACCGCTGCCCTGAGATCGGGCTACGGGGATGGGTCCGGCAGCTCCGGCGGCCCTCCTCAGGTGGCGGACGGTGTGGGCGAGGGCACCGGCGACGCGCCCGCGGGCGACGGCGCCGAGGGCGACCCGGCCGGCGAGGCGCCTGCCGGCAAGGCGATCGCGGCGGCGGCGCTGGCGGCGAGAGCCTGGTCGCTCGTTACGATGACGAACGTGCTGTCCCCGTGGACGAGCACGAAATCGGTCGGCCCGCCATCGCCGTAGGAGACCTTCGTCGTCGGCGCGCCGGACAGCGTCACGCTCGAGGAGGTGACGCCGGGCGCCCGTGTCGAGAGCCAGGCCTCCAGCACCACCGTCCGCAGCTTGACCGGGTCGACGCCGGCCACGCGGAACCCCAGCACCGTCACGGCCAGGGCTCCCGCCGGGTCGTACGCCTGGGCGATCTCGAGATCGCCGGGCTTCTTTCCGAGGCTCGCCATCGCCGCACCGAGTGCCCGGGTGCTCGAGTCGCTGCCCAAGCTCGCGGCGTTCGTGGCGCTCTGGATCGTGAGCGTCGTGCCGTTGATGACGTGGGGCATCTGAGCCTCGAGGATCGGCGCGGCGGGGCTCGGCGCGGCGGAGGGCGCGCTGCTCGCGGCGGCCTGGGCGCTGGCGGACGGGCTCGAAGGTGCGCCGGGCGGGGTCGACGCCGCGGCCGACGGAGCCGTCGAGGCGGTCGTGGCCGACGCGCTCGGCAGCAGCCGCTCGATCCCCAGGGCAAGCGTCGCCCCGAGGGCAACGAACACGATACCGACGACGATCACGCTCGTCAGCCCCACGGCCCGGGGTCGCGGTGCCGGCGGTGGCGATGACCGACGGCGGTACTTCGAACGCATGGTGACTCTCTTCCTGCTCGGCCGTCGACGGCATCGGGGTGATTCGGAGGAACGCCGCGCCCGGGAGCTCCCCCCTCGGCCGTTCCTCTCCGCGAGACCATGGTATGCCGCGCCTGCGTTTCGAGCCGGGAAAGCGGCCCATTCCGCTTCAGCAGCCCGAATGCTCCGCGTGCCGAACAGGTCGCGGCCCACTGCGGCTCCCAGTCGGGGGCACGAAGACGAGCGGGAATGCGTTCGGTCAGGGAGCGGAGCCCCGCGCGTGACGCAGGGAGCGGAGCCCCGCGCGACCCGGGAGCGCGCTGCGCTCGGCGTTCCCGAGCTCGTCGCCGGTCTCGCTCTAGCGGCGAGCTTCCTCCCCAGGACGGCACACGAGCTGGTAGGTGCTCCCGTCGTAGTGCTCGATCGTGCACCCGGAGAGGAGCCGGGCACGAGCCTCCAGCGCGGCCCCGCGGGTCTCGACGCCGGCACGGACCGCGGCGGCGTCGATCGAGAGATACGCGACCCACGTGCCGAAGTCGGCGCGGACGGGCGTCGCGGGAGTCCAGCGATTGAGGACGGTCTTGCTGACCAGGGACGCCATCGGGGTCAGCTCGCCCGGCGCATGACGACCAGATGCATGGGCACGCTAGATCGACGCCCCGGGCGTGCCCGGAGCGGTGGCGGATCGACGAATCACGGCGCTTGCTTCCCTCTCCTGTTTGCGCTGACGGTACCCGGCCGGCCGGGAAGGGATCAGGGCCAAACGGACCGCGCTGCCAGTCCCATCTCGCCTTGACGGCGCGGGACGGATGCCGGCGTGGAGCCCGAGCGATGAGCTGCCTCGGCGGTCAGGGGCGTCGCCGGGCGAGCACCTCGAGCGGACCGGCGACGAGCCTCACGCCCCTACTCTGCCCGCCTGTCCCCGAAGATCGTCCAGTGCCAGGGCTTCTCGGCCTCGCCGGTGAGCTCGATCATCACGTGCTTGACCCGCGTGTACTCCTCGAAGGAGTACATCGACATGTCCTTGCCGAAGCCCGACTGGCGAAACCCGCCGTGTGGCATCTCGCTCGTGACCATCAGGTGGTCGTTGACGAGCACGTGGCCGAAGTTGAGCTCGATGGTCGCCCGCATCGCCGTCCGCAGGTCGCTGGTCCAGACCGAGCTCGCGAGGCCGTATCGCGTGTCGTTCGCCATCCGCAATGCCTCCTCGTCCGTGTCGAAGGGAAGCACGACGAGGACGGGCCCGAAGACCTCCTGCTGGACGATCTCGCTCTCCTGCGTCGCGTCGACGACCACCGTGGGCAGGTAGAAGGCGCCGTCCGGGAGGCCTGCCACGACCGCGCGTTCGCCCCCGACCAGGATGCGGGCACCCGCCGCCACCGCGCGCTGCACGAACCCGTCGACGCGGGCGACCTGCGCGGCGCTGATGAGCGTCCCGAGGTCCGTCGTCGGCTCGAGCGGATCGCCGACGCGGACGGACGCGAAGAGCTCGACGAGGCGCGCCGTGAACGCCTCCCGCACGCGCCGATCGACATAGACCCGGGTTGCGGCGGTGCAGTCCTGGCCCCCGTTGATGAGCGCACCGGCCGTCACGCCGCGCGCGGCGGCCTCGAGGTCCGCGTCCGCGTGGACGATCACCGGGGCCTTGCCGCCCAGCTCCAAGTGCGTGCGCTTGAGATTCCCGGCAGCGAGCGCCTGGATCCGGCGCCCGGTCTCGGAGTCGCCCGTGAGAGAGACGAGGTCCACGTCCGGGTGCGCGGCGAGCGCGGCGCCCACCACCTCGCCCCGGCCGGTGACGACGTTGAGGACGCCGGCAGGCAGGCCCGCCTCCGCGGCCAGCTCCGCGAGCCGGACGGTGGTCAGTGGCGTGGACGACGCGGGCTTGAGCACGACGCAGTTGCCGGCGGCGAGCGCGGGGCCGATCTTCCAGATCGCCATCCAGAGCGGGTAGTTCCAGGGGCTCACCTGGCCGACCACGCCGAGCGGCTCGCGGCGGACGAAGCTCGTGTGGCTGCCCGAGTACTCGTACGCCGCCTTTCCTTCCAGGTGGCGGACCGCGCCTGCGAAGAAGCGCAGGTTGTCGACCGTGAACGGCAGATCCGATTCGCGGCGAAGCTTGTACGCGGAGCCGGTCTGGAGCGTCTCGAGGAGCGCGAGCTCGTCTGCGTGCTCCTCGATGAGATCGGCGAGCCGAGCGAGGATCGCCGCACGCTCCGGCAGGTAGCGCCGGCTCCAGCGCCCGTCGCGGAACGCGGCCCGCGCCGCCGCGACCGCCCGGTCCAGGTCGAGCTCCGTGCCCGCCGGGACGCGCCCGACGAGCTCCCCGGTGGCCGGGCTGCGAACCTCGAGCCACGCTCCCCCGGCGGCCTCGACGGGCCCGCCGTCGATGAACATCGGGTAGTCGCGGGCGACCTGGGTGATCATGGGGGCTCCTCGGATGGCGCGGCGGATCCTTCGGCGCGCGGCGCGGCGGCGGTGTGGCCGGGAGTCTAGCGCGCGAACCGACTAGGATCGACTGATGTTGCGCTCCGCCGCTCGCGCCGGTCGCCGCCTTCCTGCCGCGCTCCTGTTCCTCCTCGCCGTCGCGGCGGTCGGCTGCGGCGCGTCACCGAGCGCCGCGCCCACCGGGGCGACCGCGCCGAGCGCCGCGGCGGCGGCGAGCCCGTCGGCGTCGGGCCCGGCCGCATCCGGATCCGCCTCGCGGCCGGGCTCGGCAGCGCCATCCGCGACGCCTCATCCCAGCGCCACGCCGACCCCGACGACGTTCTGGGCGGCGGTCTCTCGCGGGCTGACGAGCGCGAAGCACCTGACGGTGACGATCGCGGGACCGAATCCAGGCGTCCTGCGCTTCGAGCCGGCGACGTCGGCCACGATCGTCGGCGGCACAGTGGTCTTCGTCTGCGTGCACGGGACTGCCTACGACGGGCAGCTGGGATTCGCCCGGGTCCCCGGAAGCTGGCAGTGCGGCGCGGCCGCGCTCGCCAGCGGGTTCCGCCGGATCGGGCAGCCGACAGATTCGTGGAGCGCGAGCAGCCCGCGCGACAGCTCGATCAGCGAGACTGTCTCGCAGGGAGCGGGCAGGACGTGGACGTGGGCGTACTCCGGCGTCTCGCCATTCCTCGGTGGCCGCGTCACCGCCCGCCTCAGCCTGGACCCCGCGAGCGGCCGGATCCTCGCCGGGCAGCGCACCGACCCGACCGGATCGACGACGTACGCCTTCGACTACGTCTCGACGTTCCCGGCGCTCGCCGTCCCTACGCACTGACGCGCCCGGCGCGCTGACGCCGCTGCGTCAGTCGACGAGACGTGCCGCCTCGGCCTGGAGGAGCGTCCAGGCGCGCGCCACGTGGCGCGTCTCCGTGCGCAGGTTGCCGATCGCCACGCGGATCACGAAGCGGTCCCGCAGCCGCGTGTGCGAGAGGAAGATCTCGCCGGAGGCGTTCACGGCCGCCATCAGCCGCTCGTTCGCGGAATCCAGGCGAGCCCGGACCTCCGGCTCGTCCTCGTGGCCGGCGAGGCCCGCTGGCCGCCATCGGAGGCAGAGCGTCGAGAAGCGGACCGGCGCCATCCGCTCGAAGTCGGGATGGGCATCCACCTCCGCGGCCAAGTGCTCGGCCAGGCGACAGTGGGCATCGATCCGCCGGCGGAGCCCCTCGATCCCGAAGTAGCGGACCAGGAACCACAGCTTGAGGGCGCGCATCCGGCGTCCCAGCTGCGGCTGGTACTCGCTGAAGTCGTGGACCGGCCCCTGCTGGTCGAGCGTGCGCAGGTACTCCGGCACCAGGCTGAAGGCCGCCCGGAGCACGGGCATCCGGTGGCTCAGCAGGAGCGACGCGTCGAGCGGCGTGAAGAACCACTTGTGGGGGTTCACGACGATCGAGTCGGCACGCTCCCAGCCCGCGAAGAGCGCCCGTCGCTCAGGCAGGAGCGCGACGGCACCACCATATGCCGCGTCGACGTGCAGCCAGAGCCCGGCGCGCTCGGCGATCTCCGCGATCGCCGAGACCGGATCCACGGCCGTGGACGACGTCGTGCCGATCGTGGCCACGATCGCGATGGGCGTGCGCCCGGCGCCACGGTCCGCCGCGATCGCGGCCTCTAACGCGTCGGTCCGCATCGCGTACGCGTCGTCGGTCGGGATCCGGCGGCATGCGCTCCGGCCCAGGCCCAGCGTCATACAGGCCTTCTCGATGCTGCTGTGCGCCTCCTCTGACGCGTAGACGACCGGAACGCCGACCTCCGGCCGGCCGGCCAGACCGCGTGCAGCCGCGTCCAGCCCGGCGGCCTCGCGCGCCGCCGCGATCGCGATGAGAGACGACGTCGACGCCGTGTCGGTCAGCAGCCCATCGAAGGCGTCCGGGAGCCCGAGGGCGCGTCGCAGCCAGCCGACGACCACCTCCTCGAGCTCGGTGGCCACTGGCGAGGTGCGCCACAGCATCGCGTTCTGGCCAAGCACGGCCGTCACGAACTCGCCGAGGATCCCCGGGCCCGATGCCGTCGTCGCGAAATAGGCGAGGAAGCCGGGGTGCTGCCAGTGCGTCGCGTTCGGCTCCACGAGTCGCGCGACGTCGGCGAGGATCGCCCCGACCGGCTCGGGGCCCTCGGGAGGCTCCTGCGGCAGCTGGTCGCGCAGCGCGCCCGGCTCGATCGCGGGCAGGATCGCGAAGTCCTCGAGGTGCGCGAGGTAGTCCGCGAGCAGGTCGACCGTGGCGTGGGCCGCCTCCCGGAACTGCTCCGGGCTCATGTCGCCGAGACCGCCGAGCTGGGCGGGGTCCAGGCGTTCGAGTCCCGCCAGGAGCCCGCGGTCGCCCGTCGGTGCGGTCACCCTTGCAGGCGCTCCCCGAGCCGATCGAGCTCGGTCCGGAGGACGGCCGGCAGCCGGTCGCCGAACCGCGCGTAGTGCGCCTCGAACTGGGGCAGCTCCGCGACGATGGCGGGCCCGTCGACGCGGAGGAGCTCGGCCAGGTCGTCGGGGCTGATGTCGAGCCCTGTCGTGTCGAGGTCGCTCGCCTCCGGCAGGAACCCGATCGGCGTCTCGACCGCCCGGGCCTCGCCGTCGCCGCGCAGGAAGATCCACTCGAGGACGCGGCTGTTCTCGCCGAAGCCCGGCCACAGGAAACGACCATCGGCACCGCGGCGGAACCAGTTCACGTAGTAGATCCGGGGCAGCAGCTCGGGGCTCGTGGCGGCGCCGACGTCGAGCCAGTGCGCCCAGTAGTCGGCCATGTTGTAGCCACAGAAGGGCAGCATGGCGAACGGGTCGAAGCGGAGCTTGCCCACCTCGCCCATCGCCGCCGCCGTGGTCTCGGAGCTCATGATCGAGCCCATGAAGACGCCGTGCGTCCAGTCGAACGCCTCGCGGACGAGCGGCACCACCGTGGACCGGCGCCCGCCGAACATGATCGCGTCGATCGGCACGCCGGCCGGGTCCTCCCATTCGGGGGCGATCGCCGGGTCCTGGCCCGCCGGGGCGGTGAAGCGGGAGTTCGCGTGCGCCGCGACGCGGCCGGCGTCGGGCGTCCAATCGCGGCCAGTCCAGTCGATGAGGTGATCGGGCGGTGTCTGCGTGAGGCCCTCCCACCACACGTCGCCCTCGTCGGTGAGCGCGGTGTTCGTGAAGATCGAGTTGCGCTCCACCGAGCGGATGGCGTTCGGGTTCGTCTTCGTGTTCGTGCCTGGGGCGACGCCGAAGAAGCCCGCCTCGGGGTTGATCGCGTAGAGCCGGCCGTCGGGGCCGAAGCGCATCCAGCAGATGTCGTCGCCGACCGTCTCCACGCGCCAGCCGGGCAGCGTCGGGACCAGCATCGCCAGGTTCGTCTTGCCGCATGCCGAGGGAAACGCGCCGGCGACGTACTTGCTGCGCCCGTCCGGGGCCGTCACCTTGATGATCAGCATGTGCTCGGCGAGCCAGCCCTCGTCGCGGGCGATCACCGAGGCGATCCGCAGCGCGTAGCACTTCTTGCCGAGCAGCGCGTTGCCGCCGTAGCCGGACCCGTACGACCAGATCTCGCGCGTCTCGGGGAACTGGACGATGTACTTGGTCGCGGCATCGCAGGGCCACGGCACGTCCGCCTGGCCGGCCGCGAGCGGCGCCCCGACCGAATGCAGGCACTTCACGAAGTCGCCGGTCGCCCGGATGGCCTCGAGCGCCGCGGCGCCCATCCGGGTCATGATCCGCATGTTGACGACGACGTAGGCCGAGTCCGTGATCTCGACGCCCAGGCGGCTGATCGGCGACCCGATCGGGCCCATCGAGAACGGGATCACGTACAGCGTGCGGCCGCGCATGCAGCCGCGGAACAGCCCGGTCAGGGTGGATCGCATCTCGTCCGGGTCGCGCCAGTTGTTCGTGGGGCCGGCGTCGGCCGCGTCGCGCGAGCAGATGAACGTCCGATCCTCGACCCGCGCGACGTCGCTCGGGTCGGAGCGCGCCAGGAAGCTGGCCGGCCGCAGGACCGGATCGAGGCGCGTGAACGTGCCGGCCTCCACGAGCCACTCGCAGAGGGCGTGGTACTCGGCATCGGTCCCGTCGCACCAATGGACGGCGTCGGGCTCCGCGAGCGCCACGATCTCGTCGACCCAGCTGGTGAGCGCCGGGATGTCGGTCGGTGGCTCCAGCCCGATTCGCCCCGGTGCCGCACGGTCCGCGAGCCCGCCGCCGCTTCGTGTCTGCATCGTGCTCATGGTCCGTCTCCAGTGCGTGAACGGCCCCGGCCGACCGTGTTGGGGCAGTGGCTGCTGGCGGCAACGATAGCGGGGTCCGCGGCCCCGTATCTCGACGTCCGTGCGGCTCGGCCGCCGGTCGGGCGACGGGCGGACCGCAGCCCTTGCCTGGTCGCTCGTCGCGGTCGGAGACACGACGCCGCTCCAGTTGGTAGGATTCCGGCGGCCTCCTCGCAGCACCCGGGGCTTCGGGGGCCCCTGGCACGTCATCGGTGTCAGGCTCGCGCGCCCCCTCCGCCCAGGACGGCCCTCGCGGCGCGGCGTTGCCACGTCGATGCGGGCCAGGAGCACGGGGAGAACCGATTGCTGTGCGTCCGTCGCCGGTCCATTCCGGCCGTCCTCGCATTCCTCGTCGCGCTCGCGCTGGTCCCGCTCGCGCCTCGCGGCGTCGCCGCCGACACGTATTACGCGGCCAACTGTACCGTCCTGCTCCGATCGTCCGCCTCGACGTCGGCCCCGTCGATCATCAGCATGCCCGTGGGCACGATCGTGACCACGGTCGGCACGGTGTCCGGCGACGCGTGGTCGGCCTCATGCCCGACGTCCGTCTCCGGCGACACGTGGCTCGCGATCACCGCGGTCGGCGGAGCCAGCGTATCCACGCTCTACGGCGTGAGCGTCGCATACGCCGCGGCCGGGCTGTTCCAGCCCTCCACTACGCCGCCGCCGCCCCCTCCCGTGTATCTCGAGGGGATCGACGTCAGCCACTACCAGAACGTGATCAACTGGAGCCAGGTGCCGGGCGCGGGCAAGCAGTTCGTCGTCATCCAGGCCACGGTCGGCGAGACGTACGTGGACCCGACCTACGCCACGAACCACGCGGGCGCCCGCGCGGTCGGCCTCCCGGTCGCTGCATATCACTTTGCCTGGCCCCTGGCCCTTCCCAACGACGCGGTGATCCAGGCCGACTGGTTCGCCCAGAACGCTGCGCTCCTCCCCGGCGACCTGGTGCCGGCGCTCGACCTCGAACAGACGGGCGGCCTGTCGCCGACCGACCTGCAGGCGTGGGTCGGCGCGTGGCTCGCCGAGGTCTACGCGAGGCTCGGGGTCCGGCCGATGATCTACACGAGCCCGAACTTCTGGGCGAACGCCATGGGCGACACGTCGATGTTCGCCGACCAGGGGTACGCGGTTCTCTGGGTCGCCCACTGGTCCACGTCCAGCCCCTCGATCCCCGGCAACTCGTGGGGCGGGCATGGCTGGACGTTCTGGCAGTACAGCAACTGCGGCTCCGTGGCAGGCATCACCGGATGCGTCGACCTCGACCGGTATAACGGCAGCGCCCTGACCGGCCTCGCCTTCAACTACCAGCCCCTGCCGCCGATCGCGCCGCCGACGCCCCCGCCCAACGCGCCGCCGATCCTCGCGGGCGTGACGCCAGCCACGGTCGCGACCGGCGGCGGCGACCTGGGCGTCACCATCCAGGGCGCGAACTTCGCGACCGGCGTCTCGTCGGCCTACTGGAACGGGACGCCGCTGGCCACGACGTTCGTCTCCACCACGCAGCTCACGGCTATCGTGCCGGCTGCCCTGACGGCCACCTCCGGCACGGCGGCGGTCACCGTTCTTAACCAGCCCCCCGGGGGCGGCACGAGCGCGCCCGTCACCTTCGCCGTCACGGTTCCCCCCGCGGTGCTCAGCGTGACGCCGAGCACGACCGTGATCACCTGGGGCCAGCCCGTGACGCTGAACATCCAGGTCGCGCCGTCGGGCGCTCCGCGGTCCGTGACCCTGCAGCGGATGCAGACCAACGAGACGCAGTGGAGCGACATCGCCGCGCTCACCACCGACGCGTCCGGCAACGCCTCGACGACGTATCGGCCCCCCGTGAACACGCAGTTCCAGGCGGTCTACGCGGGCACGCCCGACCTCGGCCCGGCGACGAGCCCGCCGGTCCGCGTCGTGGTCCGGCAGATCGTCCTGCTTCGTCCCACCAATCCCGGTCATGTCACGAGCGTCACGGCCGGGTCGCAGGTGACCTTCACGGCGACGGTCCGCCCGATCGGACCCACGCTGGCGCCGGCCAAGGTGACGTTCCAGTTCTGGCGCCTTGTCGGCTCCACCTGGGTCTCCGCCGCGAAACGTGACGTCCTGGCCGATTCCACCGGCAGGGCGAGCACGACGTGGCGCTTCTCCCTGCGCGGGCAGTGGTACGTGCGGGCCGTCGCCGACCCGACGCTGACGAATGCCAACAGCGTCTGGAGCCCGGTGGAGCGGTACTCGGCCCAGTAGATCGAGGCGACGACGGGCGCCGCGAGCCGCTCGGGCCCCGACGCGCGATCCACGTGGCACCCCGGCCATGGCGGGTCGCCGGGTCTGGCACTACAGTCCGCGGCGGGCCAGGTCTACCCGCATGTGCCCGGCACGTGAGTGTCTCTGCGTCCCGACCTGGCCCGTTTCGACCGTGCGGCGTGTCGGTCGTGTGCGGCTGCGGACGCAGCCCGAGACCGGCACAGCCGGCGCCCCCTCGAAGCCGGCGCCCGCGAGGCGGGAGGTGGCGCTGCATGACTCGGGCGACGTGGACCTCGTTCGGCCACGCCGATCGGCGCGTCCGACGAGTCTCCTGGCTCGCGGGCCTCGCGCTCGTCAGCGCTGGGTGCTCCGCGTCGAACCCGGTCCCGCCGCCGGCCGGCGCTTCGGCGGCCTCGCTGGCCCCGGTCGCATCGCGGTCAGTCCCGGGCACGGCGACCTCGGCGCACCGTTCGAGCGCCCTCGCCTCCGCCACCCCGGTCGGGAAGGCGATCGACGAGGCGTGGCTCGCCGTCAAACGACAGGTCGTCGCCCAGACCGGCGGCGGCTTCATCAACCCGACCGCCTGGGTCTGTGCGTCGAGCCCATTCCCGGCGGTGATCGGGAACCTCCTCGTCTACCAGAACGCCGGACACCTCACGGCGGGCTTCGCCGCGGCGCTGACCGACCGCCTGGGATCGGCGATCCTCGGCGAGATGCGCCCGGGACCACCGTGATTGGGAGGGTCGGCCGGGCCCTCGGTGACGCCCAAGCGTGTCGAGCAGGCGACGCACGCGGCCCGGTTCCCTGGGTTCTGGCACGCGATCGGAATCCTCGGGCTCGGGTACCTCCGGGTAGTCGTCGGACAGCATTCGCATCGGCACGGAGATCATTCCGCCGCCCCCACCGAGATCCGGGGTGAGAAATGCCCCGGCGGTCCGTTCGGCGCGACCCTTCAACTCGCCCTCCTTCTGCCCGCTCGGCAACGATGGGCCCGTGGTCATCAGGCGTCGAGAGCCGAAGGGCATCGTCGCCCCGGTCGCTCGGTGCGCCTCCCATCCTCCGAGGAGAGCGGAGCGCGCGGTGCGGAGCCGGGGGCCCTTGGCCGGCCGGGCACCCAACCCCCCGGGCTGGCGCCGACCGCCACCAACTCTGGTTTGACTCCGCAATGGGCGGGACTACCTGGTGTGGCGAGCTCCGTGGAGTAGGAGGCCGCCTGACGGCGACACGGGACGACCAAGGAGACGGGATGCCAGTTACCCCCGGACGATATGGATGATCGCCTCGTCGGTCATCTCCTCCTCGTCCTCCTCCTCGCCTTCGTCGGGAGGGAGGATCGCGATCTCGCGGAAGGCATCGATGATCTCGGCGTCGGTCATCTCATCTTCCCGGCTCTTCAGCTCATCGACGGCCGTTCGCTCGGCACGGCGCCACCGCCGCTCCGCCGCGGATGGCGTCGGCTCCGGAGGTGATGCGCGCTCGTCGCTCATGGCTCTGGTCACTCCTCAGGGGCCACCAATCATGCGCGCACGCGCACCCGGTCACAGAGCAGGCCCGGACGCCCGGTGCGCGTTCCCATCCTCCGAAGAGAGCGGAGCGCCCGGTGCGAAGTTGGGGGCGAGTAGAGGGCCCGACGACCTCGCAGTGAAGACCATGAGTTCGTCCCCCTGCCGAGCCAGCCACACCGGCGTGGCAACGGGCGTGCCGTCCCGCCGGAATGTGGTGAGGGAGAGGTAGGTGCTCTTCGCGAGCGTCTGGACATCCATCGGGCGCTCCGTGCTCTTCCGGTGGCTACCGTCGGCTTCCGACTTCCACGGGACCCAGAGCAGCGGCCCCCGGACGCCCGGTTTCGATGCCAACCGAATCCGTCACGGCTACCTACGGCCCGGCCGGGAAGACCAGCGTCTGACCCCGGCCGGTGATGGTGGCGCTGCTGCCGTCAAAGGTGCCGGTATAGGTCCAGCGCCCCTGTTCGAGGGAGAACGTGTGCCCGTCAAAGGTGCCGGCCGCGTCGATGGCGCTGAAGTCGACGTTGGTGCATGTGGCCCAGAGCCCGACGGCGGCGGCCATTCTGGTTGGGCCGGTGCCGTTCGGGTCGCCGCCCGAAGGGGTGAAGGACAGGGTCACCTTGGCCGGGCAGGTCAGGTTCTCGCCGACGCCACCGATCGGCACGATGGCGTCGATGGTGCGGCTGACGGGCTCGCCGAAGCTCGGGACCGGTGGCGTCGGGGTCGGGCTTGGGGTCGGACCGTTCACCGTCAGCCGGACGAAATCGACGTACTGCCACGCGTCCCCCTTCTTCGCGTAGATCAGCAGGCCAAAGGAGTCCTCGCCTGGAGCGAGATCGAGGGTCTGGAGCCAGCCCCAGTGCCCGCTCATGGTCGTGGCGGTCCCCGGGAAGACGGCCATGATGGTGGCGGCGGCGGCGCCCAGCCTGGTCACCTGGATCGGCAGGGACGCCTGGTCGGTCGAGAAGCCGTCGACCAGGGGCACCCAGATGTCCTTGCCCGCGGCGTCCTTGCCGGAAGAGGCGAGGAGACGGTAGCTCGGGAAGGTCGTGTTCCCGGCGACGTTGGCCTCGAACTCTGCCCAGCGGGCCGCGATCGAGGCCACCGTTCGGGCCGACAGCCAGGGCACGTAGGCGAAATGGGTGTAGCTGGTGTCCCCACCGGCGGCGATGCTGGTGGCGCTGTCCCCGGAGCTGTAGGTGCTCAGCTGACCGCTTGCCGCGTCGTAGACGATGGTGCGCAGGTGCCCGACATAGTTGGGATCGGCGACATACAGGCGGCTCGGGCTGACCCGGTAGACCACCATGGTGTGTCCCCCGGCGATCCCGTCCGGGCTGATGCGGATCATCTGCGGCTCCCCCGAGAAGGCGATGGCCGCCCGGAAGGCCTCGTAGGTGAGGGCCCCGTCGGCGCTGGCCCACTGGCTGTTGCGGAACTGCAGGTACGTGGCCCGGTCGACGATGGGGTCGGCATGGACGCTGGCCGCGAAGCGATAGCCCTCCGAGTCGTCCTGCCAGAAGGTCGGAGTCTTGTCGGGAGACCCGTTGTTGTCGTACACGCCGTAGAGCGGCGAGGCCCCAGCGCCCTGGCGCTGGGTGGCGTAATACCAGATCTCGCTGAGGCTCTGGCCCTCGCACTGCCCACCCGGGGCCACATATGAGCCGTAGTTGTCGAACTCCCAGTCGTCGACCCCGGGCCGGAAGCCGGAATCGACCGTGGCCGGCAGGCGGTTCCAGTCGACCAGGCCGGCAAAGAGATCGGAGAAATGCGTCGCCAGGGCGGTCAGGGTACCGGACCCGTCACTGACCGGGGAGAGCGGCGCAATGGCCCCACTGTCCGAGTCGTAGTAGAAGGCCAGCACGGAGGCCCCGGCCGGGGCGCCGGCCGGCAGGGTGTATGTGAGGTTCACGTTCGCCGGGGCGGCCAGGTCGGCCCCGGGGGCCGCGACCGTGTAGAGCGGGCCCACGGGGATGACGGCCCCGCCGTAATCGCTCGCGTTCGCGGTTCCGGTGATCGGGGTGGCGGTGACCGAAAAGGCGGTGTCGGCGGACAGGGCCTGCGCCGGGATGCTGATCGCCAGCCCGTCGGCCAAGAGGCTTCCCCCGGCCGTCCCCAGGTGGCTGGAGACCGGGACACCGGGCGATCCGAGGGCCAGGTGCCCGCCCAGGGGCGGGGTTGCCGGCTCGGCCGGCGGAACGTCGCCGGATTCCGGGTCGACCGGCGGAGCGGGCAGGTCGCCCGGGTGGTCGACGGCATCGGCGGCCGCGGTCGAGATGTCCCGTGGCGCCAGGTTCGCGCTTGCCCCGGGGCCCGGAGAGGCGGACGCGCCCGGAGGCCCGGCCGCGCTGGCGGCCGGCCCACCACAGGCTCCCAGCAGGGTTGCGGTCACCAGCAGTGCCGCGAACCGACGGACGATGGCACGTTCCGGGCCGGCCCGTCCCTGGAGCCGGGCGGCCAGGGAGACGAAGAGTCGGCCGAAAGGGCGGGGTCCCATCGACGCCACGGGCGTGCTCTCCACTTCCCCGAGGCCCCGAAACCCGGCGACGCCGGGTTTCCCGTGCCTCGACAGGCCGCCGAGAGGGACGAAGGAGCCGCACGACAAACGCCCGCTGGGCGACGTTGGCGGACCCGTCCGGCGACACACCGTTGCCCGTCAACTATGCCCCATCACGACCGGTGCCCGTGCCCTCGCGAGGAAGCGGGCGTCCGGTGCCGGCGGGCGTCCAGGTGCTGCAGGACGACCGAGTGAGAAGGGCCGACCCGGGCCCGCCCTCAGATCCTGCCGAGAATCGCACCCGCGAATAGCTTCAACGTCGGCAGGTCGTTGAACGGATCGACGCCCGAGATCACGATCCGGTAGCCCTTGGCTTTGACGTAGAGGACGTTCTGGCCGAACGCGTTGACGAGATAGGCGTCCTCTCCGACGCCAGACACGGCCTGGTACGGGTTATCGGTCGACTTGACCGCGATCTGCTTCAGGCTGTCCCAAATGTCGACGCTCTCGTATGCGACGCCGGGCTGCGACGTGCTCCCGTCCCCTGACGTGAGGTCGTAGAAGCAGGCGGTCTTGGCATCGCCACCCATGTTCGCGCCGACCTCCGTCTTGGTCAGCGTCCAGCCCGACGTGCCGGCGATGTCGCCCGGGAAGTCGGCCGCCGTGAGACTCTGGCAGACGTCGCCCCCGAACGGAAGCTTCACGGTCGGTGCCCCGAGGTTGAGGATCGGAGCGCTCGGGCCGGCGCTCGCATTACCAGCGCCGCCCGCGGTCCCGCCTCCACCACCGCACGCGGCGACGAACGCCGCCGAGACCACGATGAGCGTCGCACCCCTGAACCGCATCCGTCTCCTTCACCATCACGCCGGGGCGAGCGCCCCTGGGCGCCGGACTCTGCGGCCTGCCGCCGGTGCTGTCAACCACGCTCGCGGGCATGACGAGACCGCCCGGCGCGCGTCCGCCCCACTTCTCGACGACCGCCGACGTCTGCGCGTACCTCACCCGGAAGGTCTCGGCCGCACAGCCCAGCGGATAGACCGGGCGCGCGAGCGTGGCTCAGCGAGCGCCGGCCGAACGCTGGTTGAGGTGAGCAGTTGGGGCAAGACCCGAATCCAATGACCCCCGGCGGCGTACCGGGGGCCATTCTCATGTTCAGGCGATGGTCGGGGCGGAGCGATTCGAACGCTCGACCTCCTGAACCCCATTCAGGTGCGCTACCAAGCTGCGCCACGCCCCGACCCCGACAGGATACCAGACGCCCGCGCCGCCACCGGCGCGCCCGAACGCCACCAGGGTGCGGTCGCCGCGGTCCGCCGTCCTCAGCTCGGGCGGCGCGTCCCCGGATGTGCCCGCGCCCGCGCCCGCGCGGCGGGACGCGCCCGGCGCGGCCGCTCCGTGCCCCGATCGCGGAAGACGAGCTTGATCGGCGCCCCGTGGAATCCCAGCACGTCGCGGATCCGGTTCTCGAGGTAGCGCCGGTAGGAGAAGTGGATCAGGGCGGCGTCGTTCGCGAAGAAGATGAAGGTCGGCGGCTCGATC
>Ga0209014_10000224_pt1 | contig 31547 bp, 32 predicted proteins | sample BarGraNGADG00212_FD_184491 | JGI IMG/M metagenome (GOLD analysis project Ga0209014, IMG submission 184491) | Arctic peat soil microbial communities from Barrow, Alaska - Barrow Graham LP Ref core NGADG0002-212 (SPAdes) (version 2) | ecosystem: Environmental > Terrestrial > Soil > Wetlands >...
CGCGAAGGTCAGCGCAGGAAGGGTGAAGCCGAGGATCGACGTGGGGATGTCGGCAATGCCATAGTCCTTTGCGATCGGCGCCATCTGCGCGGTGGCGAGCAGTCCGCCCGTCGCCATCAGCGTGAACATCACGTACATCACCCAGAACACAGGCGTCTTAAGCATCTGCACCGGCGAAAACTCCCGAATCGACGTGCTCGTCTGACGGCTCGATAGCTTGGTTGTCGCCATGAATCCGGCACCGGGCGCCCGCAGGAACCACGCGAGCGCGAACACCACGAGGCCCTGTCCGATCCCGTATCGGATGAGCGTCGACTCATAACCGGCCGACCTGATCATCGCGACGATCGGAATCACGGTGAGCGCCGATCCGCCCCCGAATCCCATCGCCGTGAGCCCCGCCGCGAGACCGCGCCGATCGGGAAATCACTTGAGCGCGTTCCCCGCGCATGTGCCGTACACGGCACCCGCGCCGATGCCGCCCACCGCCGCCGCGGCGTAGAGCATGGCGAGCGAGTTCGCATTCGCGTCCAGCCACCAGCGCCCGCCGCGAGGCGATTCCTGGGCCGAGACCTGACGTGTCGCAATATCACTCATGAGGCTGCGGTCTCTCCCGTGTAGGTACCGCAAAAAAAGCGCGTTTTGGGTCTGCCGGGCTCCACAATATATAGTTCCGGTATGGATTCCCGCCCCCGCATCAGTTCCATCCACATCGTCGGCGGCGGCCTTGCGGGGAGCGAGGCCGCGTGGCAGCTCGCGGAGCGCGGCCACCGCGTGGTCCTGCACGAGATGCGCCCCGTGAAGACGACGGAGGCGCACAAGACGGACCGGCTCGCCGAGCTCGTCTGCTCCAACACGTTCAAGAGCACCGAGATCACGAACGCGCACGGCCTCCTCAAGGCGGAGATGCGCCTCCTCGGCTCGATCGTGCTGCAGGCGGCCGACGAGGCGCGCGTGCCCGCCGGAACGGCGCTCGCCGTGGATCGTGACATGTTTTCCGCGGGCGTGCACGATCGGCTCATGGCGCATCCGCGGGTGACGGTCGAGCGCGGCGAGTTCGTGGCGTTGCCGTCTCCGGGGATCGTCGCGACGGGTCCTCTCACGAGCAAAGCGCTCGCCGATCAAATCGCCCGGTCACTTGGAATTGCAGCGCTCGCGTTCTACGACGCCATAGCGCCGATCGTGTCCGTCGAATCGATCGATATGGACGTCGCCTTTCGCGCGTCGCGCTACGACAAGGAGACGATGGCGGGCGAGGAGAACGCCTACCTGAATTGCGCGATGAACAAGGAGCAGTATGAGGCGTTCATCGACGCGCTCACCTTGGCCGACGTGTTCACCGCGCACGAGTTCGACAAGGTGCCGTATTTCGAGGGGTGCATGCCGGTCGAGGAGATGGCGCGGCGCGGAAGGGAATCGCTTCGTTTCGGTCCCCTGAAGCCGGTGGGCATCGAAGATCCGAAAACGCAGCGCAGGCCGTACGCGGTAGTGCAACTCAGGCGCGAGGATCGCGCTGGCCGGATGTGGAACCTCGTCGGCTTCCAGACGCGGCTGAAGATTCCCGAACAGCAGCGCGTGTTCCGCACGATTCCCGCGCTCGCGAACGCCGAGTTCCTCCGATTCGGCTCGATCCACCGCAACTCGTACGTGAACTCGCCCGCATCGCTGACGCCGTACCTCTCCCTGCGCGGCGATCCGTTGACGCTCTTCGCCGGCCAGCTTACCGGCGTCGAGGGGTACACCGAGAGCACCGCAACGGGACTCCTCGCCGCGATCAACCTCGACCGGATGCTGCGCGGCGCCGATCCGGTGCTGCCGCCGCCCACCACCATGCTCGGCGCGCTCTATCGCTACCTCCACGAGGCCGATCCCGCGCACTTTCAGCCCATGAACGCGAACTTCGGCCTGCTGGAAGAATTGGCGGTCGTTCCACGGGACAAGGCGAAGAAGCGCGAACAGTACGCGGCGCGCGCTCTCGGGGAGATGCAATCGTGGATCGACGCGACCGCCTTGGACGGAGCGACGGCCGCGCAGTAACTTGGGTGCGGCTCGCTGCTCCGCGCTCGCTCACCAGGAGAGGTCAGATGAAACGTCTCGCGATCATGCTCGTCGCTTGTTCCACGGTTGCCTTGGCGCAATCCCCTGAAACGGGAAAGGCCGAGTTGAAGGACGCCGCGGGGAAATCGGTTGGAATGGTGACGCTCACCGAGACGCCGCACGGCGTCCTCATTCACGCGATGCTGATGGGCGTTCCCGCGGGAACCCACGCGTTCCACGTGCACGCGACCGGCAAGTGCGAGGCGCCGTTCACCACGGCGGGCGGTCACTTCAATCCGGACTCGAAGCAGCACGGGATGTCCAACGACATGGGAATGCACGCAGGCGACATGCCGAACGTGCAGGTGCCCGCTGATGGCAATCTCACCTTCGACGTGCTGAATCCTCACGTGACGCTGAAGGCCGGCGCGAACAGCCTGTTCAAGGACGGCGGAACGGCAATCGTGCTTCACGGGGGCGCCGACGACTACAAGAGCGATCCGGCCGGCAACGCGGGCCCGCGCATCGCGTGCGGCGTGGTCACGCGCTGAGCGACCGCCACGACGACCGCCCGCGCGCCTGAAGCAACAGGCGCGCGGCGGTGTGAGCCCTGGGTGAGCCTTTGGAGGGCACGATGCAAGTTGGCATGATCGGCTTGGGACGCATGGGCGCGAACATGGTGCGCCGCCTCATGCGCGGCGGACACGAGTGCGTGGCGCACGACGTGACCGGGGCGGCGGTGCAGGCGATCGCCGCCGAGGGCGCCCGTGGGGCGTCGACGCTCGACGATTTCGTCGAGAAGCTGCAGAAGCCGCGCACGATCTGGCTCATGGTTCCCGCAGCCGTCGTCGACTCCACGATCGAGGCGCTGCTCCCCAAGCTCGCCGCTGGTGACACTGTGATCGACGGCGGCAACTCGTACTATCGCGACGACATCGCGCGCGCGGCGCGGCTGGCGCCGAGCGGCGTGCACTATGTGGACTGCGGCACGAGCGGCGGCGTGTTGGGCCTCGACCGTGGCTACTGTCTCATGATTGGCGGCGAACAGCAGGTAGTGAACCGGCTGGATCCGCTCTTCGCGACGCTCGCGCCGGGCGCCGGCACGATTCCGCGAACCTCCGGTCGCGAGAAACTCGGCGGAACGAGCGAGCGGGGCTACCTCCACTGCGGCCCGACCGGCGCCGGCCACTTCGTGAAGATGGTGCACAACGGCATCGAATACGGCATGATGGCCGCGTACGCGGAAGGGCTGAACATCCTCCGGCACGCGAACATTGGAACGCAACAGCAACGTGCCGACGCCGAAACGACGCCGCTGCGCAATCCCGAGTTCTATCAATACGATTTCAATCTCGCCGATGTGACCGAGGTGTGGCGGCGCGGCAGCGTGGTCGCCTCGTGGCTCCTCGATCTCACGGCCTCCGCGCTGGCCGGCGATCCTTCACTCGAGAAGTTCGCCGGCCGCGTCTCCGATTCCGGCGAGGGCCGCTGGACGATCGATGCGGCGATCGACGAGGCCGTTCCCGCGAACGTGCTCGCCGCCGCGCTGTTCGAACGCTTCAGCTCGCGCGGCGAGGCGGACTTCCAGAACCGCCTCCTCTCCGCGATGCGATTCGAGTTCGGCGGTCACGCCGAGATGGGCGCGTGAGCGATACGCACGCCGACGCACTCGTGTTCTTCGGCGCGACGGGCGATCTCGCGCGCAAGAAGGTCTACCTGGCATTGCAGGCGCTCACGCGCCACGGCCGCCTCGACATGCCGGTCATCGGCATCGCGCACTCGGAATGGTCGATCGAGCTCCTGAGGAACCGCATCCGCGAGGAGTTGGCGCCGCGCCCCGGCTACGATCCCGCCGCGCTCGAAATGCTGCTCTCCCGCCTCTCGTACCTCCAGGGTGACTACCGCGACGTTGAGACCTTCACCGCGCTCCGCACGGCGCTCGGCACGGCGAAGCATCCGCTGCACTATCTCGCGATCCCGCCCGACGCGTTTGCCGCCGTGGCCGACGGACTCGGACGGTCGGGGTGTGCCCAAGGTTCCCGAATCGTCGTCGAGAAGCCGTTCGGGCGCGATCTCGCGTCGGCGCGGGCGCTCAACGAGACGCTGCACCGCGAGTTCGACGAATCGAGCATCTACCGCATCGACCACTTCCTCGGCAAGGAAGCGGTGCAGAATCTCCTTGTGTTCCGCTTCGCGAACACGTTGCTCGAGCCCGTCTGGAACAATCAGTTCGTCGAAAGCGTGCAAATTCTGATGGCCGAGAATTTCGGCGTCGAGGGCCGCGGACGGTTTTACGAGGAGGCCGGGACGATTCGTGACGTGATCCAGAACCATCTGCTGCTCGTGCTTGGCCTGCTCACGATGGAGGCGCCGGTTCCCTTTCACGCCGCGGCGGTGAACAACGCGCAGGTGACGCTGTTCAAGTCCATTCGCCCGCTGAGACCCGACGACGTGGTGCGCGGCCAATGCCGCAGCTATCTCGATGAAAAGGACGTCGCGCTCGGGTCCACGGTGGAGACTTATGCGGCCGTGCGGCTGAGCATCGACTCGCCCCGATGGAACGGCGTGCCGTTCCTCATTCGCGCGGGGAAGTATCTCCCGGCGACCGTCTGTGAAGTGATCGTCACGTTCAAGAAGTCCGTGATGTTCGCGTCCGGCGGCGCATCGAATTATGTGCGCCTCCGGCTCAGCCCCGACGTGCTGATCACCATCGGCGCGCAGGTGAAGCGTGCGGGCGAGGCGATGCTCAGCGAGCCGGCGGAGTTTACGGTCGTGCATCATCCCGATGGAGACGAGATGGACGCGTACGAGCGCCTTCTCGGCGACGCGCTGGACGGCGATCCGATGCTCTTTGCGCGCGAGGACTGCGTGGAGGCGGCGTGGTCCGTCGTCGATGCGGTGCTCGGCGATGTCACGCCGGTGCATGCGTACGAGCACCAAACGTGGGGTCCGGTCGAGGCGGCGGCGCTCGCGGGCGACGTCGGCGGCTGGCGCAATCCACCGGCGTGAGCGCCGACTCGCGGTCGATACCGGCGATGCCATCCGCCCCGGCGAGCGTGCTCACCATCAATGGCGGATCGTCGAGCATCAAGTGCGCGATCTTCCGGCCGGGCGACCCGCCGGAGAGGGTGCTTCACGAGACGGTGGAGGGCGATGCCGCGTCGTCGCTGCTCGACTGGCTCGAACGGCAGCCCGCGTTCGCGTCGGTCGGCGCAATCGGACATCGCGTGGTGCACGGCATGCAGCACGTCGAGCCCGAGCTGATCACGGAGCAGTTGCTCGGTGAGCTGCGCTCGATTCGTGCGTTCGTCCCCGAGCATCTGCCCCGCGAGATTGCGCTCATCGAGGCGATTCGCGACCGGCATCCGTCGTTGCCGCAGGTTGCCTGTTTCGACACGGCGTTCCACCACGGCATGCCGCGGGTCGCGAAGCTGCTCGCCATTCCGCGGCGGCTCGAGGCGAAGGGCGTGCAGCGCTACGGATTCCACGGCCTCTCGTATTCGTTCCTCATGGAGGAGCTCGCGCGCACGGCCGGCGCCGGCCCGGCGCGCGGCCGCGTGATCCTCGCACATCTCGGCAGCGGCGCGAGCCTCGCCGCCGTCCGTGACGGGAAGAGCATGGACACGAGCATGGGCTTCACCCCGGCGTCGGGACTCGTGATGGGCACGCGTGCCGGAGACGTTGATCCGGGGCTCGTCGCGTTCCTCGCGCGTACCGAGCGAATGACCGCCGAACAGTTCGAGGGCATGGCCAACCGCGAGTCCGGACTGCTCGGCGTTTCCGAAATCAGCGCGGACATGCGCGAGCTGCTCGCGCGCGAGGCGACCGACGTGCGGGCGGCGGAGGCGGTCGCGCTCTTCTGCTATCAAGTGAAGAAGTGGGTCGGCGCGTTCGCCGCCGCCCTCGACGGACTCGACACGCTCGTGTTCGCGGGCGGCATCGGCGAGAACGCGCCGGTTATCCGCTCGCGCATCTGCGACGGGCTGCGATTCCTCGGGGTCGAGGTCGATGCCGCGGCGAACGGTCGAAATGAGGCCGTGATATCAACGCATGCCAGCCGCGTAACCGTCCGTGTCATTCGCACCGACGAAGAGCTGATGATCGCGCGCTCCGTGTATCGCGTGCTTGGCGCCGGCCGATGAGCACGCGCGAGATGCAGCCCGAGCGCGACGATCCCGCCATGCGCGCGGTCGCGGCGCGTGCGCTCGACCTCATCGGCGGCGGCGCGCTGGTCGGGCTCGGCTCGGGGCGCACCGCATCGGTGTTCGTCCGCATGCTCGGTACGCGCGTGCGGGACGGATTTAGCGTGACCGGAGTGCCGGCCTCGGGCGCAACCGCGGCGTTGGCACGCGAAGCGGGCATCCCGCTCGTGTCGCTCTCCGAGATCGAACTTCTCGACATCACCGTGGACGGCGCGGACGAGGTCGCGCCCAACCTGGATCTCATGAAGGGACACGGGGGCGCTCTGGTGCGCGAGCGCATCATCGCCAGCGCCTCGCGCCGGCAGGTCATTCTCGTCGGAGCGAACAAGCTCGTGCGACGACTCGGCGAGCGCTTCGCCGTGCCCGTCGAAGTGATGCCGTTCGCGGCGGGCCCCGTCACTCGCGCGATCAGGGCCGCCGGTCTCCGTCCTGGCGTACGAATGGACGCGACGGGCGGCCGCGAGCTCGTCAACGAGAACGGGAACCTGACGCTCGACTGTGCGCTCCCGGCGCCGCTCGCTGATGCGCACGCGGCGCGCGCGCTCGAGGCTTCGTTGCTGGCGATGCCGGGCGTCGTCGATACGGGCCTCTTCCTCGGCACGGCGGAACGGGTGCTGGTGGGCTACCCCGATGGCCGGGTCGACACGCTCCTGCGAGATGGAGTCGTGAGATGAGTCCAGCCGTTCGCGGAAACCTCGAGATCCATCCTACGAGCGCGGAGTTGACGGTCGCGGCTGCCGAGCGATTCGTTGCGGCGGCGGACGCCGCGATCGCGGCCACGGAGACTTTTTCCGTCGCGCTTTCCGGCGGTACCACGCCGCAGGCGCTCTTCGCCGCGCTCGCGTCGGCCGAGTACTCGTCCCGCGTGCGGTGGCCGAGCGTTCACGTGTTCTGGGGCGACGAGCGCTGCGTTCCGCCGGACGACGAGGCGAGCAACTATCGCATGGCACGCGAGATGCTGCTCGATCACGTGCCGGTCCGCGCGGCCAACGTCCATCGCATTCGCGGCGAGGACGATCCCGAGGCCGCCGCCGAGCGGTACGAGCGCGACCTGCGAACGGCGTTCGAAACGCCCACCGGACCTCCGCGCCGCGCGCCCGGCCTGCGCTTCGATCTGGTACTTTTGGGTCTCGGTACCAACGGCCACACGGCGTCGCTCTTTCCGCATCTGCAGGCCGTGCGCGAGCGGACGCGGTGGGCGATGGCGCAGAACGTCGAAATGCTGCAGATGTGGAGGATCACTCTTACGCCGGTGATCCTGAACCAGGCCTCTGAAGTACTTTTTGTCGTCTCGGGAAGGGAGAAGGCCGCGATCCTGCGGCGCGTGCTGTACGGCGCCCGCGAGACGGACGACCTTCCCGCGCAGGCGATCGCGCCGGCGGACGGCCGCCTGCGCTGGCTGGTGGATGCCGCGGCGGCGGCGGAACTTCCCGCACACTGAACGAGCCAACTGCCCGATGATTTCCCGGCAAACCGCCCGCGAACGCGTCGTCTTCCTTCTCGACGTCGACAACACGCTCCTCGACAACGACCGCATCATCGCGGATCTGAGGGACGCGCTCACACGCGAAGTCGGCGTCGACAAGGCGCGGCGGTACTGGTCGATCTTCGAGGAGCACCGGCGGGAGCTTGGCTATGCCGATTACCTGGGATCGCTCCAGCGCTTCCGGACCGAGGATCCGCACGATCCGAACCTGCTCGCGATTTCGTCGATGCTCGTGAACTATCCGTTCCGGGAGCGGCTGTTTCCGGGCGCGCTCGACGTCATCCGGCACCTCGGTCAATGGGGCAGCACGGTCATTCTCACGGACGGCGACGTCGTGTTTCAGCCGCTGAAGATCGAACGCTCCGGACTCTCGGAAGCGGTCGGCCGACGGGTGCTGCTCTACGTGCACAAGGAACGGGAACTCGCCGAAGTCGAACGGCGCTTTCCCGCCGACGAATACGTGCTCGTGGACGACAAGATCCGGATCCTCACCGACGTGAAAGCCATCTGGGGGACTCGCGTGACCACCGTGTTTCCGAAACAGGGCCACTACGCGGCGGATCCGGACGTCGCGGGGTATCCGAAGCCGGACTTCACTATCGATCACATCGCAGACCTGCTTGCGCACAACCCGCCGCCCGGCGTCGTCAGTGTAAGGAAGGAATGAGGAGCGAATCATGAACGAGAAGGCACCGGCACTCACCGCGCGTCCTGCATGGAAGGCGCTGCACGCGCATTGGGACGCGCTGCGCGGCGTGCACCTGCGCGACCTGTTCGCGAACGACGAGCATCGCGGCGAACGCCTCGCCGCCGAGGCGGCGGGACTGTACCTCGACTACTCCAAGCAGCGCGTCACCGACGAGACGCTCGGGCTTCTCCTCGCGCTCGCGGCCGAATGCGGGCTGCGCGAGCGAATCGACGCGATGTTCCGCGGCGACAGGATCAACGTGTCCGAGAAGCGCGCGGTGCTTCACGTGGCGCTGCGCGCGCCGGCCGGCAGCTCGCTCACGCTCGATGGACTGAACGTCGTTCCCCAGGTGCAGGCCGTCCTCGGCCGCATGGAAGAGTTCACGCGCCGAATTCGCTCGGGCGACTGGAAGGGCCATACCGGCAGGCGCATTCGCAACATCGTGAATATCGGTATCGGCGGCTCCGATCTCGGCCCCGTGATGGCGTACGAGGCGCTGCGCTGGTACAGCGAGCGCGATCTCACCCTGCGATTCGTGTCGAATGTGGACGGCACCGATTTCGTCGAGGCCACGCGCGATCTCGACCCGGCTGAGACGCTGTTCATCGTGTCGTCGAAGACGTTCACCACGCTGGAGACGATGACCAACGCGCAGAGTGCGCGCGCGTGGACGCTCGCGGCGCTCGGCAGCGACACGACCGTCGCGAAGCACTTCGTCGCGGTGTCGACGAACGCCGAGGGCGTCGCGAAGTTCGGTATCGACACGGCGAACATGTTCGGATTCTGGGACTGGGTCGGCGGCCGCTACTCGATGGACTCGGCGATCGGGCTCTCGACCATGCTCGCCATCGGATCGCAGCACTTTCGCGCGATGCTGGAAGGCTTCCACGCGATGGACGAGCATTTCCGCACCGCGCCTCTCGAGCGCAATCTCCCGGTGCTCATGGGCCTGCTCGGCGTCTGGAACACCAACTTTCTCGGCGCGAGGACCGTTGCGGTGCTTCCGTACGATCAGTATCTCAAGCGATTCCCGGCGTACCTGCAGCAGCTCACGATGGAGTCGAATGGCAAGCACGTCACACTCGACGGCTCGACGGTGGACTACCAGACCGGCCCCGTGTACTGGGGCGAGCCCGGCACGAACGGGCAGCACTCGTTTTATCAGTTGATCCATCAGGGCACGCAGGCCGTTCCCTGCGACTTCATCGCGTTCCGCAAGCCGCTGAACGCGCTCGGCCGGCATCACGATCTCCTCATGGCGAATGTCTTCGCGCAGACGGAGGCGCTCGCGTTCGGCAAGACCGCGGAGCAGGTGAAGGCCGAGGGCACGCCCGACTGGCTCGTGCCGCACCGCGTCTTCGCGGGCAACAGGCCCACGTCGACGATCCTCGCGGATCAGCTCACGCCCGCCACGCTCGGTGCGCTCGTCGCGCTGTACGAGCACAGCGTGTTCACGCAGGGCACGATCTGGGGCGTCGATTCATTCGACCAGTGGGGCGTCGAGTTGGGGAAGGCCCTCGCCCAGCGCATCGTCGGCGAACTCGAAGGGCCCGCGGGCGCGAAGCTGGCGCACGACAGCTCGACGAACGCGTTGATCAAACGCTATCGCCGCACCGATCGGTAAAGAGGCCGTTGTCCGACAGCTATAGGCTGACCGCTATCGTCTGACGTCGTTGCCTTATCTCGCCTCTAACTCGTCGCTCGCTTTCTTGATGCCGGGCCACAGTTCGGTCTGCGGAATCTCTCCTTCGAGCTCCGTGCGGACGCGCGCCGCGATGTCCTCGGCAGCGGCCGCAGGATCCGCGAAGAGGTCGTATTCGCGCACGTCGAGCTTGATCAGCGGGCACTTGTTGAATCCCGCGATCCATCGCTCGTAGCGTCCGTGCAGGTTCGCGAAGTACTCGGGGTCCGCATCGCGCTCGCGTGGACGGCCGCGCGTGGCGATGCGCTCGAGGATCACGTCGAGCGGGCCGTGCAGGTACAGCATGAGCCGCGGCGGCCGCGCGGCGGGAGCGAAGAGCAGCTCGGCGTACAGCTGCTGGTACAGTTGCCAGTCGTCCACGCTCATGTAGCCCTGATCGTACAGGCCGCGCGCGAAGACCTCGGCGTCCTCGTACCACGTCCGGTCGAGCACCCAGCTTCCGCCCATGGAGCGCATGCGGCGCATCGCGGCGAAGCGCGTCGCGAGGAAGTGGAGCTGCAGGTGCATTCCGCACGAGCGCATGGCCTCCGGTCCGCCGCCGTAGAAACGCTCGAGCCACGGGTTCTCGTCGTCCACGCTCTCGAGCGCGAGCTGGAGGCCGAAGCGCGACGCCAGCGCATGCGCGAGCGTCGTCTTCCCCGAACCCACCATTCCGGCGACGCCAAGTATCATGGGAAGAATACTATGCGCTTTCACGCTAGCTTCCATAGGATGCCACCGGCCAAGCAGGAACCCCCGGAACGGACTCAGGCTGAACGTCCGCCGCTCGTCACGGTTTTCCTGACACATCTCGCGCGCGAGCGGGACGTGTCGCCGAACACGGTGAAGGCGTACTCGCGCGATCTCGACGAGTTCTGCGCCTTTCTCGGGCCCTACTACGGCACCGAACGCCTGGACTGGGGAAAAGTGGACCGGCTCGCGATGCGCTCGTTCCTCGCGCATCTCACGCGCCGCGGACTGGGCAAGCGCAGTATCGCCCGGACACTTTCAGCAGTTCGGACGTTTTACGCCTTTCTGCACCGCAACGACGTCGTGGAAGTGAATCCCGCGCGCTCCGTGGGAACGCCGAAGACGGACAAGTATCTCCCCGGGTATCTCGATCGCTCGCAAGTCGAGACGCTCTTCCAGGCGGCGGCCACGCGAGCGGGCGGAGGGCACTACGGCGACGTGCGCAACCTCGCGATCCTCGAGCTGTTCTATTCGGCCGGGCTGCGCCTGAGTGAACTGCGCGGCATCAACCGTCCCGACCTCGACCTGCTTGCGGGGCTCGTGAAGGTCCGAGGGAAGGGGAGGAAGGAGCGCATCGTGCCGGTGGGCCAGCACGCGCAGCGGGCGCTGCGGAACTACGAGCGCTCGCGCGACGAGCTGTGTCGAAATCTTGGAATCGCCGCCGATCGAACCGCGTGCTTCCTGAGCAATCGCGGGAAGCGCATGAGCGTGAAGACGATCCAGAACGCGGTGGTGGGCTGGCTCAAACAGGTCGACGAGGGAGCCGGGCTGTCCACGCACTCGCTGCGCCACACCTTCGCGACGCACCTGCTGGATGCAGGCGCCGACCTGCGCGCAGTGCAGGAGCTGTTGGGCCACGCGTCGATTTCAACGACGCAGATCTACACCCACACCTCGGTCGAACGCCTGAAGCAGGTCTACAAACAGAGCCATCCGCGGGCGTGACAGCGATGGAAGATGGAAGATGGAAGACGACGGTGCGCGTCGGTCTTCCATCTTCGATCTTCCATCGCAGCTACACACAGATCGCCCGCCGCAGCGAGAGGTTCGAGAGATTCCCCCCGCACAACACGATCGCCACGTGCTGGCCCGCGAGCCGCGGCGCGAGCTTCTTCAGCGCAGCGAGTCCCGCCGCTCCCGCTCCCTCGGCGATGTTGTGAGTGAAGCGGATGAGGTCACGAATTCCCTGGTACATCTCGTCCTCGCTCACCAGCACGAACTCGGACAGCCCGGTCTTGAGGGTGTCGAACGTCATCGCATACGCGGAGCCGGTGGCGACGCCCTCCGCCATGGTCTTCACCGGCAGGCCGCTCAGCACCCTTCCCGCCTTCCATGATTCGTATTGCGCGGGCGCGCCCGCCGCCCCCACCGCGCAGACCGCCAACGACGGCTTCTTCGCCGCCGCCACCGTGAGCGCCCCGACGGCCTGCGAACCGCCGCCCGTCGCAATCACGAGCGAATCGAGGCCCGGTCGCTGCTCGAGAATCTCGATCGTCATCGTCCCCGCGCCCGCGATCACGTCCTTGTTGTTGGTGGAGTGCACGAGCGTCATTCCGCGCTCCTCGCAGATGCGCGCGCACGCCGCAGCGCTCTCGTCGTAGTTCGATCCCGATTCGACGAGCTCCGCGCCGAGCGCGCGGATCGCCGCGTTCTTGTCGGGATTGTTGTTCATCGGCACGCAAACGACTGCGTGGACGCGAAGCAGCCGGCCGGCGTACGCGAGCCCGAGCCCGTGGTTACCGGTGCTCGCGCCGATCACGCCCCTCGCCCGCGCTTCCGCGGAGAGCGCGGTGATCGCGGATAGGCCGTTGCGGATCTTGAAGCTCTGCGTGGGCTGATGGTTCTCGTGCTTGACCCACACCTGAATCCCGTGGCCCACGAGTTCATCCAGCTCCGGATAGTTGCGGAGCGGTGTGGGAACGAGATACGGCTTGATTCGTTCGTGCGCGGCGAGGACGTCGGAAAATGCAATGGTCATTGTATCGAGCAACCTGTGTGGCCGGTATGCGTTCAGTAAGACTCACAGGGTCGGGGACGCGTGAGCGTTCGTCGCCGCTCAGCGCATCCGATCGGCCCCCTTGAAGTACGTCTTCGCGTATGCCGCGAGTTGTGCGTCGCTGGGATGATCCACGGTCTCGATCCCGACCACCTTCGCCTCGAGCGGCGCGTCGTGCGTGTGCAGGTATCTGGAAAACTCGAGCTTCGCCGCACCCGGCCCAACGATGAGGAGTTCCTCGGTTCCCTGAAGGGCGCCTACCAGGTCATGGTAGAACCGCTTGGCATCCTCCGGGTGTTCCTTGAGGCCTTCCTGGCCTCTCGTATGCTTGTGATGGTCGTTGTGTGGCGGCGCGGAGACCGTGGCTTCATCGGCACTGTCGGGATGGAACTCGATGACGCGCGCTTCCTTGTGATCGAGCCAGACGGCGACGTGCTTGCTCATGACCGCGGCATGCGTCGCGTCATCGGTCTTTTTTTCGGTCTTCATGGTGTACTCCTGTTAGGGGCACATTACGCCACGCCCCGGGGCATTGCTATCGCTCAAGGGGGGGACGCTCAGGCTAGTTCGCCGGGGCTACTCCCTGACTTGGGGCCGGGGTTCGGCAGTGGCGCCCGTAACCACACCCGTGCAACCGCAACCTGAATCGCCACGGCCGCGAGTCCGTTGAGCAGGAGCGCGTGCCGCACGCCGAGAAGGGTGACCGCGCCGCCGGTGAGCAACGCGCCGATTGAGATCCCTCCTCGCATCGCGAGCATATACAGACTGACCGTCTGGCCGAGCAGGCGAGGACCCGACGTGATCTGCAGAATCGAATTCGCCGCGGTATTGCTCACGGTCATCGACGCGCCGGCGAGCGCGAGCAGTGCAAGCAATCCCCAGAACCATGGGTTGAGCGCCGTGAGCACGAGTACCGCACCCAGCGCGATGGCGAATCCCGAGCTCAAACGTCGACGATCGACGCTCGACGCGACGCTGAGCAGACCCGCGGCGCCAAGCAGGCCTCCCGCACCGAACGATACGACCGCCGCGGAGAAATGACCGGCGCTTCCGTGGAACGCTGCCTTCACCAGCACGGGCGTGAACGTAATGAGGGGCCCGCAAAGAACGCCGGTGGCGAGAACGCTGAGCAGCGCTCCGCGGAGGTGCGGCTGCCGGAGAATGTTGCCTATGCCGGCAAACAGATGACGCCGTGGCGGCGCATCCGCGCGCGGCGGCGGAGGAGTCCAGCGTGGGAGGATCCACAGGGCCACGCCGATGAAAGGCACGTACGACACCGCGCTGACCACGAAGCATGCCATCGCGCCGACGCTGGACATCAGGACGCCGGCAATCGACGGACCGAGAATGCGCGAGAGATTGAACTGGGTGGAGTTGAGCGCAAGGCCGGCGCCGATCTGGTCGCGCCTGACGATCGACGGCACGATCGACTGGAACGACGGCATCGAGAGCGCGTCCGTGACGCCGACCACGATCGACAGGACGATGATCATCCACGGCTTGACCGTGCCGGTGATGAGCAGCACGACGATGGCGGCCGGGCAGAGCATCTGGATCGACTGGAACAGCGCGATCACGCGCCGGCGATCGGAGCGATCGGCGAGCGCGCCGCCGGCCAGCGTGAGCAGCCACACCGGCGCGTTCATCGCGAACGAGTCGAGGCCGATCAGGAACGAAGACGCTCCCAGCGTCAGCAGCAGCCACGGCTCCGCGACCTGCTGGGCCCAGGTGCCGATGCTGGAAAGCAGGCTGGCGAACCAGAAGGTCCCGAATCGCCGCGTCGCGAGGAGGCTGAGCGATTCGCGAAAAGTCTTGATCATGCGCCGCGAAAGCTACGCCACGGCGGCGGGTACGCGCCATTTGATGATCACGACCTTGATGGCGTCGTTCACGATCAGGCACGAGACCGCGGCATACGCAAGAATCGCGAGTGTCTGCGACCAGGGCAGGGGCATGAGTCCCGGAACACCCACGCGTGTGAGGATCGTCCCCACGAGCACATCGGCCGCGAGCGCGACGATGAGGGCTTTGCCCGGCATCGTCGACCAGAACGCCCGGCGCTCGCGAGCCGACACCACGGAGAACACGGCAAAGTAGAGCAGCAGCAGAAAGCTGAAAGTGTAGAGCGCACTGTCGCTCGTCGCCAAACCGAAACGCGACCAGCAGATCCACAGGAACGCCAGAGCCTCCGCCACCATCGCGATTCCCAGGACCACGGACACCGTGACGAAGCCGCCGATCTGCCACGTCTCCGGCCGCTTCGACCACCGCACGTGATCGGTGGACAGGGAAATCTTGGCGAAGTCCGTCATGAATGTCAGCAGCAGCATCGCGAACACTGAGACGACGAATTTTCCCGTCAGCACGAAAGCGATCGACACGAAGGACGCCTTCAGGATCGTCCGGCTGATCTTGTTGACGATCCAGGTCAGGATGCGCTGATAGATCGTCCGGCCCTGCTCCACGAGCGCAATGATGTTCGTCAAGCCCGGCGCGGTCAGCACGACGCTCGCGGCACCCTTCGCCACGTCGGTCGCCGTGCTCACCGCGATGCCGACTTCGGCCTGACGGAGCGCGGGCGCGTCGTTGACGCCGTCGCCTGTCATGCCCGTCACGTGCCCGGAAGCTTGCAGGTGCTGCACTACGATGTACTTGTCCTCCGGAAACACTTCGGCGTAGCCATCGACGCCGGCGAGAAGGTCGACCGAAGTACTGCCAGGAGCCGCAATCGCGGCCTTCAGCTCCGCCATGGGCCTGATGTTCGGCAGGCCCACACCGCGCGCGAGTTCCGTCGCGACCGGCAATGCGTCGCCGGTGAGCATCTTCACCGAAACGCCGAGGCCGCGAAGGGCGGCGATCAACTGCATGGCGTCGGGTCGAGGCGGATCGAACAGCGACACCAATCCGATCAGCGACGGCGTGCCCGTCTCGGGGCCCCGTGCCACCGCCAGGGTGCGATAGCCCTTCGCGGCGGATGCGTTCACGCGAACCTCCAGCGCCTCGATGGCCGGCGCCTGGAGGCCGCACGTCTCGGCAATCGTGCGCACGGCGCCTTTCATTACGCGCATCCTCGTGCCGTTCTGCTCGACGACCGCTTCCGTCCGCCGGTTCTTCGCGTCGAATGGCGCGAAGGAAACGGGCGCGAACATCGGCGCGTTGTCGAAGATCTTCCGCTCCTTTGCCGCGGCGAGGAATGCGAGGTCGATGGGGTCCTGATTGGCTTCCTGCGACGCCAGGGCGCCGGCGATGAGTACGTCCGTCTCCGTCGAGTGCTCCTGCGGAATCACTTCCGTGACCGCCAGCTGATTCATCGTGATCGTGCCGGTCTTGTCCACGCAGAGCACGTCCATCGTCGCGGCGTCTTCCGCCGCGCTGAGACGCGTGACCAGCACACCGCGCTTGGCAAGCTCCTTCGACCCGACCGCCATGCTGATCGTGAACATCACCGGCAGGGCGACCGGCACGGCGCTCATCAGCAACACCAGCACCAGGGGAACCATCTCCGCGAGCGGCACGCTGCGGATCAGCGACAGGACGACCACCACGGCGAGGAGCGCGCCGACGATGACGAAGAGCCAGCGGACGACCTTGGTCACGACCGCTTCGATGTGCAGCTTGGGTCTCGCCTGCTGCACCAGTTCGGTGGTGCGTCCAAAGGAAGTCTTCGCCCCCGTCAGCACGACCACGCCGTTCCCTTCGCCGCGACGGACGACGGATCCCGATGAGAGCACGGAGGCGGGAGGCTTGTCCACGTCCTTCGACTCGCCGGTGAGCGCCGACTGGTCCACGCTCAGCGTTCCCGTTAGCAGCTTCACGTCCGCCGGGACGATGTCACCGGGCCGCACGCGGACGACGTCTCCGGGGACGAGCTCGCGGGCCGGAATCACCTGCCAGGTCGAGTCGCGGCGGACGCGGGCACCGACCTGCAGTCGTTTCCGCAGCGCCTCGACAACGCCGGCGGCACGGCGCTCCTGCAGGAAGCTCAGGACTGCGTTGATGACGAGCAGCGCGCCCACGAGGATCACGTCCGAATACTTTCCGAGCACTGCGGAAAGCACCATGATCAACTCGAGCATCCACGCCGAGAGTCCCCAGAATTTGCGAAGGAAGCCGAGGAGCGGGTGCTTCTTCTTCTCCGCCACTTCGTTGTAGCCACTCTCCGCGCGGCGGCTCTCCACCTCGGCGCGCGTGAGCCCCGTGTCGGGATTCACGTTCACCGTCACGGGCGTGTCTCACCCCATGTCCAGTTCCGAATTTCCGGCATGTCCTCGCCGTGCTCGTCGATGTATCGCTTGTGCTCGACCAACTTTTCTTTGAGCCGCTGCTTCAGTGTGATTCCCGCTTCGCCCGTTTGCGGCAAGCGATAGATCGTGTCCATCACGAGGTGGAACCGGTCGAGGTCGTTCAGCACCGTCATGTCGAACGGCGTGGTGATGGTGCCCTCTTCCTTGTAGCCCCGCACGTGGAAGTTGCCGTGATTGGTGCGGCGGTAGGTCAGCCGGTGAATCAACGACGGATAGCCATGGAAGGCGAAGATGACCGGCTTGTCCCTCGTGAAGAGCGCGTCGAACCCCGCGTCGCTCAACCCGTGCGGGTGTTCGGATTGCGGCTGCAGCTTCATGAGGTCCACGACGTTGACCACGCGAATCTTCAGGCCGGGCAGCTTTTCCCTCATGATGGAGACGGCGGCGAGGGTTTCCAGCGTCGGCACGTCGCCACAGCACGCCATGACTACGTCGGGCTCGTCTCCCTGGTCGTTGCTCGCCCATTGCCAGATGCCGGCGCCTTCGAGGCAGTGCTGCACCGCGGCGTCCATCGCGAGCCACTGCGGCGCCGGATGCTTGCCGGCGATGACGACGTTCACGTAGTGGCGGCTGCGCAGGCAGTGGTCCATCACGGACAACAGGCAGTTGGCATCCGGCGGCAGGTATACGCGCACCACTTCCGCCTTCTTGTTCACCACGTGGTCGATGAATCCCGGATCCTGATGCGTGAAGCCGTTGTGATCCTGGCGCCACACGTGCGAGGCCAGCAGGTAGTTCAGCGACGCGATCTTCCGCCGCCACGGCAGCTGCGACGAAACCTTCAACCATTTGGCGTGCTGGTTGAACATCGAGTCCACGATGTGGATGAACGCCTCGTAGCAGTTGAACAGTCCGTGCCGTCCCGTGAGCAGATATCCTTCGAGCCATCCTTCGCACTGGTGCTCGCTGAGCATTTCCATCACGCGGCCGCTGCGCGCGAGGAACTCGTCGTTCGGCGCCGTCGCGGCATCCCACTGGCGCTCCGTCGTCTCGAAGAGGGCCTCCAGCCCGTTGGACAGCGTTTCGTCGGGGCCGAAGACGCGGAAGTTTCGTTGATCCTCGTTCAGCTTCGTCACGTCGCGCAGAAAACGTCCGAGCACGTGCGTGTCGCCGATGCCGTGCACTCCCGGCGACGGCACGTCGACGGCGTACTCGCGGTAATCCGGCATCCGCAGGTCGCGGAGCAGGACTCCTCCATTGGCGTGCGGGTTCGCGCCCATGCGCCGGTTGCCCGCAGGCGCGAGCTCGGCCAGCTCTTCCTTCAGCCGGCCATTCGCATCGAACAGTTCCTCCGGCCGGTAGCTCTTCATCCACGCTTCGAGCTCATGCAGATGCTCGGGATGCGCGGCATTCACGGAAAGCGGCACCTGATGCGACCGGAACGTGCCCTCCACCTGCAAGCCATCGACGACCTTCGGTCCGGTCCACCCCTTCGGCGAGTTGAGAACGATCATCGGCCAGCGCGGACGCTCCAGGCTGCCATGCTCGCGAGCGTCCCGCTGGATTCGTGCTATTTGCTCCAGCGCCGAGTCGAGCGCCGTTGCCATCGCTTCGTGCATGAGCGCCGGCTCGTGTCCATCGACGAAGCAGGGCGACCAGCCGCATCCGCGCAGGAACTGTTCCAGTTCCTCGCGTGTGATGCGCGCGAGGATCGTTGGATTGGCAATCTTGTAGCCATTGAGATGCAGGATCGGCAGCACCGCACCGTCGGTGACCGGATCGAGGAACTTGTTGGAGTGCCACGCCGTGGCGAGCGGACCGGTTTCCGCCTCGCCGTCGCCGACCACGCACGCGACGACGAGGCCGGGATTGTCGAACGCCGCCCCAAACGAGTGGCTCAGCGAATAGCCCAGCTCGCCGCCCTCGTGAATCGAACCGGGGCACTCCGGCGATGCGTGACTGGGAATCCCGCCGGGAAACGAGAACTGGCGAAAGAGCTTCGCCAGTCCAGCCTCATCGCGGCTGATGTCGGGATAGATCTCGCTGTACGTGCCCTCGAGGTACGTGTTGCCGACGACGGCCGGACCGCCGTGCCCGGGGCCGGAGACGTAGATCATGTCCAGGTCGTACTTCTTGATCACCCGGTTCAGGTGCACGTAGATGAAGTTCTGCCCGGGCGTCGTCCCCCAGTGTCCGAGCAGCATGTGCTTCACGTCCGCGAGCGCCAGCGATCGCTTCAGCAGCGGATTGTCGTACAGATAGATCTGGCCGACCGAGAGATAATTAGCGGCTCGCCAATAGGCGTCCATCCGCCGCGACAGTTCAGGCGTGAGTGTGCTGGGGCTCATGATCGGCGCTCGTCTCGTTTTGTGGAGTGTAGCCACTGATCGAGTTTCCTGCGCCGCACGAAGGGACTACGCCGATCAGGCAATGGTGGGTGGCGCGCGGCGGTCACATTCACAACGGCGGGTAGTCGGTCGTTGGTCATTGGTCGTTAGTTCTTGGCCGAGTACCAATGACCAATGACCAAGTACCGATTACTCGCCGTTGAGGAGCTATACTATATAGATATGCCACTTCCTCAGATCCACGCCACCACCATCCTCGCCGTGCGCAAGGACGGCCGCGTTGCCATCGGCGGCGACGGCCAGGTGACCGTCGGCGATACCGTGATGAAGGCGAATGCCGTGAAGGTTCGCACGTTGAAGGGCGGCAAAGTCCTCGCCGGTTTCGCGGGCACCGCCGCGGACGCGTTCACGCTCTTCGAGAAGTTCGAGGAGAAGCTCGAGCGCCACCCCGAGAACCTTCAGCGCGCCGCCGTCGAGCTCGCAAAGGACTGGCGTTCGGATCGCGTGCTTCGCCGCCTCGAGGCGCTGCTGGTCGTGGTCGACCACCACAGCGGTTTCATCCTCTCCGGTACCGGCGAAATCATCGAGCCGGATGACGGCCTCCTCGCGATCGGTTCCGGCGGCCCCTACGCGCTGGCCGCGGCGCGCGCCCTCTTGAAGGAGACCAAGCTCACCGCGCCGGAAATCGTTCGCAAAGGGCTCGAGATCGCCGGCGAGATCTGCATCTACACCAATGCGAACATCACGGTGATCGAGCCGGCGGGCTAGAGCTTCACCTTGTACCGCCCCAGATCCCCGTCCTTCCGCGTGTAGCCGGCGGGCACCTTCAGCTCCGCCTCCTCCACCCGCTGCGTCCCGATCTTCGTCACCTCGAGCACCGTCCTCGACTCGCGCCCGTTATCCTCGCGCTCAGTGATGATCGTCCGCAACGGCGTCCCGCGAACGAGCGAATGCCGCACACTGTCCGAGCGCGCCGCGAAATCCGGATCCGTCGACGGCAACACCGTCATGGCCGACGCGACGATCTCCGTCAGCGGATTCCGCGCGAGCTTCAACGTCGGATCGAAGAAATACTCCATCTCCACCGTCTGACGCACCGGTGTCGTGAAGCCCATCGCTCCGACGTCCATCGTCCAGTGCTCTGTCACCCGAACGTGCTGGGTGGCGCGCCCCGCGATCTTCTCGCCGGCGCCGAGCCGTTCGGTCTCGAAATTCGAATCGCGCAGCTTCATCGTGACCGCTTTCCCGGCCGCGCGAATGCCGAGCGACGCGATATGCGCGAAATCATCGGAGTTGAACGTGGTGTACGTCCGCGCGCGGCCTCCGCTTACCCGCACCGTGCCCGTGATCCCATCCATATCGTGATCGGCCCGGGCCCGGAAATCGTAGCTATACGCAGACGGCGGACGGCAGACGACAGCCCTGCGGCCCGACCCCGGTTAGTACGTCCTGCCGTGCCCGGGAGTTTCAGCCGGCATTAGCTTACACCCATGTCGTCCAACCGCACCGAACAGGCGCTCGCCCGCCTTGCCGATCTCACCCCGCGCAAGATCGTCGCCGAGCTCGACCGTTACATCGTGGGCCAGGACGAGGCCAAGAAGGCCATCGCTATCGCCCTGCGCAATCGCTGGCGCCGCCAGCGCACGCCCGAAGCCATCCGCGAAGAGATCGCGCCCAACAACATCATCCTCATCGGCCCCACCGGCGTCGGCAAGACCGAGATCGCCCGCCGCCTCGCGAAACTCGCGGGCGCGCCGTTCATCAAGGTCGAGGCGTCGAAGTTCACCGAGGTCGGCTACGTCGGCCGCGACGTCGAGTCGATGGTGCGCGACCTGGTCGAGAGTGCCATCGATATGGTCCGGCACGAGCGCGAGACCGAAGTCGACGATCTCGCGAACGATCGCGTCGACGAGCGCATCCTCGATCTCCTCCTGCCGCCGCCCACCGAAGCGCAGGTCGCGCAGGTCGGCGACGCCGAGCGCGTGTTCGTCGCGTCGAGCCAAGGAGGGGTCACGCAGGAAGCCGACGCCGCGCGCGACCGCCACAAGCGCACGCGCGAGAAACTCAAGCAGTTGATGGTCGACGGCCAGCTCGAGCAGCGCGAGGTCGAGATCGAAGTCACGCAGCAGTCGCCGCAGGTCCTGGACCTCATGAGCCAGCAGGGCGCCGGCGAGGGCATGGGCAACCTCGGCGAGATGCTCTCCGAACTCATGCCCAAGAAGAAGAAGAAGCGCACCCTCACCGTCGCCGACGCGCGCCGCATCCTTCTCGACGAAGAGTTCGAGAAGCTGATCAACTTCGACGACGTCGTGACCGACGCGCTCGAGCGCGTCGAAAAACTCGGTATCATCTTTCTCGACGAGATCGACAAGATCGCCGGCGCCCGCGGCGAGATCGGCGGCCCCGACGTCTCGCGCGAAGGCGTCCAGCGCGATCTCCTCCCGATCGTCGAAGGGAGCAACGTGCAGACGAAGTACGGCATGGTGAAGACCGATCACGTCCTGTTCGTCGCCGCCGGCGCGTTCCACGTGAGCAAGCCGAGCGACCTGATCCCCGAGTTGCAGGGACGCTTCCCGATCCGGGTGGAACTCAAGCCGCTGACCGAAGCCGATTTCGTGCGGATCATGACCGAGCCGGAGAATGCGCTCACCAAGCAGTACGCCGCCCTGATCGCGGCCGAGGGCGTCGACCTGCACATGACCGCCGACGCGATCGCGGAAGTCGCGCGCACCGCCGCGCAGGTGAACTCGCGAATGGAGAACATCGGCGCCCGCCGCCTTCATACGGTGATGACCACCCTGCTCGAAGACGTGATGTACGAACTCCCCGACCGCGGCACCGCCCCCGTCCACATCGACGCCAAAGTGGTACGAGATCGCCTCAAAGCGATCGCCGAGGACGAGGACCTGAGGAAGTACATTTTGTAGATAGAATTTCCCCAATCCCGCATTCCTCTTCTGCATCCTGCATTGACTCGAAAATCCCGCATCCCGCATCGACCTGACTAGATTTCGATAATGAGCCCATCGCACTCCCACCGCGATTTCCTGACCATCCCCGATTTCACCAAGGATGAGCTGATCGGCCTCTTCGCCCTCACCGACCGCATGAAACGCGGCGTGCACGTGCGCAGGCCGCTGGTGGGAAAGATCCTCGCCATGATCTTCCTCAAGTCGAGCACCAGAACGCGCGTCGCGTTCGAAGTCGGCACCAACCAGCTCGGCGGCCACGCGATCTTCCTCAGCGATCGCGACATCCAGATCGGCCGCGGCGAGCCCATCGCCGACACCGCGCGCGTCCTCTCGCGCATGGTCGACGGCATCATGATCCGCACGTACACCCACAGCGACGTCGACGAACTCGCGCTCCACGCCGACGTCCCGGTGATCAACGGCCTCACCGATCTTCAGCATCCGTGCCAGGTCCTCGCCGATATTGTCACGGTGCGGCAGCACCTCGGCACCCACGAGGGCAAGAAGATCGCGTGGATCGGCGACGGCAACAACATGGCGAACTCCTGGCTCGACGCCGCGTACCGGCTCGGCTTCGATCTCGCCCTCGCATGCCCCGAAGGCTACGACCCCGATCCAACGCTGCTCGCGCGAGCACAGAAGCACGCGAACGTCACGCTGCACCGCGACCCGCGCGAAGCCATCGCCGGCGCGCACGTCGTGAACACCGATGTGTGGGCCTCGATGGGACAGGAGGAGGAGCAGGCGGCCCGCGCGAAGGCTTTCGCCGGCTTCACGGTCGATGCGAAGCTGATGAGCGGTGCTTCACCGGACGCGATCTTCCTGCACTGCCTCCCCGCGCACCGCGGCGAGGAAGTCTCCGCCGACGTGATCGACGGCCGCCAGAGCGTGGTGTGGGACGAAGCCGAGAACCGCCTGCACATCCAGAAGGCGATTCTCGCGGTGGTGATGGGCGGAGAGCGTCTCGGCTGAACGTTTCCTCACCAAGAGAGCACCGATGCATCGTTCGGGTTATCTCTTCGTTCTTGCCGCCGCAGCTGCTGTCGCGACTCCATCGTTCGCCCGCGCGCAGGTACGAAAGCTTCAGGTCATTTCGAGCGATAGCCAGCCGATCGTCTACGCGTTCGTCACACTGGATGGCGGCAACGGGCAGATCACCGACGACAAGGGCGAAATCGGTCTTGGTGCCGGCAAGGCCAGGACGCTCACCGTCAACGTTCGGCGCATCGGCTATCAGCAGTGGTTCGGCAAGCTCGAACTTCCCGATACGGCGGCGGTACTTAGCGTCACTCTTCCGCGCATTGCGCAGACACTCGGAGAGGTCCGCGTCTCCGGATACAGCAGCGCCGCGACACTGTCGCTTCCCATGAAAGGTTTTTACGACCGCTGGCAGATGCGCCAGAAGGGGTTGCTGAGCGCGACCTTCATTGGTCCCGAGGAGATCGAGTTCCGGCACCCGGACAAGATCACCAACATGCTGCGCGGATTGAATGGCGTCGCGTTCAGGAAATCGGTCGAGAACGAGCAGGTGGCGTTCGGACTCGGCAATCAATGCAAGATGGCGATCCTCGTCGACGGAATTCAGCAGTGTCCAAGGGGCGGATGCGGGGGTGGAAACAACGCGCAGAGCATATCTCGCGTACCAGGGCCGCCGCTGAGCGACGGTAACGCGGTGCTCATCGATCGCTATCTTGACGCCAACGACGTGACGGCCATCGAAGTGTACGCGCGCGGCGGGAACATGCCGATCAGCCTTCAGGTGGCGGATCCCGGCTGCGGCGTGATAGCCTTCTGGACCGGCAGCCGGAAACCCTAGTGTTCGCCGACAAAGTCCCGTGACCATCGCCGAACTCGGCGAGTTCGACTCGGAGACCTACACGGAGAAACTCGAGGAGTGGGGCAGGGCGACACTCGCGGCGTGGATGGCCGCGCCGTAAAGCAAAGTAAAACGCCCTCGCGCGCGGACTATGCCGACTTCAGCGCCGCCTTTCGCGCCGCCGTCTCTTTTTCCAGCCGTCCGCACATCAGCTCGCAGAGCCTGAGCACCTCGCGGTCCGCCAGCCGGTAGTACGCGAACAGCCCCCGCTTGCGCCGCGTGACGAACCCCAGCGCGAGCAGCTGCTGCAGGTGCCTCGAGAGGTTCGCCTGCGCGATCGCCGTCGAGCCCACGAGCTCGCTCACCGTGTGTTCGCCGTCGGCGAGCGCGTGGAGGATCTGCAGCCGCACCGGCTCTCCGAACGCCTTGAACCGTGCCGCGACCAGTTCGAACAATGCGGGCGTCATGCGGGACTGGCGCATCCGGGAGGCTCCCAAAGCGGGACAGGATCGTGAGGGAAACGCTGACTGACTATATGAGTATATCTGAATATACTCGTATATGCAATACCGCTGGACCATGCCGGCTTCAACAGGAGTCCTCCATGCCCACCAATGAAGGCACGGCCGACCGCGCGCTGCGCGTCGTTCTCGGCATCGCCATACTCTCGCTCGCATTCGTCGGGCCGCGCACGCCGTGGGGATACCTCGGATTCGTGCCGCTCCTCACCGGTGTGTTCGGCTTCTGCCCGCTCTACACCGTCTTCGGATTCTCCACGTGCCCCGTAAAGAACAAGTAGCCGCCCGCGGCGCGCACGGTTCGCGCTCGTATCGCGGCCGGCCGGTCGACGTCGTGATCGACGTGCGATCCAAGCTCGAGTACTGGCTCGGCCATCTCGACGGCGCGACCTGCATTCCGCTCAACGACATGGTCGTCCGTGTCGCCGAGCGCACCGACGTCGACCCCGACTCGCGGATCATGGTGTACTGCGCGAGCGGAGCCCGTTCGGCGGCCGCCACGACGCAGTTGCGCGCGATGGGTTACCGGCACGTCACCGACGCCGGAGCCATGTCGGAGGCGCTCCACGAGTACAAGCCGTAGCGCGGCGAGCCCGGCACCCCTTGGCAATGAGATCGCATTCATGGAAATGATCATCGAGTTTCCCGGCGGATCGCGCGTCGACGCGCACTTCGGGCCGTTCACCGTAGCGACCGACCAGTTGCCCGACCTGAGCGCGCCGACGCCGTTCGCGCTTTTTCTGGCGTCGATCGGCACCTGCGCGGGCGTGTACGTGCACGAGTTCTGCGTTCGGCGCGGGATATCGACGGAAGGACTGCGCATCGTCGAGCACACGCACTCGGGTGCCGACGGGATGGTCGAGCGCATCGGTCTCGAGATTCAGCTGCCCGCTGATTTTCCGGAGAAGTATCGTGACTCGGTGATGCGCGCCGCCGGGCTGTGCACGGTGAAGAAGCACCTCGAGCGGCCGCCCGCAATCGAGGTCACCACGAGGGCCGTGGTGGCCGAGCTCGCGAAGACGCTTTAGCAACCGCACCTCCGACGGCGCGCTCTCGATGGCCTGATTATGTAGCGTCGCTTGCTGCTGGCTGCACGCCATGGGATGTTCCGGATCTCATGGCCCTCATTCGCCGCCTCCTCCCCGGACTGTTGCTCGCGACGCTGCCCGGCGCACTCGCCGCGCAAGCCGCGCATGGCTCGGGATACACGATGGTCTTGACCATCGACTCGGGCAGTCGCTTCTACTCAACCTCGAACTCATCCACACCGATTACGCCACGGTCTTCTTTGGTCGCGAGTTTGGCGGTTCATCTGCCACGGATGACAGCCGCTGAGGCTGACCGGGAACCTGTGACTGATTGATGCCATTGCTGAACTGCTCTGATCTTCGTCTGGAAACCGCGACGAAGCCGCGAAGAAAAAGCACTCCCACCACCGCGACCAGGACTACGACGACGAAGATGATTTCCATGGTTCTGGCTCCTGTATGTTGTCACGGACGAGCGTCGAGATCCTCTCCGACCGATCGGGGGCGACTGCACACGGCGGCCTCAGTGCGAGGGCGCGAATCACGTTTAATCTCTATGGTTCGTGTCGAGCCGCACCGCATGCATCTGTCGTCGTGAAAAGAGGGACCGTTGGGGCAGGAAACACAAACACATCCGACGTTCCGGCATTTGAGGCAAATTTTTATTTCCGCTCCGCACTTGAAGCCGTCGGCCCCAACCGCCTGACACCGTTTCGTCTCCATGACCTCTGTTCCGCTGATGGGGATGTTCCGGCGCGTGAACGAGATTCGGCTGAGCTCTCTCTGCGGCTACTCCAGCGGCGAGCAGACACACAGCTCGTCAATGCTGTGAACATACGGGCGAATGCGGCCGGCGTTAGTGGCCGAAAAGCGTCGGCTGCTGGATGTCTCAACGAGTACTGGTTTCGCACGATTCGCCCATACAAACGATGAGACTCCGTCTGATTTTCTTCGCCGTGCTGACAGCGACTTCCCTCGCGAGCCTCACGGTGCGTGCGCAGGATGCTGCGGCCGCGCAACCAGCGCATCGCGCCGTTGGTCCTGACCTCGGTTGCCGGCGCTCAGTCACGCGGAATATGCGTAGAGCCCATCCGACAGTCGGCTGGGCTCTACGAAGAATCGTCACGCGGTTCTCTCCCGCATCAACGACGATGGAGGAGAGCGACTCATCGTATCTAGCTCTTAAGGGGTACGCATCTTTTGACCCGTTCGAACGATAGGATCGTCCGGCGCGAACCGTAACTATCCAGCAGCAGGAATTCTCCTGCTCGGTTCAAGGTTCAGAAATGTTCAAACACAAGGTTGCAACGCGTGGTATACTGGCGCGCTCTCGGTCCGGGATAGCCGCCGGCGTCGTCGTCACGCTGGCGATACTCGCCGCCGCGTGCACGGATTCCGTGTCGCCGATCACTGCTCCATCCCGCCAGCTGTTGGCGAGCAGCAACAAGTCGATCGCCGCGCTGAACTTCACGGTGCTCGCGAACGCGGCGGTGACCTGCACGGACGGTACGATCATCGGCGATGTGGGCACGTTCCTTGCTCCTCCGAACGGGTCGTTCACGCCGACCAGCTGCCCGGTGACCGGGACGGTTCATCTGGGCGATGCATCGGCTATCGCGGCGTACAACGGCTTCCTCGCCCAGTATGCGGCGCTCGCGCCGGCGCCGGATAACGGCTGCACGGTGGAATCGGGAACCCTCGCCGGCGTGACGCTGCCGCCGGGGACCTATTGCTTCCCGGCCGCGGCCGCGCTGGAGGGAACGCTGACGCTCAAGGGGCCCACGAACGGGACATGGCTCTTCACGATCGGGACCGCCGGGCTGGGCGGAACCGGCGCGCTGACGGGCACGAACTTTTCGGTCGTGATGGCCGGCGGCGGTCAGCCGTGCAACGTGACGTGGTGGGTGTCGCAGGCCGCGACGATGACGACCTCGGGCTTCCAGGGGAACATCCTGGCCGGCGCGGCGATCACGATTACCGGTGGACCGATCAACGGCAACCTGTGGGCGGGCGCCAGCGGGGCTGGCGACGTGACGACCACCGGTTCGGTAGTCACCGGCTGCGCGGGTAGCACGGGCAACGGGAATGGCAACGGGAAGAGCAAGAGCGCGTGCAACCAGGGCGTGGGCAACGGCCCCGAGTTCTGCGATCCAGGCAACTCGAACAACCACAACGGCTCAAACGACGAGAACGGCGGGATCCCCGGAAAGCCGGGCCGCCGGCCGTAGGCACGACGCTTTCCGCAATCGTGCGGCGCAGGGGCGCTGGTTGGCCCCTCCGCCCACGTTTGGCAGCAGTGGTTTATGTGGGTTGGGCAGGAGGCCACCCGAAAAGGCGTGCCATCCCGCGCTCGTCGGCACGCACTCGCCGGTGGATTCCGTCAAGGCGCGCTACATGACCCGCAACTTCAGCGACTTCTACGGTTTCCTGCTGGCCAGGCTGAAGGACTCGCTCGCGCTCACGAACGACCAGATGCGGCAGATGGAAGAGGAGCGCCAGCTGCTGCGGCACAAGGCCGACTCGATCTACACTGGGCTCGCGACGTATCTCGTGAATCTCTCCGACGGATACGATCGCAAGGAAGCCATCAAGCGCATTACCGACGCCGGCGATTCCGTCTGGACCGAGATCAACGCGGAAGGGCCGTTTCTCAAGAAGCTGCTCACTCCGGGGCAGATGAGGCTGCTGCCGGTGCCGATCTTCAACATGATCACTGCGCCGAACATACATAGTCGATTCTTCTTCGGATTCTGATGCCGTTTCTGAACCGTCCCGTTCACCGACGCATCGTTGGTCGTCACGGCTTCCCCGCCGCCAGCCCGATTGCGCGCGACAGTTGCGCGTCCACGTTGTGGTTGTTGATCTCGTCGATGGAATTCTCCACGGTCACGTCGGGTGGAAGGCCGATTTCCTCGAACCAGTGTCCGTCGAGTGTCAACTCGAGCGATTCGGGGAACTGATAGCTCCAGCCGTTCTGCAATTCGCGCGCGAACGGGTTCCCCGTCTCGCCGGCCGTCGTGTCGCCCACGACCGTCGTGTTCCCGAGCGCGCGCAAGGACAGCACGAACAGCTCCGCCGCGCTGATGGTGTTGCGGCTCGTGAGCAGATAGACCTTCCCCGCAAAGCGGCGCGAACCGGCTGGTACGACCTGCTGCGCGATCGGCGCCGCGAAATCGGTGTGCGCGGGTCCATTGCGATAGCGAACGTACGCCACCGTGGTCGTGCGGTCGGCGAATCGCCCGGCCGCTCCGGTTGCGTTTTCCAGGAAGCCGCCCTTGTTGTTCCGCACATCGATGATGATCGAGCTCACGCCGCCGAGAAGCGTGAGGGCGCTGTCCACGCTCGACAGCCAGCCGCTTCCCTCGAACGTCGAAAATGCGAGGTAGCCGACGGTCGGCGAGACGACACCGTACGAAATGCCGCCGGGCAAGCCGCCGACATACCGCACGTACTTTCCAAACGGGAGCGTCGGCGCGAAATAGTCTCCGTGCGACGTCGTGCCCGCCGGGCTCCCCCTCCACAGCACGTGATCGTCCTGCAGCTCGCTCAGCATGCCCGCGATGACCGCGGAAACGCCCTCGGGATCCTGCGCCAGCGCGAGCGGCCGAAAGACGGTGCGGAGCGAATCCCAGTTGACCTGCTTCACCACGAAGAGCGAATAGTGCAGGTCGAAGTCGTTCCACACTTGATCGAAGAGCGCCGCGGCGCTCACGGGCGGGTCCGGTCCGACGATCGCGTTGCATGCCGCGCAGAGCGAGAAGGCCGCGCAGAGCGAAAGGACCGCGGCCGGCGCGACGCGTCGCCTCACGGCACGGCTCCGAAGCGCCGGACGACGCCCACCGAAAAGGATTGCGAGACGTGGCGCACCGGCTGGAGCTCGTCGAGTTCGAAAATGCCGAGGCGATACGACGCCGTGATGCCGATGCGGCTCTCGGGCCTGAACGCGTACGAGAGTTCACCGTTCGCCTGGCGGAACTGAGAGAGCGGCGCGAAGTGAACGTGCATCAACTGCGGAGCGAACCGGACGTCGGCGTACGGATGGTCCACCCACGCGAGCAGCGGCACCGCGAGCGAAGCCGCGACTTGTCCCGCGCCCACGCGATGCGTCCACCGCGCGGTCGGGCCCAGCGTCGCGACGCCGAAGTCGAAGCTCTGTTGCGCGATATCCTGGCCGGCGTAGAGGTGGCGCGCGAGCGTGATGGTCGATCCGAACTCGACGCCGAGCGCGAACTCGGCTCGGCGCGCGGAGCCGCCCCGCAGCTGCCAATCCATGCCGGCCTCGAGCGCATAGAGATCGAATGCTTCCTCGAGTGGAATGTCCGCCTGCGGCACCGATCCGGCGGGCGTCAGCGTGGATCTGCCGGCGGTGAGGAACAGATGGACGCGACTACCGTCGCGGACGCGGTCGTAGTCTATCCGCGCGCCGGTCCCGTTTCCCACGTAGGCCAGCGGCGAGTCGGCAGCGTCGCGGCGCGTGTCCTGTACCATGCCCAGCGAGACTGTGAGCGACTGTCGCGGCGGCTCGCCGCCGGCTTGTGCGTGCGCGGGATGCCATGCACACGACGCAATCGCCGCGACCACCAGCACGGCTCGAAGTTTCCCGCTACCGCAGTGACCGGCGAACGCGTGCTCCTTCGAGGAAGCACGCGCTTGGAAACCATGTTGATGAATTCTACCCTCGTAGTGTCGGTGTCGGCGGCGCCCCTGTTACCGTAGGCGCCTTGAATGTGCACGTTTGTCGCTTCACGTTTTCATACCCATTCAGCGCCCAGAGCGTCACAATTCGTGGAACTCCTGAACCGCATCGCCCCGGACTTCACTCTGGAATCTGATTCTTCAGAGGAAATCACCCTCTCGAGCCTCAGAGGGAAAACCGTCGTCCTCTACTTCTACCCCAAGGACGACACCCCCGGCTGCACCCAGGAAGCCTGCGAGTTCCGCGATCTCTTCCCGCGCTTCAAACGCGGCAAAGCCGTCATCCTCGGCGTCTCGCCCGACTCGCCGCGCAAGCACGCGAACTTCAAGAAGAAATACGATCTCCCATTCACCCTGCTGTCTGATAAAGACCACAAGGTCGCCGAGCAGTACGGTATCTGGGTCGAGAAAACGTTCTGGGGCCGGAAATACATGGGCGTCGAACGCACCACGTACATCATCGGCCCCGACGGCAAGATCAGGAAAATCTTTGCGAAGGTGAACCTCGCGGGACACGCCGCCGAGGTGCAGGCCGCGCTCAAGTAATCGCGAGCGGCGAATCGGGGAACACCACCGCGCGCTTGCGATGATCGCCGCGCATAGCGGCATCGAGATGCAGCAGCATCGCACCCACTCCCGGGCGCATCTCCGCCGGGAGCGCCAGCACCGAGGCCGCGATCTGCTGCTCCACGGTGGGCAGCGGCGAAGCTGGCGGCGCCTGGGCGCGCGTCACGCCTGATACTCCAACCGAAAGCGCGATCGCCATCGAGACCGTCTTCACGACTGAATGAGATGTCCCGTTCATCTCCGGTTTCCTCGCGTGTGAATTGTTTCCGTTTGGCGGCCGCACGAGATCCACCAGCCACCGCGCCGCCTTCCCGAGCGCATACCCCGCAACAGTCGCCACTTCAGCCACGCTCGGAGTAGCCGGCTCGCCAAGCGATCGCAGGATCCTCGACCGCATCCGCAGGATCACCGGGCTCGCCACCGGCACCGCCTGAAAATATGGATCGTATCGCGTCCCCACGCCTTCGATCAGCGCCGCCGTGCGCCCGAAGTACACGAGATGCTGCGGCAGCACGATCG
>Ga0209014_10000226_pt1 | contig 31490 bp, 29 predicted proteins | sample BarGraNGADG00212_FD_184491 | JGI IMG/M metagenome (GOLD analysis project Ga0209014, IMG submission 184491) | Arctic peat soil microbial communities from Barrow, Alaska - Barrow Graham LP Ref core NGADG0002-212 (SPAdes) (version 2) | ecosystem: Environmental > Terrestrial > Soil > Wetlands >...
GTCAACGGCACCGCGCCGCGGAAATAGTCGGCGTGGGTGGTGCCGAGGCACGGGATCTCGTGCAGCGACTGCGCCCACGCGGTGGCATAGTGAGAATGCGTGTGCACCACGCCGCCGATTTCCTTGAACGCGCGATATAGCTCTATGTGCGTCGCGAGATCCGAAGAGGGACGCAGCGTACCCTCGACGACCTTCCCGTCGAGATCGGTGATCACCATGTCGGCGGCCGTCATCGTCTCGTACGGCACGCCGCTCGGCTTGATCACCACGCGGCCGGTCGCGCGGTCGATCGCGCTGGCGTTTCCAAACGTGTGTTTCGCGAGGCCGCGTCGCGACAGCTCGACGTTGGCCTTCAAGACTTCCGCGCGAAGAGAATCGAGCATCAGATCCCCGCGCGCTCGCGCGCCTTCTTGATCACGGCAGCCATCGTCTCGCGCTGCTTGTCGAATGTGTCGTCGACGAGTTGCAGCGTGGGGATCGACGTCGCGTTCAGCTGAAGCGTCTCGGTGTTGAAGCGCCCGAATCCCGCCTCGTGAACGCCCGAGCTGCCGCGGCCCGGCGCGGGCGTGCTCAGGTGCGAGAAGAACTTCGCGTGCCGCTGGATGTAGTCCTTCGCGTATTTCGCGCCGCCGCCTGAGTGGTAGAGCGGAATGAACTCGAGCATCGCGTCGTAGTGCATCTCGCCGCACGCGAGCACCTGCGGGTGCTTCGCGCGCAGCTCGTTCACCATCGTCCGCATCCCCGCGTGCATGTCGGCCTTCGTATCGTTGATCCAACCGCCGGCAATATCCAGGAAGTACGCGTCCACGCCGTACTTGGTGATCATCTCGTCGATGCGTCCCTGGAGATGATTACGCCATGACGGCACGCCGAGGTTCATGTAGCCGAGCCACCCTTCCTGGTGTCGGTCGTTGTCCCAGTCGACCCAGTTGAGGTCGACTTCGTCGCCGTCGACTTTGTGCGTGACCGCGTCGGCGATGCGCGCCCAGCCGGGCTGTTTCTTGTTGGCCGTGTTCATGCCGAACATCGGCATCATGCGGAAGCCCATCTTCTGCCCTTCGGTCACGAGCGCGCGGAACGCGCCGTCGCCGCCCATGCGATCGTTCACCGTGTAGTTCGGATAGTCCCAGTAGTAGCGGCCGTCCCACGAGGAGAGGAACGCGAGCACGCGTTTGCCCGGGATCTGCGTGTTCACCCAGCGCAGGATCTCGAGCTGCCTCGCGTAGTCGTTGAAGATGTAGCCCGTGTAGTGCTGGCCGTGGAGCGTGAGGACGAGCGCGGTGTCGTGGAGCCACGCGGGAACATCGGGTCGCGTCGCGTAGTCGGGGAAGTGATACGCGGTGCGGATGTGCTCGTAGTGCGCGGCGTACGCGGCTTCGGGAGTCTTGGTGTGCGAAATCTTCCACGTCGGCACGCGCAGCGTCTTCAGGTCGAGCCAACCCTCGGCTTCGTGTATCAGCTCGACCTTGTATCCGTTCTCGCCGGGCTGAAGGTAGATGCGCTTGGTGCGAACCTTGTCGTCGAGCGAAGACAGCGTCGTGTACGCGTCGTCGGCGCTCTGGATGACCGCGACGGGAGTCGTGAGCCCGCCGGCGTTGAAGAGATCGCCGCCGCCGAACGGGTAGCCGAGGAGAATCTCGTTGTCGCGCACGTCGGCAAAGTCGCCTCCGGAGCTGGAGAGCTTTCCGCGCGGCACGCCGCGAACGATCGTCGTGACCGTCTTGACCGGCTGGTCCATGGTCGCCGTGACGTCGATCTCCACGCCGTCGGCAGTCTTGCGCAGCTGCGCGACGAGCGTGCCGTCATGCTTCTCCTGGCCGCCGGCCCAGGTGAACCCCTTGCAGGTGATCCGCATCCCGTTCGGAGTCGCGTTCGCCTCCATGCCGTGCGGGTCCATCGCGTAGGCGTTGTCGCGACCGAAGATGATGAAGCCGAAGCGAAGATTGTCGAACGCCACCGACGGCTCGGGGAAATCGAAACTGAACTTGTTGAAGGCGCGGCCGCGCGGCGGGACGAACACCTCGCTGGTGGACGTGAGAGGGAGAATGTCCGCGCGAGCCGCATCCGTAGCAGGCGCGGCAGCTTCAGCGGTCCCGGCGGCGGCGGAGTTCGTCGCGAGCACCGATCCGGCGCCCGCGGCGCCGACGATCTTCATCCAATCGCGTCGGGAAAGTTCGTCGGTCATCGATCGTGATTCCGGGAAATGGACGTGTGTCTCGGGGCTAGGCGGTGCGAGTCTCCCGGCAATACCTTATAGCGTCACCTTCACCGAGGCCACCCGCATGCCCGCTGACGACGCGAAACCGAGTCGCCGCCGTTTCATCGCCAACGTCGCCGGGAGCACCGCCGCCCTCGCCGCAGCGGGGCTCGGCGCCACCGAGCTGCTCGCGCAGGGAACGCCCGCGACGCCGCCCCAGGGCGGGTGGGACATGTCGTGGGTCGATCGCGTGCAGCGCGCGAGGCACCGCCAGGTATTCGACGCGCCCTGGATGGCGGAAGGGATGGCGCTGACCAACGCGATGGTCTGGCTGAACGGGTACAGCGAGGTGTACAAGACGACCGACGCGGACATGGCCGTGGTGCTCGTGTTCCGTCACAAGGGGCTGCCGGTGGTGCTCAACGACGACATGTGGGCGCGACTCAAGCTCGGTGACGACGACAAGCTCAAGGATCCCACCACGGGCGAGCCCACCAGGCGAAACCCGTTCGTGAATCTGAAGACCGGCGACAAGAAGCTGATGACCTTTCCGGACGGCGGCCTCGACTCGCTGATCGCACGCGGCGCGATCGTGCTCTGCTGCAATCTCGCCCTGATGCGACACGCGGGAGCACTCGCAACGGCCGAGGGCATTCCGACGGAAAAGGCGCAGCAGGCGATGATCGATTCCGTGTTGCCGGGGGTCATCCGCATGCCTTCCGGCGTGTTCGCGACGTCGCGCGCGGAAGAGGCGGGGTGCCTCTTCATGCGCTCGAGCTGAATCGAAACCGGAAGCCGGAAGCCGGAAGCCGGAAGACCGAAAACCGAAGACCGATGAAGAATTATGACCGCGCGTATTTCGATCGCTGGTACCGCGATCCGAGGGTGCGCGTGGCGACGGCTGCGGCGGTCGCGCGAAAGGTTCATCTCGTGGTGTCGATCGCAGAGGCGCTGTTGCTGCGTCGCGTGCGATCCGTGCTCGACGTCGGCTGCGGCGAGGCCACGTGGCGGGCACCGCTCAAGAAGCTGCGGCCGGGCATTCGCTACGTCGGCGTGGACTCGAGCGAGTACGTGATCGCGCGGTTCGGGAAGCGGCGCGGAATCCGGCTCGGAACGTTCGGTGCGCTCGGCCGGATAGAACGGTCGTTGCGAGGGCCGTTCGACGTGATCGTGTGCTGCGACGTGTTGCAGTACGTGCCGGCGCTCGAGCTGAATACCGGATTGCGCTCGGTAGCGAAGTTGCTCGGCGGAGTCGCGTACCTCGAGGCGTACACGAGCGGAGACGCGATCGAGGGGGACAAACGCGCATGGCATCATCGGTCCGCAGCCGAGTATCGGCACGCGTTCGGCGGGGCGGGGCTCGCTTCAGTGGGGATGCACTGCTGGGTGGGTGACGCGCTGCGTGAATCGACCGCTGAGTTGGAGCGCGGACAGCAGAGTTGAGTGGCGAGATGAATGCGCGATGCGGGAGAAGGGGGGAGTGGTGAGATTCGACCCGATGCGGAATGCGGAAGAGGAATCCGGATCGCGGGGTGACTTGACATAAGTGCAGGGAGGGATGTTCTTTCATCCGGATATACGGATGAAACACAACCCCATCTTCGATCGCCTCACCGCCCTCGCCGATCCCATTCGCGCGAGGCTTTTGCTTGTGCTGGAGCGCCACGAGCTCACGGTGAGCGAACTGCGATCGGCCCTGCAGCTGCCGCAATCCACCGTGAGCCGTCACCTGCGCGCGCTCGCGGATGCCGGCTGGGTCGCGTCGCGCGAAGACGGCACCAGCAATCGCTACCGCATGGTCGCGCGCGAGCTCGACGCCAGCGCCCGCCGTCTCTGGCAATCCGTCCGCGAGGAAGTCGGCGCGATGGCGACCGCGGCGCGCGACGCCGAGCGCGTGCGCAGTGTGATGGCCGCGCGATACTCCACTTCGCAGCAGTTCTTCGCCTCCAGTGCGGCGCAGTGGGACAAGCTCCGCGCCGAGCTCTTCGGCTCGCGCACCGAACTCTTCGCACTCCTCGGCCTGCTCGACCCGCGCTGGACCGTCGGCGACCTCGGCTGCGGAACCGGCCAGCTCGCGGAAGCGATGGCGCCGTTCGTGAAGCGGGTGGTCGCCGTCGATGAGTCGCCGGCGATGTTGCGTGCCTCTCGCGCCCGCCTTGCCTCCCGACCGAACGTCGAAGTGCGCGAGGGAACGCTCGAATCGCTTCCGATCGAATCCGGCGAACTCGACGTGGCGATACTCTCGCTGGTGCTGCACTACGTCACCGAGCCGGCGCTCGCGCTCGCCGGCATCCATCGCGCGCTCAGGAAGGACGCACGCGTGCTGATCGTGGACATGATGCCGCACGACCGCGCCGAATACCGGCAGACGATGGGTCACGTCTGGCTCGGCTTCGGTGAAGAACAGCTTACGCGCTGGAGCGAGGAAGCCGGCTTCGAATCTTGCCGCTTCGCGCCGCTGCCCGCGCCCGCACACTCGAAGGGACCGACGCTCTTTTCCGCCGTGCTGCACAAACAGTAGTCCAACACCAACCACCGACAACCGTCCGATGGCCACACTCGCCGCCGCACCACATCCGTTCGACGCTGCCCGCACCGCCGGACGCGAATCATTCAAGGTGAAGGATCTCTCGCTCGCCGAATTCGGCAGGAAGGAGATTCGCCTCGCCGAATACGAGATGCCGGGCCTCATGGCCCTGCGCGCCGAGTACAAGGGGAAGAAACCCCTCGCCGGCGCGAAGATCATGGGCTCGCTGCACATGACGGTGCAGACCGCGGTGCTCATCGAGACGCTCGTCGAACTCGGCGCCGACGTGCGCTGGGTGAGCTGCAACATCTTCTCGACGCAGGACCACGCGGCCGCTGCGGTGGCGGTCGGCAAGGCCGGAACCGTGGCGCATCCACGCGGCACGCCGGTGTTCGCGTGGAAGGGCGAGTCGCTCGAGGAATACTGGTGGTGCACCGACCAGGCGCTGATGTGGCCCGACGGCACCGGCCCGAATCTCCTGCTCGATGATGGCGGCGACGCGACGCTGCTCGTGCATCGCGGCGTCGAATTCGAAAAAGCGAAACGCGTTCCCGCGCACAATCCGGTGAGCGACAGCGAGGAGTACGGCGTGATCCTCGATCTGCTGCGCACGGAACTCGCGGCGCACCCGCAACGGTGGACGACTGTCGCCGCCGGCCTCCGGGGAGTGTCCGAGGAGACCACGACGGGTGTGCACCGCCTCTACGAGATGATGCAGGCGGGCACGCTGCTGTTCCCCGCGATCAACGTGAACGACTCGGTCACGAAATCGAAGTTCGACAATTTGTATGGCTGCCGGCACTCGCTCACCGACGGAATCCTCCGCGCGAGCGACGTGATGCTCGCCGGCAAGGTCGCGGTGGTGATGGGCTACGGAGACGTGGGGAAGGGATGTGCGCAGGCGTTCGAGGGACAGGGCGCACGCGTGATCATCACGGAGATCGATCCGATTTGCGCGCTGCAGGCCGCGATGGAGGGGTATCAGGTCACGACGCTCGAGAGCGTCGTCACGACGGCCGACATCTTCATCACCGCGACGGGAAACAAGGGGATCATCAACGTCGCAGACATGGCGCGGATGAAGGACAAGGCGATCGTCGGCAACATCGGGCATTTCGACAACGAAATCGACATGGCCGGCCTGAAGTCCTATCCCGGAATCGAGCGCATCAACATCAAGCCGCAGTACGACGAGTGGGTCTTTCCCGACGGGCACAGTGTGCTAATTCTCGCCGAGGGGCGCCTGCTCAACCTCGGCTGCGCGACGGGACACCCGAGCTTCGTGATGTCGGCATCATTCACGAACCAGGTGATGGCGCAGATCGAGCTGCACACGAACAACGCGTCGTACGAGAAGAAAGTGTACACGCTGCCGAAGCGGCTCGACGAGAAGGTCGCGCGGCTGCACTTGGATAAGCTTGGGGTCAAGCTGACGAAGCTTTCCGCCGATCAGGCGGCGTACATCGGGGTGCCGTTGGACGGGCCGTACAAATCCGAGCACTATCGGTACTAACTGCGCGATTCGCGCGGCTCCGACATCAACAGCGGACGGTTGGGACCACGCGAGTAATCGGTATTTGGTCGTTTCGTCTACGGCCGCAGCCATACCACCGCGTAAAACACTCCCGCCGTGAACGATCCCGGCGTCTGAACCCGCCGGCACCCGGCCGACCGCAGGTATCGCTGCGCCGAGCCCGACATCTCCGTACCGGGCGGATAGAGCTCGACGAATTCGACTTCTTCAGTCCTGAAGGTGCCGAGTGACGATGGCCCCACCGTGTTCCTGCCGTTGAGCAGGACGCAGATGTTTATGCCGGCCGCGTTGAGATCCGATGTTTCGATCGCGCCCGACTTGGTTCGCACGACGGCCTGATCGAGCGGGTACTCGTCGAAGGGCGCGAGCTCTTCGCGAGGAATGACGATCGCGCGTACGCCCTTCATGGCAAGGCGCTGTTGCGTCTCCCTCCACACGAACGTGCTCGCGTTGCCGAATCCACTCGCGTCGTCGAGACGCGAACCCGTGAGCTTGTCGTCGATCGGCTCGAGGTGAATCACGAGTCCGCGCCAGTCCTCGAGCCGGATGCTCGTGGTCAGCGGCGAGAATCCGAGCTTGCGCGCCCGCACGAGCACGGATCCGTTCCGCACCGAGGTGAAAGTGAACCAGCCGCTCGAGTCGGTGGTCACGGTCGTGATCGGGCCGGCCAGCATCTCGACCGTCGCGCCGGGAATGGGCAGATCCTTATGGTCCACGACGACGCCGGCGAGGACATTCAGCGACGCGACGACTCGCACCGTGTCGAGGTTCCGTGGAGTGGGGAGCATCGACACCTCCACCGGATCGGCCGTCGGAACGCGCACCTCGCTCTTCGCCGGGAGATAGCCCAGCAGGCGGAACAGGAGAAGCTGGGGGCCTTTGGGAGCGTTGACGAAGGCGAAGGTCCCGTCGCGGCCCGAGCGCGTGACGAAGCTCGAGCCCTCGACGCGGACTTCGACACCCTCGATGGGATTGCCCGAGACGGATTTAACCTTGCCGCGGAGGTTCGGGGCGTCCTGCGCGCCGGCGGCGGCCAGCGCGAACACTGAGGCGCAGGCCAAGGCGAGGAATCTGGTAGGCTTCATCATGGAAAATTATACCCCCGAGACGGACAATTGGACTGAGCGCTGTCAGGTGACCGCTGTCAGCCGATAGCCGTCAGGCCACGACCGGGGCGACCGAGGGTGCTATCGCATCGCGCGGCGAAATGCGAGAATCAGTGATGCGACCAACTCACATTGTCCTGCTCATCGCCGCGCTCGGCGCATCGGTATCGGCCCACGCGCAGTCGAAAACGCTTTCACCCGATGCCGCACTCGTTCACGCAAGAGAGCTGCTGTCCACCACGCCTCTGGTCGACGGCCACAACGACTTGCCTTGGACGATCCGCGAGAACACGGCGGCGCCCCGCGACGTCGATGCCTACGACCTGCGAAAGCACACGCCGCACCAGACCGACATCGCACGCATGCGCTCGGGCAAGCTCGGCGGACAGTTCTGGTCCGTGTACATCCCGGGCGAAATTCGCGACTCGGGGTATGCGCGCGTGCAACTCGAGCAGATCGACATCGCGCGGCGAATGATCGCGAAGTATCCCGAGGCGCTGGTCGCCGCGTCCACGGCCGCCGATGTGCGCGCGGCGTTCGCCGCGGGAAAGGTCGGGTCGCTGCTCGGACTGGAAGGCGGGCACGCGATCGAGAACTCGCTTGGTGCGCTGCGCGACTACTACGCGCTCGGCGCGCGGTACATGACCCTCACGCACAACGTGACGCTCGACTGGGCCGACGCCGCGCTCGACAACGCGAAGCACCGCGGGCTCACGAACTTCGGACGCGAAGTGATCCGCGAGATGAACCGGCTCGGGATGCTGGTGGATCTCGCGCACGTTTCGCCGGGGGTCATGAGCAACGCACTCGACGTGACCGAGGCGCCGGTGATCTTTTCGCATTCAGCGGCGCGCGCGCTCGTCGACCATCCGCGCAACGTGCCCGACTCGATCCTGCGCCGGATGCCGAAGAACGGCGGTGTGGTGATGGTGCCGTTCGTCCCCAGCTTCGTCTCGCCGAAGGTGCGCGCGCACTCCCTCGCGCGCGAACAAGTCGCGCGCGATGCGAAGAGTGCGGGCCGCGATTCCACGGCCATCGCGCGCGAGCTGAAGGTCTGGGATGCGGCGCACCCCGCGCCCAAGGCGACGCTCAAGGACGTCGCCGACCAGATCGACTACGTGAAGCGGATCGCCGGCGCCGATCACGTCGGGATCGGCAGCGATTTCGACGGAGTGGACGACGATCTTCCGGTGGGACTCGAGGATCAGTCGAAGTATCCGATGCTCTTCGCGGAGCTCATCACGCGGGGATGGAGCGACGCCGACCTGAAGAAGCTTGCGGGCGAGAACGTGCTGCGCGTGCTCGCGACGGCGGAACGGGTGGCCAAACGCCTCCAGAAATCGCGGCCGCCGTCCACCAGGACCATTCAGGAGATGGACGGCAGGCCGAAGATGTAGGGGCGATCGCTTCTTGCGCTACTTGGCCGCGGTCATCGCCTCGATGCGAGCGCGGTATCGGGGCATGAGCTCCTTTCCGAACTCCGTGTTGTTCGCGACCCACTCCGCGTTCAGGTACAGGCGCGGACTGGTCGTCTTGCGAAGCTCCTCCACAAAGCGCTCGACGCGGGCATAGAACCAGAGTCCCTCACCGCTGTTCTCGACGAGAAACTCGGCATGGATCACGCCGTGCCTCGCCATGCCGAACGCCATGTCCCAATAGCCCGAGACCTGCCGGAATGCCGCGTTGTCGGGGTGATCGGGCTTCATGATCTTCATGAAATGGTCCACCGTCTTCGGGAACCATGCATTCATGGTCTTGCGGGACTCGCGGAGGAGCGGCTCTCGGCGCAGCTCATAGAGCTTCAGGACGAGCTCGGCGTCGTGATGGTCGGGATAGTCTTTCGGCACGATTCAGACCCTCGATTTGTTGTTCGGTTTTGGCACGGTAACAAGATAACGGGCGGATGCACGGGACGACCCAACGCGATAACTTTCAGTCGTCGCGTACACCATCTCCGGAGTCACTATGCGAAACCCCTTCGTTCGTGCCTGTGCCGTCATTGCGCTCGTGTCGCCAATCGGGCTGAACGCGCAGACGCGCGTCTTTCTGGTGAAACTCGGGAGCGACACCATCGGTCTCGAGCGGGTCGTGAGGACCGGCAACAAGATCGAAGGCGTCATCGTCCGCCACATTCCCACGAATGCGATGCTCAAGTACTCGATCGTGCTGGGCAAGGACGGTCGCGTCGAGAGCTACGAGCAGGGGAGCTATCGTGCGGACGGCACGCCGGCCCCCGCAAACGCGCAGACTGGCGCCGCCGCGGTCGGCCTCAAGATGACCTTCACCGTCGACTCGGTGATACGCGAGGTGCCCACGAGCGGCCAGCCCGTGATTCGTCGAACCGCGGTGCCCAAGGGAACGCTGCCCGCCATCGGCGGTTCGTGGTTCGCTACCGAGATGCAGGTGGCCGCGGCGCGAAAGGGCGGCAAGGCGAACGTCATCGGCTTCGCGGCGAACGCGAACACCGCGACGAGCCCCGACATTCGAATTCTCGGCCCCGACTCGGCCGAGATCGTGAACCAGGGATTTCGGGTGGGCGTGAAGACCGACAAGAGCGGGCGCCTCGTTCACGGCGACCAGTCACTCACCACGCAGAAGTACGACGTCACGGTCACGAAGGACGTCGACGTGATCGCGCTCGCCGGCGTGTGGGCCTCGAAGGAAGTCGCGGGACAGGCGGCCGCCCCGACCAACACGCCCGACAGCGTCGTCGCGACGATCGGCAACGCGCACGTCGTGATCCTCTATTCGCGTCCCGCCAAGCGCGGCCGCGAACTCTGGGGCAAGCTCGTGCCGTTCGACACCACGTGGCGGTTCGGCGCGGATTACGCGACGCAGCTCAAGACCGACGCCGATCTCAACATCGGCGGCACCAAGGTCGCCGCCGGCACGTACACGCTCTGGCTGCTGCCGTCACAGGGCCAGTCGTATCTCATCGTGAACACCAGGCTCCAGGACCCGCGCGACCCCACACGCCGCCTCTGGGGAACGCAGTGGGATCCCGCGAGCGACATCGCCAAGATCCCGGTGCAGAAGCACCTGAATCTGCCGACGGACGAGGAACGCTTTCACATCTTCCTCGACAACGGCATGTTGATGTTTCACTGGGGCAACAGCGGCTACGGCGTCTCGATCAAGGCGAACTGAGGATGGCGAACCCGCTTCAGCAGCTGCACGCGCTGGGCCAGTCGATCTGGCTCGACTACATCGACCGCACCATGCTGCACAACGGTGAACTCGCGCTCCGCATCCCCGGCGACGCGCTCACCGGCATGACGTCTAATCCGACGATCTTCGAGAAAGCGCTCGCGCAGGGCACCGCGTACGACGCGCAGCTCAAGGATGCCGCCGGCAACTGCACGGCGTGGGAAATGTTCGAGCTCGTCGAGACGGACGACGTCCGCGCCGCGTGCGACATCTTCCGTCCGGTGTACGACGCCGCGAAAGGCCACGACGGCTTCGTGTCGATCGAGGTCTCGCCCGCGGCCGCGCACGACTCGGCGGCGACGATCGCCGAGGCGCACCGGCTCTGGAAGACCGTGTCCCGCCCGAACGTCATGATCAAGGTGCCGGGGACGACGGAAGGGGTGCTGGCGGTGCGCAGACTGACGGCCGACGGCATCAACGTGAACATCACGCTGCTCTTTTCGATCGACGCGCACCGGCGCGTGATCGAAGCATACCTCTCAGGGCTGGAAGACCGCGTGAAGGCCGGCGGCGCGATCGGTGGCGTCGCGAGCGTCGCGAGCTTCTTCGTGAGCCGCGTGGACACCGAGATGGACAAGCGGCTCGATGCGCTCGTGGCGTCGGGAACGTGCGAACCGAACCACGCGGACATGATGCGCGGCAGGGCCGCGATCGCCAACGCGAAGCTCGCGTACCGGCTGTTCCGTGAGTGCTTCGTCGGACCGCGATGGGAAGCGCTCGCGGCGAAGGGTGGGCAGCTGCAGCGCCCCCTCTGGGCGAGCACCAGCACGAAGAATCCCGCCTACCGCGACGTGCTCTACGTCGAGCAACTGATTGGGGCGGACACCGTGAACACGATGCCGCCGGCGACGCTCGAAGCGTTTCGCGACCATGGAGTGCCGGCGAGGACCGTGGACGAAGATCTCGATGGGGCCGAGCGCGTCATCTCCGACCTCGCCGCCGCCGGCATCCCGCTCGCGAGCGTCACCGACCAGCTGCTTACCGACGGGCTCTCCAGCTTCCAGAAGTCGTTCGACACGCTGATCGCCGGCCTCGAAGCGAAGGCGAAACTGCTCGGCCGGACGCTTGCGGCGAGCCGGTAGCAAGATGTCGGCTGCATGCTGCAACCCACTGACGCGCCGCCGCGAATGACCCAGGCCCGTACCAAGATCGTCTGTACGATCGGCCCGGCGTCGGCCGGCCGGGACGTGCTTCGGTCGCTGATCGATGCGGGGCTGGATGTCGCGCGCATCAACTTTTCGCACGGCACGTACGAGGAACATTCGCGCACGGTCGCCACGATCCGCTCGCTCGCGGAGGAACTGAAGCGCCCAGTCGCGATTCTCGGCGACCTGCAGGGACCGCGCATCCGGATCGGTGATCTCTCCACGCCGCGCACCGTTGCCGACGGGACCGAACTGATCTTCGCCCACGAGCCGCACGCCGTCGCGGGCGACGTGCCGGTGACGTACGACAGCCTCGCGCAAGACGTGAAGGTCGGCGGCCGAATCCTCGTGGACGACGGTCTGCTCGAGTTCGAGGTGCTCTCGGTGAGCGGCCACCGGGTGACGGTGCGCACGATCCACGGCGGCCCGATCAAGTCGCACAAGGGGATGAACCTCCCCGGCATCGACGTCTCCGCTCCGTCGCTCACCGAGAAGGACCGCGCGGACATCGACTTCGCGATCCAGCACGACCTCGACTATCTCGCGCTCAGCTTCGTCCGCAAGGCCGACGACATTCGCGCCCTCAAGGCGCTGCTGCCGAACGGCATGCTCGTCGTCGCGAAGATCGAGAAGGAGAGCGCGCTGCGCCGTCTCGAGGAGATTCTCCAGGCGAGCGACGCGGTGATGGTCGCGCGCGGCGATCTCGGCGTCGAGCTGCCGTTCGAGGAGGTTCCCCTCGCGCAGAAGCGCATCATCGGTCTCGCGAACCGCTACGGCCGGCCGGTGATCACGGCCACGCAGATGCTCGAATCGATGATCGAGCATCCTCGTCCGACGCGCGCGGAGGCGAACGACGTGGCGAACGCCGTGCTCGACGGCACCGATGCCGTGATGCTCTCGGCGGAAACAGCCTCTGGCGCCTATCCGCGGCTCGCCGTGGAGGCGATGCGCCGGATCGTGATCGCCGCGGAGACGCTGCCCGTGGCGCGAGGCATCGGCATCGACCGGCTCGAACCCGGCACCGCGTCCACCGAAGAGACCATCGCGTCCGCGTCGGTCACGGCGGTACGGCTCCTTGGCGCACCCTCGGTGATCGTGTTCACCAAGAGCGGTTTCAGCGCGCGCGTCGTGGCGGCTCGCCGCCCCGTCGTGCCGATCGTCGTGCTCACGGATCAGGCGCGCACCTACCGCCAGCTCGCGCTCGTGTGGGGCGTGGTGCCGTTCCTCGTGCCGCACGTGGACTCGTACGAGCAGATGGCCGCGCTCGCGAGGCAGGTGCTGCTCGCCGAAGGAATCGCGAAGCCCGGCGACCGCGTGGTGGTCACCGCCGGCGTGCCATTCGATGTGCCCGGCACCACGAACAACCTGAAAGTCGAGACGGTGTGAAACTGACGTTTCTCGGCACGGGAACGAGCTTCGGCGTGCCGCAGATCGGATGCGAATGCAGCGTCTGCCGTTCCACGGATCCCCGCGACAAACGCACGCGTGTTGGCGCCGTGATCGAGTCGAACGGCACCAGGCTCCTGATCGACACGCCGCCCGAGCTGCGCCTCCAGATGATCGCGACCGGTGTCCACAGCGTGGACGCCGTGCTGTTCACGCACGACCACGCCGACCACACCCACGGCCTCGACGACATCCGCGCGATCTCCGTGCTGCGCGACTCGCCGCTGCCGCTGTACGGTCCGGCCGAGACGCTCGCGAGCCTGAGACAGAAGTTTCCGTACGTGTTCGATGACACCATTCGTCCCGTGCCGGGCACGAGCAAGCCCGAGGGCAGCGCCCGCGTGCTCGAGCCGGGCGTCACGGTGCGTATCGGCGCGCTCGATGTCGTCCCCCTCGCGGTGTCGCACGGCGTCATGCGGGTGTTCGGCTATCGCATCGGGCCGGTCGGCTACGTGACCGACGCGAAGACGATTCCCGACGAAGCGTGCGCACTGCTGGCCGGCGTGAAGGTGCTCGTGCTGAACGCCCTGTTCCACCAGCCGCACCCGACGCATCTCAGTTTCGACGAGGCCGTTGCCACCTCGCGCCGCATCGGCGCCGATCGCACGTTCCTCACCCACCTGACCCACCACGACGCGCACGCCGACCTCGAGGCGGACCTTCCGGCAGGGGTCTACCCCGCGTTCGACGGCCTGCAAGTGCTGATCGACTGAGATCGTCAGGGTTCTCCCGTCCCCCGTCCGGTTGATTCGGCCTCTTCGAAGAGCCAAATTCCCGTATGACTTCCAGCGCCGCACTACCTCGCATTCTCGCGCCAATCGCCTCGGTCGAAGGCGGCGCGCTTCGCGTCACGGACGCCTCTGCGATCGCCTCCCCACGAATGGACGAACTCGCGCGCCTGGCCGTTTTCGGGAGCGAGTCCGAGCGCCACTGGGCGCGCTGGGCGATCTGGGAGCTGGGCCAGGCGGTCGGCGTCCGTTCGTCGTCGATCCACTCGCTCTACCTCGCGCGAGGTCGCGGTGAGTGCCATGGGTTCACCGTTCCCGCGATCAACGTCCGCGGGCGCGCGTACGACACGGCACGCGCGATCTTCCGCACCGCGATCAAGTTCGAGGCGGGCGCGTTCATTCTCGAGATCGCGCGCTCCGAGATCGCGTACACCGATCAGCGGCCCTCGGAGTACGTGGCGGTGATGCTCGCCGCGGCCCTGCGTGAAGGATTCCGCGGGCCGGTCTTCATCCAGGGCGATCACTTCCAGGTGAACGCCAAGAAGTTCGCCGCCGATGCCGCGGCGGAAGTCGGCAACGTGAAGCAGCTCGCGACCGAGGCGATTCACGCCGGGTTCTACAACATCGACATCGACACGTCGACGCTCGTCGACCTGTCGAAGGGCTCGCTCGCCGAGCAGCAACGGCTGAACTACGAGGTCGGCGTGGACATCACGCGCCACGTGCGCTCGCTGCAGCCGAAGGGCGTCGACATCTCGCTCGGCGGGGAAATCGGCGAAGTGGGCACGGAAAACTCCACGGTAGCGGAGCTTCGCGCCTTCATGGACGGCTACAACCGCATGCTCGCCGCGCAGGCGCCGGGCGCGGAAGGGTTGTCGAAGATCTCCGTGCAGAGCGGCACGTCGCACGGCGGCGTGGTGCTCGCGGACGGCTCGATCAAGGACGTGAAGCTCGACTTCAACACGCTCCAGGCGCTCGGCGAGGTGGCGCGCGACGCCTACGGACTCGCGGGAGCCGTGCAACATGGCGCGTCGACGCTCCCCGACGGAGCGTTCCACAACTTCCCGCGCGTCGAGACGGCGGAGATCCATCTCGCGACGGGCTTCCAGAACATGCTGTACGACCTCATTCCGGCCGCCCTGCGCGAGGAGATGTATGCGTGGCTCCGCGCGAACGCCGCCGACGAGCGAAAGGCGGGCGACTCGGACGAGCAGTTCATCTACAAGACGCGCAAGAAGGCGCTCGGACCCTTCAAGGAGAAGCTCTGGGCCGTGAGCGGCGACGCCGCAGCGGCGCTCGACCGATCGTTCGACCAGAAATTCGAATTCCTCTTCACGCAGCTGGGCGCGCGCGGAACGGCCGCGCACGTCGCGCGGTTCGTCACGACGGCGCCGATGCATCGCGCGGCGCCAACGGACGGGGCGGCGGGACCGGCCGCAGCCTCGGATGATGCGGACGCGGGCGAGTAAATCACCATGGAGAAAGCACACATGAAAAGGTTCGCCGTCCTCGCCGCCGTCCTGATGGTCGCGGCGTGCGACAGGTCCAAGCCCGAGCTCGACAAGACGATCGTCCAGATGCAGCAGATCTCGGCCGAAAAGGACTCGCTGTTGAAGGACGTGATGCAGACGTCGCAGTTCATCGCGGACGTGAATACGCAGCTCGCGACGGTGAAGAGCCGGAACGCCGGCAATCCGGTGCAGGGCGCGGTGGGAGGAACCGAGACGAGCTTGACGCCGGCACAGCAGCGCGACGCCATCAAGGACAAGATCAAGGAACTGACCGACCGCCTCAACGAGGCCGAGTCACGGCTCGGTGCGAGCCGCAATCGCGTGAAGGAGCTCACGGCGAACAACGCCGCGCTCAACACGCAGCTCGCGTCGTACGATTCGACGATCGCCGCGTTCAAGACGATCATCGACAACCAGAAGACCGAAATCGTCTCGCTCAACGCGCAGCTCGCCGCGCTGCAGACCGAAAACGCGGCGCTCAGGCAGGACAAGGCGCAGCTCACGACCGACAAGACGCAGCTGACGGAAGAGAAGTCATCGCTGACGGGCGAGCGCAACACGGTCTATTACGTGATCGGCACGAAGGACGAGCTGCTGAAGAAGAAGATCATCGATCAGGCGGGCGGCACGCTCGGGATCGGCAAGACGCAGGTGCCCTCACGCGACCTCAACCCGTTGGACTTCACCGCGATCGACAAGACGAAGGTGAGCGAGATCGCGTTCCCGAAGGCCGACAAGACGTACAAGGTGATCACGCGGCAGGATGTCACGGCGCTCGAAACGGTGCCGGACAAGAGCGGACGTATCCGTGGTGGACTCAGGATCACGAACGTCGACAAGTTCTGGGCCGCTTCGAAGTTCCTGATCATTCTCGAGCAGTAGGCACGGCCTCTTGGCCACCGCCGGCAATCCTGGCGTTGATGTGTCGGCGCACGGCGAGCGGACCGAGAGTCCGCTCGCCGTCGCCGGTGCGTATGCCCGGGCGATGTGGCGCAAGGCGGGAGCAGACGACCTCTTCTTCCTCGCCGGCGGCGTCGCGTTCAGCATCCTGCTCGCGGGCGTGCCGTTCTTCCTGTTGCTGGCGTCGGGTCTCGGCTACGCGCTGAACAAGTCCGAGGATGCGTCCTCCGGCGCCGCCGCGGATTTCATACAGAACCTCTTTCCGGACGCCCTCAGCGGGACTGGCTCGCTCCTCGATCCCGTCCTGCACGATGTGGTTCGCACGCGAGGCGCCGTCGGCATCTTCGGCGCCGTGGCGTTCATCTGGTTCTCGACACGCCTGTTCGGTTCCATGCGATCCGTCCTGCTGCACGTCTTCGAGGTTCCACAGGGGCACGGGATCGTCTGGGGCAAGCTGTTCGACGCGACGCTCACGCTCGCGACGACCGTGTTGATCGTGCTCTGGGTCGCGCTCAGCGCCTACATCGCGCTCGCGCGTTCGAGCGGCGTGGAACTGCTCAGCGAACTGGGACTGCACGGCGAGCAGGTCATGCAGCCCGTCACGTACGCCGTGGGCCGCGTCGTCGCGTTCGCGCTGCTCTGGGCCCTGTTCACCGTCCTGTACAAGCTGCTTCCAAATCGTCCCGTGCGGTGGAAGCAGGCGGCCGTCGGCGGAGTGACGTGCGCCGTGTTGTTTGAAATCGCGCAAGGCGGATTCAGCGTCCTGATGCACCGCGTCAACTCGGCATCGTTCTACACCGGCACGCTCGAGGCGGTGATCGTGGTGATGTTCTGGGTGTATTACGCCGCGCTGATCTTCGTGCTCGGCGGTGAGTTCTCACAGGTGTACGAGCAGCGGCACCTGCAACGACTGGCGAACGCAAAATGATGCAGACTCCTCCGATGATCGACCTGCGCAGCGACACGGTCACCAAGCCGTCGGCCGGAATGCGCCGTGCGATGGCCGAGGCCGAAGTGGGCGACGACGTGCTCGATGGCGACCCCACCACGCGCCGATTGGAGGAGCGTACCGCGCAACTCCTCGGGCAGGAGCGCGCGCTGTTCTTTCCATCGGGGACGATGGCGAACCAGGCGGCGATCTGGGCACTCGCGGAGCGCGGCACCGAGATCTACGTGCACGACGATGCACACATCGTGAACCTCGAAATGGGCGGCGCATCGGCGCTCGGCGGAGTCCAGCCGCGGCTCATTCAGGGCGCGCCGCGCGTGACGCGGGAGACCCTGAGCATGGCGATGCGCCCGCCGGGACGCGATTTCCCCCGTGCGACATTGCTCTGCCTCGAGAATACGCACAACGGGTCGGGTGGCATGGTGACGCCGTTGCCGGAGCTCACCGCGCTCGCGGCGGTGGGCCGGTCCGTCGGATGCAGAGTGTTTCTTGATGGCGCGCGGCTCTGGAACGCCTCGGCCGCGACCGGTACGCCGCTCGAGGACTTCGCCGCGTGTGCCGACGCAACGATGGTCTCGTTCTCGAAGGGGCTTGGTGCGCCGGTGGGCGCCGCGCTCGCCGGCTCGAAGCACGTGATGCACGCGGCGTGGGAGGCGCGCAAGCGGTTCGGCGGCGGCATGCGACAGTCGGGCATCATCGCCGCCGGCGCGCTGTACGGTCTCGAGAACAATCTCTCGCGGCTCGGCGAAGATCATCTGCACGCGGAGCGATTCGCGGCGATCGTGTCGGAGGCGAAGCACGCGAGGGTGGTGCCGCCGGAAACCAACATCGTCATGATCGACCTGCCGGCGGACACGGACGCGATGACGTTCGCGAAGGCGGCGATGGCACGCGGCGTCCGCGTCGGGGTCTGGACGGCGTCGCGCGTGCGCACGGTGATGCATCTCGACGTGTCGCTCGCCGACATGGAGCGCGCCGCGGGCATACTCCGCGATCTCCTCGACTGATACCGGAATTCACCGGCAGCACACCAGGAGCACACAATGGCAGTCCAGCATTCCGCCGCGTTCGTCGCCCTCGTGGACGACGCGAAGTCGCGAGTGAAAGAAGTGACCGTGGCCGAGACCCTCGCGCGCCTCGCCGCGAATCCGAAGGCCGTGCTGGTCGACGTGCGCGAAGACAGCGAGTGGCAGGCCGGCCACGCGGCGGCAGCGAAGCATCTGGGGAAGGGAATCATCGAGCGGGACGTCGAGGGAGCGGTCCCCGATCACGCGGCCGAGATCATCCTGTACTGCGGAGGGGGATTCCGGTCGGCGCTGGCGGGGGATGCGATCCAGAAGATGGGATACTCGAATGTGCGGTCGATGGCGGGGGGGTGGCGGGCCTGGAACGCTGCAGGGGCGCCGACTTCTCGCTGACTACAGAGGCGAGGGGCGAGACCAGTGGGGAGTGGCGGGGGTGAGTGGGGAGTGGGAAGAACCGAGAGACGAGTGGGGAGTTTGAGTGGCGAGGGATGAGCCCTGCTCACAAGTGGTGAGGTCTCGCCCTCGCCACTTCTCGCATCTCAGTCATCCGGTCGCCATTCTCCCCACTCAAACTCGCCCCTCTCCACTCGTTTCTTCCCACTCCCCACTCACCCTCGCCACTCCCCACTGGTCTCGCCACTTCCCTCTGCAGTTGGCACCACGCCAGGTCCACTATATGTTCTGAGTGACTCGTCACCCGGAGTACGAAGTGTCCCTCTCCCGCCGAAATTTCCTCGCCACTGTCGGCGCAGGCAGCGCAGGCATCGCTGTTTTTCCATTGATCAGTGCCCGCGGCCGCGAGGCGCTGAGTGCGCAGCAGCCGGGCAACCCGATTGCACAGCGCCGCGCCGATCGCGCGCTCTCGTCGGCCCCCGGGATGATCCGGATCGACTCGAACGAGAATCCGAACGGTCCCGGCGCGCGCGCATTCGAGGCGATGCGCAGCACATTCCCGGACGCGAACCGGTATCCCGTCGTGCTCGAGGATGAGCTCACGGCCGAGATCGCGCGCACGCTGGGCGTGAAGCCGGAAAACATCATGCTCGGCTGCGGCTCGAGCGAAGTGCTGCGCAGCGCCGTGCAGGCGTTCACGTCGCCGGCGCGTGCGCTCGTCTCGCCGTCGCCGTCGTTCGAGCTGGCGGCGGACTACGCGAGGTTCATCGGCACGCCGGTGAAGTCTCCCCGTGTCGACGCGAAGCTGCGCAACGATCTCGACGCGATGGCCGACGCGGCCAAGGGCGCCGGGCTCGTCTACTTCTGCAATCCGAACAACCCGACGGCCACGGTTCACGGCAAGGCCGCAGTCGCGGGCTTCGTCGACAAGGTCGGCAAGAGCTCGCCGCAGACGATGGTGCTGATCGATGAAGCGTATCACGAGTACGTCGAAGATCCGACGTACGCGACGGCGATCCCGATGGCGCTGGACAACCCGCGCATGTTCGTGGCTCGCACGTTCTCGAAGGTGTTCGGCATGGCCGGAATGCGCGTGGGCTACGCCGTAGGCCGCCCGGAGACGATCGCGAGGATGAAGGGGTGGATGCTTGGCTCGAACGTGAACCAGCTCGCACTCGCCGCCGCGAAGGCGACGGTCGGCGACACTGCGCGTATCGCCGACGAGAAGAAGAAGAACCACGAGGCCAAGGTCTTCACGACGAAGGCGTTCGCGAGCATGGGATACGAGGTGACTCCGTCCGACGCGAATTTCATGATGATCGACATCAAGCGCGACGTGAAGGCGTTCAAGGCCGAGTGCATCAAGAAGGGCGTCGCTGTCGGCCGTCCGTTCCCGCCGCTCAACACGTACGTGCGGGTCGGGGTCGGCACGATGGCGGAGATGCAGAAGGCGGTGGAGGTGTTCCGCACGACGCTTGCGGGGTAACGACAACCGAAGATCGAAGATGGAGGATCGAAGACCGGGGGCGGAGCGCGCTTGAGAAAGCGCCCTCCGCCCCCTACGTTTAAGGTGCTCCAGGTCCCAGAGGGCGCGAGCCCGCCAACTCCGCCAGGGCCGAAAGGCAGCAACGGTACGTGGTGTCTTACGTCGCTTTGTCAGGCCTGGAGTATGGCGCGGGGAGTCATCGGCACGATGACCCCCGCGCTTTCCTTAATGCAGTGGTGAGAGGCGAGTTGGGGTGCGGGACTTAGCTGCCGGATGCAGGGTGCAGAAGAGGAATCCCGGATTCCTCTTCTGCACCCTGCATCCGGCAGGTAAGTCCCGCATCCCAGCTCGCCTCTCACCACTTGTTGTGCATGGCACTAACCGCCGTCGAGTCACGCGAGTAATTTGGATGGTATGTCGCTAGCCCTCGCCCGCAAATACCGCCCGAAGCGTTTCGCAGATGTGGCGGTGCAATCGCATGTGGCGACGACACTCAAGAACGCGATCGCCAACGACCGCGTCGCGCACGCCTACCTCTTGTGCGGCCCGCGCGGGACCGGCAAGACCACGCTCGCCCGCGTCCTCGCGATGGCGCTGAACTGCGAGAACAAGCGCCCCGATCACGAACCCTGCGGCACCTGTGCGAGCTGCACCCGCATCTGGGCGGGCTCCGCGTCGCTCGACGTGGTCGAGATCGACGCCGCGTCCAACCGCGGCGTCGATGACGCGAGGGACCTTCGCGAGCGCGCGATGTACGCGCCCTCCGGTGAGGACCGCTACAAGGTCTATATCATCGACGAGGCGCACATGCTCACGCGCGAGGCGTGGAACGCACTCCTGAAGATTCTCGAGGAGCCACCCCCGCGCGTCGTGTTCGTGTTCGCCACGACCGAGCCGCAGAAGATCGCACAGGCCGCGGCGCCGGTGCTCTCGCGTGTGCAGCGCTTCGACCTCAAGCGCATCGGCCCCGCCGACGTGCGCGAGCGGCTCGCCGCCGTCCTCAAGGAAGAAAAAGTCGGTGTCGAACCCGATGCGCTCGGCATGCTCGCCCGCGCGGCCGATGGCTCGATGCGTGACGCGCTCTCGCTCGCGGACCAGGTCCTCTCGCTCGGCTCCGGTGACATCACCGCGCAGCGCGTTCGCGACGCGCTCGGCCTCGTGCACGAGGACGAGTACGTCGCGCTGCTCGACATCATCGCGGAGCATCGCGCGGGCGACATTTTCGCGTCCGTCGGACGGCTCGCCGATTTCGGCATCGACTTCGGACTCCTGCTGAGCGGCCTGGCCGACACGCTTCGCGCGCAGCTCGCCATCGTGCTCGGCGGTGCCGTGCCCGATCTCTCCGAGCATCTCCGAGAGGCGCTCGACGCGCGCAAGGCGCGATTCGCCGCCGGCGACCTGCTTCGCATGCTCACGATGCTCGTCGAGATCGAACCGCATTTCCGGCGCAGCGCGCAGCAGCAGCTGCTGTTCGAGACGCTGCTCGTGCGCTTCGCGCTGCTCGACCGCACGATCGGGATCGAGGAGATCCTGCGCGGATTGGACGGCGCGGGCTCGTCCGGAGGCGGGGGCGGAAGCCCGGCGCGTCGCGAGGTGCCGGCCGTCGCCACGCCGCGGCTCGCGTCGCCGCCGGTGATGAGCGACTCGAAGCGCGTCTCCGAACCGCAGGCCGCGCCGCGGCCCGCCGCGAAGGTGGCGGAACCGCGCAAGGCGCCGCAACCGACGGTCGCCGACCAGCCCCCCGCCAAGCGCAAGAAGCAGGCGCTGGATCTCAACCGCCTCGCCGAGCACTGGGACGATGTCGTCGAGCACGTCCGCGCGAGCGGCCGCGGAATGGTCGCGTCCGCACTGAACGAGGCGACACCGAGCGCCGTCACCGCCGGCGGACTCGTGACCATCGGCGTGACGAGCGACGCGCTCGCCGACGCGCTCCAGAGCGGCAGCGAGATCATCCTCGTCGCGCTTCGAGGCATCTTCGATGGCGTCGAGCGGGTCGCGATCAAGGCCATGACCGATGGGAAAGCAGCCGCGCGCCCGCGTCTCACCGCGGAGAACGTCATCGCGGACCGCGTGGCCACCCTTCGCAAGCGCGATCCGCTGCTGAACGCGGCGATAGACGCGCTGGACCTTCGTCTCATCGAGTGATCGGGACCCAGGGGGCCGGCCGCCCTACGGCAACCGGTCTCCAACGTCGCCTTGCGGCTCCTGTCCGCCGAGGTCTAACTTATTCAACCTGTTATACTTGGCGCGGTACGGGCGGAGAGAACGTGTCGGCAATTGAAGATCTCGTAACCGAGTTGTCGCGGCTGCCGACCATTGGCAAGAAATCGGCGCTGCGGCTGACGTATCATCTGCTGAAGCAGCCGCCGGAGCAGAGCCGGCGGCTGGCGCAGGTTCTCGCCACGCTCACCGATCGCGTGCGCATGTGCGAGCGCTGTTTCAACCTCACGGAAGACGATCTGTGCACCGTTTGCCGCGATCCGCGGCGAGATGCGGCGACGATCTGTGTTGTGGAGGAGGCCAGCGACATCGCCGCCGTCGAACGGATGGGCGAGTATCGCGGCGTGTATCATGTGCTGGGCGGGCGGCTGTCGCCGCTCGACGGCATCGGGCCGGACGAACTGACGGTGGCCGCCCTCGTGGCGCGCGTGCGCGCCGGCGGCATCCGGGAAGTGATCGTGGCGACCAACCCCAAGCTCGAAGGGGAGGCCACGGCGCTGTATGTTCAGGAGCAGTTGTCGCCACACGACGTGCTGGTCTCGCGCATCGCGCTCGGGATGCCCGTCGGCGGAGACTTGGAGTACGCGGATGGCGTGACGATCGCGCAGGCGATCGCCTCGCGGCGGCTGATGAGATGATGGAAAGGATTTCCCCAACGACCCTCGATCTATGTCCGTAGGCTCCGCCAGCTGGTCATTCACCGAAGACGATTTCGGGGCGATCACGAAGTCGCTCCAGAAATTCCTCTTCGAGAGCAATGCGCGGTGCGCGTTGCTCGTGGACCGCTCGGGGCAACTTGTGGCGACGGTCGGCGAACAGCCGCACTTCGACCCGACGGCGTTCGCCTCGCTGACCGCCGCCGACTTCAGCGCGAACGACCAGCTCGCGAAGCTGATCGGCGAGACGGACTTCAACTCGCTCTTCCATCAGGGTGAGAGGGAGTCCATGTACCTGGCGGACGTCGCCAGACGCGTGATCCTGGTGGTACTCTTCGACACGCGCACGACCCTCGGGCTGGTGCGCCTCAAAATGAAGGAGACCGTGGGTGAACTGACGAAGCTGTTCGAGCAGGTGTTCTCGCGGGGGAATGATGGCCAGCCGCAGCCGCAGGGCCTTCTGCACGGGGCAGAAGACGAAATCGACAAGCTCTTCGGGTAGGAGACACAGTCATGTCGATGATCAACTACGCCTCGCGCGAGATCAACTGCAAAATCGTCTATTACGGCCCGGGACTCGGCGGCAAGACGACGAACCTCGAGCACGTGTACAGCAAGGTGAAGCCCGATACCCGCGGCAAGCTCATCTCGCTCGCCACCGAGACCGAACGCACGCTCTTTTTCGACTTCCTGCCGGTGGATCTCGGCACGATTCGCGGCTTCAAGACGCGCTTCCATCTGTACACCGTGCCGGGCCAGGTCTACTACAACGCGTCGCGCAAGCTGATCCTCAAGGGTGTGGACGGCGTGGTGTTCGTCGCCGACTCGCAGATCGAGCGCATGGAAGCGAACCAGGAAGCCATGCAGAACCTGTACGACAACATGGCCGAGTACGGCTACGATCTCACGAAGATGCCATTCGTCATTCAGTACAACAAGCGCGACCTGCCGAACGCCTCCCCGCTGAGCGAGCTGCAGGCCGCGCTGAATCCGGGATGGGAAGTGCCGGACCCGGCCAAGCACCGGCTCGTGCCCGATCCGTACCACGCCGGCGAGAATCTCATCGAGCAGGTGCCCACCGGCGAGTGGATCGAACGTGCGACGTATTTCGAGGCCGTGGCCGTGCAGGGCGACGGCGTGTTCGACACGCTGAAGGCGATCAGCAAGCTGGTCTTGAAGACGCTCGCGTGACGCAGCCGCGCGGTGCCGGCGCGGCCGTGGGACAGGAGCAACTCATGAATCTCCCGAACGCGATCTCCGCTGCGCGCATCATCGTCTCACCGCTCATCGCGTTGCTGCCGCTCGTGCCGTCGCCGCTCTGGCGCGCCGTGGCGTTCGCGCTCTATATCGTGAGCGCGGTCTCCGATTATTTCGACGGGTGGTTTGCGCGCACGCGCGGCATGGTCACCGATCTCGGAAAGGCGCTCGATCCGCTCGCGGACAAGCTGCTGCTCGTCGCGACGTTCGTGCCGATGCTCGTGCTGCAGGGGAAGAGCAGCGACTCCGCGGCGGCGTTCGTCGCGAACACCCTGCACATCGCGCCCGGAAACGCGTTTGCGTTTCCATTCGTGACCTGGTTCGGGGGCTTCTCGCTGCCGTTCTGGGTGGTCGCCGTCGTCCTCGGACGCGAGATCGTCATGACGGTGTTCCGCCAGATGGCGCAGCGGAAGGGCGTCGTGATCGCGGCGAACTATCCGGCGAAGGTGAAGACCGTGATGCAGTACATCTGGGTCGGCGCCGCCTACTTCTGGTTCGGGATGCAGACGCTCGCCGAGCGCCGGCACGTCGATGGGCAGCCGCTCTGGAACTTCTTCGCGCAGCTCGTCGGCTCGATCGGCGTCGTCACGATGTGGCTCGCCGTCGGGCTGACCATCGCGTCGTTCGCGAATTATCTCCGGCGCTACGGGGCGCTCTTCACGCGCTGAGACGACCATGAACGTCGAAGTCGTCACCATCGGCGACGAACTCCTGCTCGGCTTCACCGTCGATACGAATGCGGCACATCTCGCGCGCGAACTCGCGGCGGCGGGAATCGGCGTGGCGCGGCGGGCGACCGTCGGAGACGAGCCGGCACAGGTCGCGGCCGCCGTGAAGGAAGCGCTCGATCGCACCGGCGCCGTGATCACCACCGGCGGGCTCGGCCCCACCTCGGACGACCTCACGAAGCCCTCGATCGCCGCGCTCTTCGGACGCGTGATGAAATTCGACGACGCGATCTGGGAAGAGTTGAAGATCCGCTGGAAATCGTATCGCTGGCCCGGCGGAATTCCCGAGTCCAACAAGCAGCAGGCGATGATTCCCGAGGGCGCGGTTATTCTGAAGAACCGGCACGGCTCCGCGCCGGGAATCTGGCTCGAGGACGAGCGCTCACCCACGCCGCGCTGGGTGGCGATGCTCCCCGGCGTGCCGCGCGAGATGCGCGGAATGCTCGCCGACGAGCTCCTGCCGCGCCTTCGTGCGCTGACGGCCGGAACGCCGAACGTCATCGTGTCGCGCACGCTGCGAACGATCGGCATCGGCGAGTCGGCGCTCGCGGACTTGCTCGGTCCGCTCGCGAAGGGGCCGAAAGGGCTGCCGCTCGCCTATCTCCCCTCGGTCGAGGGAACCGATCTGCGGCTCACCTCGCGCCATGCCAGCGCCGCCGACGCCGCCCGCGCGCTCGACGCCGGCGCCGCCGAACTTCGCGCGGTGCTCGGCGCGTACGTGTACGGCGAAGCGAAGACCGATCTTGCCGCAGTCGTGCTCGACCTGCTGCGGAGCCGCGGGATGAAGATCGCCGTTGCCGAGAGCTGCACCGGAGGCATGCTGGGTGCGCGCATCACCGCCATCGCCGGCTCGAGCGACGTGATGCTCGGCGGCGTGATCGCGTACGCCGACGAAGTGAAGGAATCGCATCTCGGCGTTTCTGCCGGCACCCTTCGCGTGCATGGGGCCGTAAGCGAGGAGACGGCGCGCGAAATGGCTGCCGGTGTCTGCGCGCGGTTTGGCGCGGAGGTGGGTGTCGGAATTACGGGAATCGCCGGGCCCGCGGGCGGTACGCCGGAAAAGCCCGTGGGTACCGTTTGCATCGCGGTTTCGACGGGTGGCGCGATCCGCTCGACCAAGGTGCAGATGATCGGCGACCGGGACGAGATTCGCCGCCGGAGCGCTCAGGCAGCCCTCAACATGGTGCGGCGCGCCCTGAGCGAAACGTCATAAGGGTCCCCTGCGTAGTTTACATGCAATGAACGACGACACCATGCCTCCGGGCTCGAACCCGTTCGACGACGCGCTCTTTCAGGCGGAGGACGGCGTCATTCCCTCAGCGGATTCCCGGCTGGTGGCACTCGAGGCACAGCTTGGCATCGCCACGGGCCTGCTCGCCGAGCAGAAGGACAAAGTGCTCCGCCAGGCCGCCGACTACGACAATTACCGCAAGCGCATGGTGCGCGAGCGTCAGGAAGCGGAACTGAAGGGCATGTCGCTGCTGATCCGCGGCATCCTCGAAGCGCTCGACGACCTGGGGCGGTTCGCGCACGTCGATCCGGAGACCACCGACGCGCTCACCCTGCAGCAGGGCGTCGAAATGGTCGAGAAGAAGCTGCTCAAGTCGCTTGCGGGCCACGGTCTCGAGATCGTGAACCCGGTAGGGCAGCCGTTCGATCCCGCGGTGCAGGAGGCGGTCACCACCGCGCCAGCCGAGAGCCCGGACGAGGATCATCTCGTCGCGCAGGTTTTTCAGGTGGGCTACGTGTTCAACGGACTGTTGCTGCGTCCCGCGCGAGTGGTGGTGAAGCAGTGGAAGTCTTTTGACGGGAGCGAAGGTTAACCCTGCCGATGGCTCAGAAAGATTTCTACAACGTCCTCGGCGTGTCCGAAAAGGCCACCGCCGACGAGATCAAGAAGCAGTATCGTCGTCTCGCGAAGCAGCATCACCCGGACTCGAACAAGGGCGAGGCGAAGTCCGCGGAGCGCTTCAAGGAAATCTCAGAGGCGTACCAGGTACTGAGCGACGCAAAGAAGCGTCATCAGTACGATGAGATGCGCCGCCTCGGCGCGTTCGACGGTTATTCCCCGCGATCCTCGCGCGGCGGCGGCGGCGGCGCTCGCCCGGGCGGCGCCCGTTCGAGAGGCCCTGCCGGCGGGTCGAGCGCCGGCACGTTCGACGAATTCGACGTGGGCGGCCTCGGCGGGCTCGGCGACCTGTTCAGCTCCATGTTCGGCGGCGGTGCCGGACGCGCCCAGCGGCCGAGCGGACCCGAGCAGGGTCAGAGCGTCGACACCACACTCGACATCCCGTTTCGCACGGCGGCGCTCGGCGGCAAGGTGCCGATCGAGCTCGAACTCAACGAGGAGTGTGTGACGTGCAAGGGCAGCGGCGCAGCGCCGGGCGCGAAGATCCAGAGCTGCCCCGAGTGCGGCGGCCGCGGGACGATCTCGTTCGGTCAGGGCGGATTCGCCGTGAACCGTCCGTGCCCGATGTGCCTCGGAAAGGGAACGGTGCCGTCGACAAAATGCCCGACGTGCGGCGGATCGGGTGAACAGCGCAGCCGCAAGAAGGTGAACATCTCGGTGCCGCCTGGCGTGGACACGGGGTCGAAGATCCGGCTGAAGGGGCAGGGCGGGCGCGGACTGCATGGTGGGCCGCCCGGTGACATCATGATCACGTTCCAGGTGAAGAACGACGAGCACTGGTCGCGCGAGGGACTCGATCTTGTGGTGCACGCGCCGGTGAACATCGCGCAGGCGACGCTCGGGTCCAAGGTGAGCGTCGAGACGCTCGACGAGAAGACGGTCTCGATCAAGATTCCCGCGGGCACGCCGGGCGGCAAACGCTTTCGCGTGCGCGGCCAGGGGATCGCCAAGGAAGGCAAGCGCGGCGACCTGATCGTGGAGCTCTCGGTGACGGTGCCCGAGAAGCTCAACGAGAAGCAGGCGCAGTTGATGAAAGAGTTTGCCGAGGCGGCGGGGCTCGCGCTCTAAGGGCGGAGTTGTACTCCACCTGCATCTTCTGTCACTCCGGTCTCGGCGCCAACGAGGCCATCGAGCACTTTCCGGTTGGCCGTCGTCTGGCGTTCGATGCGGCGAAGGGCCGGCTGTGGGTCGTGTGCCGCGAGTGCGAGCGATGGAATCTCTCGCCGCTCGAGGAGCGATGGGAGGCCATTGAAGAATGCGAGCGGTTGTTTCGCGACACGAAGCTGCGCGTGTCGACGGACAACATCGGGCTCGCGCGATTGAAGGAGGGGACAACGCTCGTGCGGGTTGGCGATCCGCAGCGGCCGGAGATGGCGGCGTGGCGGTATGGGGATCAGTTCCATCGGAGGCGGCGCAAGCACTACGCGCTCATCACCGCGGGCGTAGTCGCTGCTGGTGGATTCGTGATCGCAGGCCCGGTCATGGGACTGCTGGGCGGCGCCAGTGTGAACCTGATCAATCTTCCGAACATGGTGAACTCCCTGCGCCCGATCGCGCGCGTTCCCGTGAACGGACAGGTATTGAGACTGAATCGCGCGATGCTGAACAAGGTCCGCTTGGTCCCGCTCCCACGTGGCGGATTCGAACTGCAATTCCCTCACTACGGACAAGCGGTTAGCTGGTTCGGACTCCTCAAGCCGGGAGTGGCGCTCGAGGGCGATGCGGCAATTCGCGCGGCTCGGCACCTGTTGCCTAGAATCAATCGGGCGGGAGGCAGTCCAGTCGATGTCACTGAGGCCGTTCGAGTTCTCGAGGCGACCCCGGGCATGGACGCACTGTTCGGCCGCTTCGCGAAGATCGCCAGAGCGGATCGCTTCAACCCATTCGCCGATAACGCCGGAACTGATCGCTCCGCGTCCCATGCATTGGCATCGCTGCGGGCTCCGGTGCGCCTCGCGCTGGAAATGTCTCTGCACGAAGAGGACGAGCGTCGTGCGCTTGAGGGCGAACTCGCTGAACTCGAAGACCGCTGGCGCGAAGCCGAGGAGGTCGCCGCGATTTCCGACGACATGTTCCTGCCGTCGGGCGTGACTGCGATGCTGAAGAAGTTGAAAGGTTCCTAGTCGTTGGTCGTTGGTCAGGGAATTGGTCAGCTAATTCTCACACCAACAACCAACAACCAATGACCAAGAACCAGTTACTCGCTGTTGCCGTTACCGCGTGGTGAGCAAGGGCAGCGTCGCGCGCGAGGGCTGCGCTGTCTCGATGAACCCCCCGCCCAGAACGCGGTCGCCGTCGTAGAGCACGATCGACTGCCCCGGCGCGATCGCTCGTACGGACTCGTCGAGCGCGAGTTCGATCTCGTCGCCATCGAGTCGCACGATCTCCGCTGGCACGATCGGCGCGCGATGCCGGACGCGTACACCCACGCGATCGCCGACCACCGGCGCCGGATCCACGAGCCAGTTCACTCCGCGCGCGACCACGCCGCGGCCAAGCAGCTCTTCACGCGGCCCGATCACCACCGCGCGATCCTCGGCGCGAATCGCGATCACGAACATCGGCTCGCTGTATCCGCCGGGCACGCCGCGCCGCTGGCCGATGGTGTAGTGCGCAAAGCCGGCGTGCTCACCGACGACCGTGCCGTCGCCCAGCACGATCGGCCCCGGCGAGAGCGACGGCGCATCGGCGCCGAGATGCTCCTCGAGAATCCGCGCGTAGTTCCCGTCGGGGACGAAGCAAATCTCCTGGCTCTCGGGTTTTTCGGCCACGAGGTTCAGCCCGAGCTCGTGCGCCAGCTTGCGCGTCTCGGCCTTCGTCATCTCGCCCACCGGCAGGAGCATTCGCGAGATGGCGGAGCGCTCGATCCCCCAGAGGAAATAGGTCTGGTCCTTCGCGTCGTCGGTGCCGCGATTGAGCTCGCCGTTCACGACGCGCGCATAGTGGCCCGTCGCGACGAACTGCGCGTCGATCGCGTCGGCCTTCCGCATGAGATCGTGGAACTTCGTGAACGTGTTGCAGCGCACGCAGGGGATCGGCGTGCGGCCGCGGGCGTACTCGGCCACGAAATCGCCGAGCACGTCGCGAGCAAACGACTTCTCGAGATTCAGCACGTAGTGCGGAATCCCGATGCGCTCGGCGATGCGCCGCGCGTCGTTCACGCTGTCGAGCGAGCAGCAGGGCTTGTCGGGAACGTCGGCGCCGTCGCTGTGCAGCTTCATGGTGGCGCCGACCACGTCGTAGCCATCGCGCACCAGCATCGCGGCGGCCACCGATGAGTCGACGCCGCCCGACATCGCGACGAGCACGCGAGGCTTCAACTGACGCTTGCCAGGCCGCGCGCCTTGAGCGCGAGGGCGGGGAAGACTTCCGCGACGCGATCGATGCACGCGTCGGTGGTGAGCGAGCCGAGGCTCATGCGGACGGCGGCACTCGCGACGTCCGCGCGCAGGCCGAGCGCCGCGAGCACGTGCGACGCGCCGACACTTCCGCTCTGGCACGCCGAGCCGCCGGAGCAGGCGATTCCCTGCAGGTCGAGCGCCATCAGCATCGACTCGCTGTCGGTGCCGGGCACGGAGATGCTCAGCACGTGCGGTGCCCGCTTCGCTCCACGGCCGTGAATGACCGCGTCGGGAAGCTTGGCGAGGATCGCGGCTTCGAGGCGGTCGCGCAGCGCGGTTAGCCGCGCCGATTCGCCGGCATGTTCCGCCAGCGTCAACTCGGCCGCCGTCGCGAGCGCGACGGCGTACGCCACGTTCTCCGTTCCGGGCCGGCGGCCGCGGTCCTGCGTGCCGCCGAAGAACAGCGGCTCGAGCGGCGTGCCGCGGCGGATGTACATCGCGCCGATTCCCTTGGGCGCGCCGATCTTGTGGCCACTGATCGCGAGGAAGTCGAACGGCGTCTTGCGCGCGTCCACCTCGACCTTCCCGAAGGCCTGCACGGCGTCCGTGTGGAAGATCGCGCCGCGGGACTTCGCGAGCGATGCGAGTTCGTCGATCGGCTGGATGGTGCCGATCTCGTTGTTCACCCACATCACGGAGCAGATGGCGGTGTCGTCGCGCACGTGTTCGTTCGCGGACTGCATCGACACGGTCCCGGTTTCATCGACGGAGAGCAGGCGCTCCTTCGCGCCCTCGATCGAAGCCTGATGCACCGACCCCAGGACGGCCTTGTGTTCGATCGGCGACGTGACAATCGCGGTCCGTCCCTTGGCCTTCAGCACGCGCCAGCCGCCGAGGATGGCGAGGTTGTCGCCCTCGGTGCCTCCGGATGTGAAGCAGACTTCATCGGCGTTGGCGCCGAGGCACTTCGCCACGCGCTCGCGCGCCGCGTCGAGCGCGGTGCGCGCCTCGCGGCCCCACCGGTGCGTGCTGGAGGGGTTTCCGAAGCGAGGGCCGAAGAACGGCAGCATCGCTTCGAGCACCTGCGGGCGCACCGGCGTGGTGGCGGCGTGGTCGAGATAGATCGGGGCGGGCATGGGCTAAATATAGGTCCAACTGCAGACGACGGTACCAACGGCGACGGGCGACGCGTGAGGGGCGATCTGGTGAGGAGCGACGTGCCAGG